>MDTG01259306.1_pt1 | contig 15650 bp, 16 predicted proteins | sample 811421 | NCBI WGS metagenome assembly MDTG01 (sample SAMN05326645, study PRJNA326480) | marine metagenome | isolation source: seawater | place: Pacific Ocean: South East | collected 2011
GGGTGTACACAGATTATATGAAAGAGTTAAAAAAGATACACTTCCTCTACCTGCAATTAACGTAAACGATTCTGTTACAAAATCTAAATTTGATAATAAATATGGTTGTCAAGAAAGTGCCGTTGATGCAGTTAGGAGAGCTACTGACATAATGATGGCAGGTAAAAGAGTTTTAGTAGCTGGCTATGGAGATGTTGGAAAAGGAACTGTTGCTTCCTTTAGTGGAGCTGGAGCGATTGTTACGGTTGTTGAAATCGATCCAATTTGTGCACTTCAAGCATCTATGGATGGATATGAGGTGAAAAAAATGAAAACAGTAATAGAAAATGCTGATATAATTGTTACTGCAACTGGAAATAAAGATATATTAAAAGAAGAGCATTTTAGATTAATGAAAGACAAGGCCATTGTGTGTAATATTGGTCATTTTGACAATGAGATAGACATGGCTTGGTTGAACGAAAATTATGGTAATACAAAAGATGAAATAAAACCTCAAGTTGATTTATATAATATTGATGGTAAAGAGGTTATTATTTTAGCAGAGGGGAGACTTGTTAATTTAGGCTGTGCAACTGGCCATCCAAGTTTTGTAATGAGTAATTCTTTTACAAATCAGACTCTAGCTCAATTAGAGCTTTGGAAAAATTCAGAATCTTATGAAAACAAAGTTTATATGCTTCCTAAACATTTAGATGAAAAAGTTGCTAAGTTACATTTATCAAGATTAGGTGTTGAACTTGAGGAGCTATCTCAAGATCAAGCAGATTACATTGGTGTTAAACCCGAAGGACCTTATAAGCCTGAGTACTACAGATATTAATTATTTTTATTAAAAAATAGTTATTGAAATCTTTTTTTAAATTTTTGTCATTTGAGGGCTTCTTTTATTTATTAGGAGCCTTGGGCGGTATAATAATAGCACGATTATATGGTGTTGAGTTTCGAGGTTTACTAGCAGAGTATCGTTTATATGGCGGAGTATTGTTTGCAATTTTTTTTTCTGGTTACAAGCTTAATTTGCTGTCAAAATTTAATAGTAAAAATTATATTGAATTACTAAACTTAAATACATATTCAGTATTATTATTATCAACTTTAATTTGTATTCCACTATTAATATTTGGAAATTTTGCGGGCTATGATTTTATATTAATTGTTGCAGTTATATTTCATGCTACACTTTTTTGTATTATAGATTATAATCATGCATTAATTACCTCATTGAGGAAAATTAAGTACGCATATGTTTTATTAATTTCTCCAATTTTTCTTTACGTAACCACAATTTTTCTTTTTAAGAATTTTTTAAATAAGCATTCAATTTTAGTTTATATTTTGCCTTTTCTATATCAAGGCATCATTATATTTATTATTGCTACTTACAAAAATTTTCTTAAAAAAATTCAAATTAAAAAACTAGGGTTAAACATTAAAAACGCGTTTAGTTATGTGCCCTATTATGGAACTATAGCTGTCGTCAGTTATCTTCCTGGACTATTTTTAATTAATGATACTGCTCAGTTGGCTTTTTTTTCAGTTGCTCACTCATTAACAATTCCGCTACTTAAAATACCTAGAATTGTTGGGAATTTTTCCTTTTTTGATTTTAAAAGAACTGACAAAAAAGTTTTTGACAAGTTTGTTTTGTATACAATGATAATAATGATTCTATTGGCTTTTACTTTTTTCTTTATATCAGATTACATAATTATTTTACTTTTTAGTGAAAAATTTGCCTTATCATCCATGCCTTTCAAAATTTTGGTATTATCACTTCCTCTTACAGTATTAATCTCAAGAATGGAATCGAAATTCTTTACTGAGAATAAGAAAAATACAAGTGTAATTGTTGTATTACTTTCTTTGTCAGTATTTATTCCATTATTTTTTAAACAAAATTTAAATGCAGTGACAATTTCTATCTTTTTTTCAATTTATAGATTAATAATGACAATGTTATTTTTGATTTTTACAATACGAACATTTAAAATTAAATTCAATTTTTGAAAAAAAGAATAACATTTATATTGCCGGGATACCCGGCACCGATCGGTGGTTTTAAAGTTGTATATGAATATGCTAATTTTTTGGTAAAAAAAAATCACCTGGTGAGTATCGTTCACTCTTTAACACTTAGGCAAACTAAGATGCCAAAAAATCCATTAAAGATTATCAGGAGACTTGGAGGTAAATTAATTTCTTACATAAATAAAAATGATATTGATTGGTTTAGTATAGATAAACGAATCAACATGATCTATATAAATGAGCCTATTGAAAAAAATGTACCTGATGCAGATATAATAATTGCAACAGCATGGCAAACTGCAGATTATATTAATGAATATTCAAAAAAGAAAGGAAAAAAATATTATATAATAATGGATTTTCCTCCTTTCATGGGATCAAAGAATGATATATACAGAACTTGGAATTATGATATGTTTAAGATAACCATATCAAGTTGGATTTATGATCTCGTTTGTAAAATTACTAACAGTAAAAAATTAGTAAATAACACTATTGGTGTACCTAATAATATCTTTAAAAAAATAAATGATTTAAAAAATGAACCAAATATGGTTTTAGCAATGTATAGTTCTGGAAAATATAAAGGATTAGATGATCTCATCGAGGCATTTAAGATTGCAAAAAAAAAGAATCCAAAATTAAATTTTAATTTATTTGGTAAAGAAAAAAAACCGAGGTGGATTCCAGACTGGATAACTTATAATTACAAATTAAAGGAAAAAGATTTAGTAGAATTAATGAATATGTCAGGGATTTTTGTTTCATCCAGTATAATTGAAGGATTTGGGTTACCTGCAGCGGAAGCTTTACTTTGCGGTTGTGCTATTGCAACTACTGATTCCGGTGGAAATCGAGATTATGCTATACATAACAAGACAGCCTTAGTATCTAAAGTTAATGACCCAAAAACCCTTGCCTCAAATATTTTATATCTTAATTCAGACGAAGAATTAAGAAAGAGGCTTATAAATAATGGTATTAAAGTTATAAAAGCTTTAAATTGGGAAAATGCTGGAAAAAAATTTGAACGATATATTTTAAAATGAAGCAATACGATTTAAGTTTAGTGTACAGAATATACCCTGGAATTGCAAAAAAAAATAAGCCAGTCATTTTTCCTGATGATAAATATAAAATGTCAGAAGTTTGCATTAAATCTTTAAAATTAGCACTAGGTTCTTTGAGAACAAAAATCTGGGTTATATTAGATAATTGCCCTCCAAAATATAAAAGATTATTTGAAAAAAATCTCTCAGCATTTGATATTGAATTTTTGGAGCTTGATGGGAAGGGAAATTACTACACATTTAACAAACAAATTGAAATTCTTTTAAATCAAAATTACTCTGATATAATTTACTTTGCTGAGGATGATTATTTATTGATGCCCAATTCTTTGGAAGTTGCTGTTGACTTTATGAAAAATAATTCAAATGCTGATTTTCTTTCTATTTATGATAGTTTGGACTATTATAAAATGAATTTTCATAACTACAAATCAAGTCAAATAAAATTTAAAAAAATTATTTGGAAACAAGTTTCATGCACAACTTTATCATTTATGACAAAAAAAACAATATTAAATGAAACTAAAGATGTTTTTGATACCTACTCTAAAAATAGAAATTATGATTCAAGCTTATGGGTTTCACTAACTAAAAAGAAAATTTTTTCTATTTATAGTATCTTAAATTTTATTTTAAAGAAAGATAGAGATTTGATTAGATTCATTAAAGCTTGGATTTATTGTTGGAGACAAATAATTTTTGGAAAAAAATATTTTTTATGGGTTCCTGAACCAAGCTTGGGTACACATTTAGAGGAAGATGGGATTTCTCCTAATTTCGGTATTAATGAGTTAATTGATGTTTTAGATAATGAATAATATTAAAAAATTTTTCAAAAACACAAAAATGCAAAAATTTTATTGGTTTGCTAAAAATATCATTGATTCAATACAAATTTTAAAAAAAGATTTAATTAATGAATCTAATGTTCATCAACAATGGAAAAAAGTTGACAAGAATTATAATATTAATAACAAAAAAAATACTAAAGCATTAAATATTTTGTTAGCGCCTTTTAACGGTTTTGCGGAAGCTGTAATCGGAATTGAGTCTATAATTGGAAAAAGTTTACAAATAAGAGGACATAATGTTTCAACCTTGTCATGCCATTCATCTCTACCTGCCTGCCAATGGAATGTTAATGGTAATTCAAATCCAAAATTTGTCGAATCTGAAATAAAAAAGTTTTCTTTTAATGAATTAGATAAGTGCAAAACATGTCACAAATCCCTTTGTAAGGTATCCAATTCATAAGAAATAGGACTAACATTATTATCAGATTTTTACGATGATAATTCAATTATAAATGGACAAAAATTTTTAAATAATAAAAAATTAGATTATTCTGAAAAAATTGTTTACAAGGGTATAGATATTTCTGAACATGCTTATTCAACTTCAATTAGAGTTATGTTGAGAGGGTCATTAGAAAATAATTCATATTCAAAGGCGCTTTACAAACGTTTTCTTTTATCAGCTATTGTTTTAATTGAAAATTTAGAAGAATTATTTAGCTCAAAAAAAATAGATAGAATATTATGTGTTCATGGAATTTATTTAGAGCATGGTGTATTATGTGATGTGGCAAACAAATTTGGAATCCCAATCATAATTTATGGCACACCCTACAGGAAAAATACTATTTTGGCATCTCATAATGATACTTATCACAGAGAAATACTTAATGAAAAAAACTCACAATGGAATAATTTTGAATTAAACAAAGAAATGAATGAAGTTTTAGATAAATATCTATTTTCAAAGGTATCAGGTGGCAGAGATAATGTAAATTATCACCCCAATCCTATTTTTGATAAAAAAATTATTTTTGATCAACTATCTTTAGACGAGACAAAACCAATAATATCATTATTTACTAATGTATTGTGGGATGCTCAAATATTTTATGAATCTAATGTTTTTACTGGATTGTTAGAATGGATATATTATACAATTGATAAATCTTTGAATAGAGATGATTATCAATTATTAATTAGAATTCATCCGGCTGAATCAAAAGGTGGATTTACAACTTCACAACCCTTAGAAAAAGAAATAAAAAATAAATTCCCTAATCTGCCAAAACATATAAAAGTTATACCACCACAGAGTGATATTAGTTCCTATACACTTGCAGAACTAAGCAAATCAAATATAATTTACGGAACAAATATGGGTTTGGAGATTGCTGCTAAAGGTTTACCTCTCATAATAGTTGGAGAATGCTATTCAAGAGGAAAAGGCTTTTCTTTGGATATTAATTCCAAAGAACAATACGATAACTTAATTGACAATGGATTTAGTCATAAAGGTATGAAGCCGTTAAATCAAGTAGAATTAGCTAGAAAATATGCCTATTATTGGAATTTTAAAAGATGCATTGATTTTAAATCATTTGATACACCTGTTTCAGGTAAAAATATATCACGAAAGTTAAAGTTAAATTTTAAATCTTTAGAAAGTTTAGATGAGGGGAACGATTCTGGATTGGATATTTTATGTAATGGAATTATCGATTTAAAAAAGGTTGTTCAATAATGAAAGTCATTGCAGTCATACCAGCTCGAGGGGGATCAAAATCAGTACCCTTAAAAAATATAAAAAAAATTAATGGAAAACCTTTAATAGAATATACTATCGAAACAGCCCTAAAATCTAAAAAAATCTTTAAAATTATTGTCTCTACTGACAGCAGTACAATAGCTAATGTAGTAAAAAAGTATGGAGAAATTATTATAGTCAAACGACCAGATTATCTATCATCAGATACGTCAACTACAGAGTCATGTTTGATTCATGCTCTTGAAACAATATCCAAAGATTATAATATTAAAGCTGATATAGTTCTAACTTTGGAGCCAACATCACCCTTCCGTTCTTTAAAAACAATAAATGACGCTATTAAAATTCTTACTGATGGTAAATCTGATTCAGTGATTGGAGTCAAAGAATCAAAAGTTTGTTTTGGATTAATTAATAATGATAATTCTTTTGAACATATTATAAAAAATCAACCAAGGAGAAGACAAGATAGAAATCCAATTTATATTGAAAGTAGCACAATTTATGGAACTTTAACTAAGACTTTAATAGATAACCAATCAGTATTAGGAAAAAATCCTTTTCCATTAATTGTTGATAAATTTGAATCAATTGATATTAATGAAAAATTTGATTTAATTGTTGCAGAATCATACTTAAAATGGTTAAATTTTAAGTAATTATCCGTTAAATTTACAATAAAAAATAAAATGAAATTCTTCAATAATCTTATTAATAAATCAAAAGGACATGTATACATTATAGCTGAGGCGTGTGATAATCACATGGGAAGTTTAGATATGGCTAAAGCTTTGGCAGTTTCTGCAAAAAAGTCTGGAGCAGATGCTGTAAAATTTCAACATCATTTAGTAGATGAAGAAATGGTTAGGACTGATATAATGAGTGATAATTTTGAGGAAACACTTGATAAATTTCTAGATAGAAATGCACTTTCAATAAATGATCATATAATTCTTAAAGAATATTGTGATAAAATTGGAATTACCTATTTATGTACACCATTCTCATACAAGGCCGCTGAGGAAATAAATAATTTAGTGCCATTTTTTAAAATTGGTTCAGGTGAATTTCAGGATTATTGGTTTATTGATAATTTAATAAAATTAAAAAAACCTGTTATTTTTTCATCTGGAATGTGTACAATTGACGAGATACAAAGATGGATTAAAAGATATAAAAAGTCATTTCCTGACATAGCTTTAATGAATACTATCTCCGAATATCCCCCATTATTTGAGGATATGAATTTAAATTTTATTCAAAAATTGAAAAATATTGTAAAATGTACAGTTGGACACTCTGATCATACTCAAACAATTTTTACAAGTGTAATAGCAGTAGCAAATGGTGCTAAAATAATTGAAAAACATTTGACAATTTCCCATGATGTTAATGGACCAGATAAAGATGTTTCACTTGATGGTAATGAATTTAAAGACCTTGTTACAACTTTAAGAAAAGTTTCTAAAACCTTAGGTGATGATAAAACTATTCAGGATAATGAATTGCAGATAAGAAAATGGGCATACAGGTCAGTAGTTTTTTCAAAAAAATTAAGCAGCGGTCATGTTATTTCACATGACGACATTAAAACAAAAAGACCTGGAACTGGTGAAATTCTTAGTGTTGATTATCAAAAAGTAATTGGTAAAAAATTGAAAGTTGATGTAGATGCTAATCAGTTTGTATTATGGAATAATTTTGTATGAAAAAAAGAAGAATATTAATTTTTACAGGGTCTAGAGGAGAGTGGGGTTATCTAAGACCCGTAATATCTCAACTCAAAAAAAATGGAAATCAAACTGCTATTGTAGTTTCAAATATGCATGTAGATGAAAGATTTGGCAGTACTAAAGGTGAGATTGAAAAAGATGGATTTGAAATATATGATTCTATTTACATGAATATTGTAGCTCCAAATGAGATGGGATGGACTAAATCTTTAGGACTTTTAATGCTGCAAATTCCTGACGTCCTGAATCGTTTCAATCCTGATATCGTTTTGTTAGCAGGAGATAGAGCAGAAACTTTTATTTTTTCTATAGCATCCTTTTATTCAAATTATATTATTGCTCACATTCAAGCTGGAGAATTATCAGGTCATAAGGACGGTATGGCCAGACATGCTATAGGGAAACTAGCTCATATTCACTTAGCTAGTAATGAAGACGCTAAAAACCGATTGATAAGGTTGGGAGAACCTAAATTCAGAATTTTTCAGACTGGAGCCCCACAATTAGACGATATAATCAAAAATAAAATAAAATCTGATTCAATCGAATCAATAAAAAAAAGACTTAGAATAAATACAAAAAAGAAATTCGTAATGTGTATTTTACATTCATCTAGTGATGATCCTAATGTAATAAGCTATGTTAATTTAATAAATAAGTTATTAGTGGATAAAGGTTTTTACCAAGTTTGGATTCTCCCTAATAGTGATTCAGGTAGTGATAAAATTTTAAAGAAAATCCTAAGCTTACCCAAGATTGAATTGTCTCTAGCAAAAAATTTCTCTAGATCAAATTTTATTGAGCTTTTACGTAATTCAGAGTTTTTAATTGGGAATAGCTCATGTGGAATTTTAGAATCACCAGCTATTGGATTACCATCAATCAATCTAGGATTAAGACAAAAAGGAAGAGTAAAGGCTAAAAGTGTTTTTTCAGTTATAAAGCCTACAGCTGATAACTTAAATCGAACTATTGATGAATGTTTAAAAATTAACAGAAATCAAAATTTTAGTCTTTTTGGAGATGGAAATAGCTCATCTAAAATTTGCAATATTTTACAAGAAATAGATTTAAATAAAGAACTTAGAGATAAATTTTTAGAAGAATGAAAAATAATATTATAACTGACAACGTTAGTATTTCAACTATTATCAAAGAATATCTTAACCATAGATTTAAAATTTTCTATGTTGTTGATTATGAATCAAGGTTAATTGGAACAATTACTCAAGGAGATTTACTAAGAGCTTTATCTGAAGCAGATCTAAATCTAAAGACATATGATATAATGCAACATAATTTTATTAAGATTAAATCTAAGAATGAGATTGACAAAGATCTTATTGATTTTCTCTATGAAAATCGTATTGATGAGTTGCCAATTGTTGACGACAATGGAAAATTAATTGAGATTTATTCTGTATATAATCATTTAAAATCTTTGCTTTAATTTATGATTAGTAAGGTATTAATAAAAAAACATTACGATAGATTATATAAATTTTATATTAAAAAAGGATTAAGTAAAAAAAATGCTGATAAATATGCAAAAATGCGTTGTGAAAAACTCCAAGATTTTGATTCAAAAAATTCATATTATCAAAATTTAAAAAAATTAATACCATTTATATGTAATGATATTAAAAACCCAAAAATTTTAGATATTGGTTGTGGCTCTGGAGAGTACGTAATTGTTATGAATTTATTGGGATATAATGCGCATGGCAGTGATATTTATCTAGATGAAATTAATATTGCAAAAGAATTAGCGATAGACCTTGGATTAACAGAAGATATATTTAAATTTTCCAATGTTGGAAAACCTTTATCATTTGGTGATCAAAGTTTCGATCTTATTACAATGTTTTCTGTAATGGAACATCTAAATAATGAAATATATATTTCATTATGTAATGATTGTTTAAGAATTGCAAAAATTGGTATATACAGCCTAGTGCCTAACAGATTTAAATTTGTGGATGATCACACAAGAGTTCCATTTTTAGGTTTTGTGCCTTCAAGTATTATTCCTTTCTTATTAAAGATATTGAGGAGGGATTATGTTTTAAGTGAAACAGGAACCTGGGATGTTACTTTTAGGAGTTACAAATTTCACAAAAAACTATCCAAAAAATTAAACTGTAAAATCAAATTAGTTGAAGATAATTATATTTATCCTTCTTTAAATCTTGTTCCCAAATTACGATTTATCTCAATTAATGGATTTAAATCTTTTCTACATAATTTACATGTTTTAATGTTAAGATTATTTTTTAACCGAAGAGAAAATTTTTATCCTTATTTGAATTTATTAATAACAAAAAATTAATTTTTTTTCATTTTATCACTAAATGAAAAAATCAACATTTATTATTAATTATAATAACTATTGAGGAATTATAACATTAAACTATAATCATTAGTTTATTTTGTATTTTTATTTTTTAAGATGAAAGAGCTGCTTAATTATCCTTTTAATAGCGAAATGATTCAACGAAAAAGTCGTAAGATTCGTAAAGAATTATTAAAAGGTGTCATATCAAATAATATTAGAGTTGCAGTATTGGGTGGGTCAACCACAAATCAATTGATAAAAATTCTTGAATTATTTTTAATGAAAGAGGGATTTAATGTTTCCTTTTATGAATCTGAATACAATCATTTTTTTGAAGATTCTGTCTTTGAAAACAAAGCTCTTTTAGATTTTAATCCTGATTTAATTTACATACACACGACTCATCACAATATTTCAGAGTATCCAAGCTTAAGTGCTTCAATAGATCAAGCTGAAATTATTTTTTCAAACCAGATCGAAAAGTTTAAAACCATATGGGATTCTCTAAAAAAATATAATTGTCCAATAATTCAAAATAATTTTGATTTTCCAATTAATAGAAGTCTTGGTAATCTTGATTCTTATGAGTTGCGAGGACATACTTACTTTTTAAGTAGATTAAACCTGTCATTTGCTGAGGAAGCTCAAAAAAATCAATCACTATTTATTAATGACATTAATTATTTGTCAGCATATATTGGTATAAATAAGTGGTATGATAAAAATTTATGGTATACAGCAAAATATGCAATTTCATATAATGCTATGCCAATCCTGGCCAATAATATTACTGGAATAATTAAATCATTATTCGGAAAATCAAAAAAATGTATTGTGTTAGACTTAGATAATACATGCTGGGGAGGTGTAATAGGAGATGATGGTTTAAATGGAATCAAGTTAGGAAATGAAACGCCCTCAGGAGAAGCATATTTAAATTTTCAATCCTATGTTAATGAATTAAAAAATCGTGGAATTATATTAGCAGTTTGTTCTAAGAATAATTATAATACTGCTAAAGAAGGTTTCACGCATTCTGATAGTATTTTAAAATTTGAAGATTTCACATCATTTAAAGCTAATTGGGATCCTAAATATATAAATATAGAAAATATTGCTAATGAAATAAATATTGGTTTAGACAGTATTGTTTTTATTGATGACAACCCTGTCGAACGAGATATTGTTAAATCACAGTTACCCTCAGTTTCAGTTCCTGAAATAGGAGATAATATTTTAAACTTTATTGACTTCATTGAAGGAAATAATTTTTTTGAGACAGTAAATCTATCTAGTGATGATATTAATAGAAATCAATTTTATGCTGAAAATATTCAAAGAAAAAAACAGAAATCAATTTTTAAAAATTATAATGATTTCTTAGTATCCTTAAAAATGAAAGCTGAGATTAAAGCTTTTTCAAGTGAATATATTGATAGAATTACACAATTAATAAATAAGACTAACCAATTTAACCTTACTACCAAAAGATATAAAGTGAACGATATTAAAGAAATATCTAGTAATAAAAATTTTATAACTCAATATGGAAAGCTTTCTGATAAGTTTGGAGATAATGGGTTGGTTTCGGTAATGATTGGTAAAATTTATGAAAAAACATGCTTAATTGATACTTGGCTAATGAGCTGTAGAGTTATAAAGCGCGACATGGAATATGCTATGTTTAACATGTTTGTTGAAAAATGTGAAAGTTTGATGCTTACTAAGATAATAGGTGAATATAAAATGACACCAAAAAACAACATGGTTTCTAATTTGTTTTCTGAATTAGGATTTAAACAAGTTGATAAAAAAGTTGAAGGTTCATTTTTTTGGGAATTGAAAATTAAAGACTACAGAAAAGTTAATAATACAATAAATATAAATTAATTATGGAAAGAGAAGAATTGTTTCAAAAAATAAAAGAAATATTTAGAGATATTTTTGATGATGAAAGTTTAGAAATTTTTGAGTCAACTAATTCATCTACAATAGATGATTGGGATTCCTTAAATCATATTAATTTAGTCGTAGCTATTGAAAGTGAAATTAAAATTAAATTCAATTTTGAAGAATTATCAACATTGAAAGATGTTGGTGCCATGATGGACTTAATTTTAAAAAAAATCAATTAGAAAATGAATAATTATTTATTTTCTGATATTAAAATTGGATATCATCATTCTTTTACCACCAAGCTTACCCTAAAAAAAATGAATCAATTTCTTGAAATATCTGGAGATAATAACCCCATGCACTTAGATTCAAATTTTGCAATAAAAAAAGGAATGAAGGAGAGAATTGTTTATGGTATGCTTTCATCTGCATATTATTCAACATTGGTTGGGGTTTATCTACCTGGAAAATTCGCATTGTTACATTCAATTGACATACAGTTTTTAAAACCTGTCTACATTGATGATATACTTACGATTCATGGTGAAATCTCTAAAATTAATGAAGTTTTCAAGCAGATTGAAATTAAAGCTTATATTGTAAACAATAAAAATATTAAAGTTTCTAGAGCAAAAATTAAAGTTGGATTTACCGATGAATAATAACATTATATTAATTACTGGAGCATCATCTGATATTGGTATTGAATTAATCAAATCCTTGAAAGAAAAGTGTTTAATAATTGCTCACTATTATACCAATAAAACAAAATTAGTTGAGATACAAAAAAGAATTAAAAATAAAATATATACTGTTCAAGCGGATTTTTCTTCTCAGAAAAGTGTAATCAGAATGCTTGACAAGATTGAAACTGAAATTGGAATACCAAATAAGATAGTCCATTTAGCATCTCCGAAAACTAAAAACTTACGTTTTAAAGATGATAATTGGCAAAATTTAATTTCTCATTTAAATTTTAGCTTAGGTTCAATTACAACAATACTAAATAAATTTCTTCCAATGATGGCTCAAAACAAATATGGTAAAGTCGTTACTATGCTATCTAGTTATACAATTGGGGTCCCACCCAAAGCAATGTCACAATATGTTACTGTTAAATATGCACTTTTAGGTTTAATGAAATCTTTAGCAAGTGAGTATGCAAGTAAAAATATTAATATTAATTCAATATCCCCATCAATGATTAATACTCAATTCCTTTCTGAGATTAATGAAAGAATTATTGAAATAAATGCTGAATCTCACCCATTAAAAAGGATTGCAGAAGTCTCTGATGTAGTTCCATCAATATTACTTTTACTATCTAGTAAATCAGATTACATAAACGGAATAAACTTACCAATTACGGGAGGAGATAATTTTTAGTTTTGTGAGGATTTCATTAGCCACAGTTGATGACATTAATAATATACAATCTTTCATAAATAGTGAATGGAAAAAAAATCACATTTTATCACAAAATTTATCATTTTTTAAATATGAATATCTTTATGACAATAAGGTAAATTTTTTGCTGGCCAAAGTTAATGATGAAATTCATGGAGTCATTGGCTTTATACCTAACAGTATTTACAACAAAGAATCTTATAGTTGTATAGCAGATAAATCTGATTATTGTGCAACTTTATGGAAAGTTAAAAAAAATAGTATTTACCCATCCCTTGGACTACAGCTTTTGCAAGCACTAAGAGATTTAGATCAAAAACGAAAATTGTTTTGCGTTGGAATTAATGAAGAAACTCTTGGTTTATATAAATATTTAGATATATATACAGACAAAATGAGTCATTATGTAATGATTAATAGTCAAAAAACTTTTTTTAAAATTGCTAAAATATCTAAACGCATTAGAACTATTAGAAAACTAAATTTAGATAAAAAACTCAAAGTTAAAGTTTTAATTAATCAAGAGGATATATCAAAATTTGATTTTAAAAAATTTAAAAATCTTATTCCTTTTAAAAATAAGGACTATTTCACAAAGAGATATTTAAAACATCCAATATACAATTATAAAGTATTCGGTATTTTTGAAAAAGATGATATTGTTTCTTTAATGGTTACCAGATCGCAAGTACACAATTCTTCAAAAGCATTGAGAATAATAGATTTTTTTGGAGATGAAAAAAATATTAAAATTTTTGGACAATTTCTTTTAAAATATATAATTGAAAAAAATTATGAGTATGCTGATTTGTATTGTTTTGGAATTAAAAGTTCAATACTTGAAAAATCTGGTTTTTGTTTAGTTAATGAGAATAAAGATGACATTATTATTCCAAATTACTTTAACCCTTACGTGAGGGAAAACACACCAATTCGATTTTTTTATGACTCTAAAGAAATAGATAAATTGAGAATATTTAAGGGTGACGGTGATCAAGACAGACCATCATAAAAAAACGTTATGCAAACAGAATTTATAATGTATCATTATGTCAGAGATTTAAAAAACTCTGATTATCCAAAAATTAAGGGGTTAGATGTCAAGGCCTTCGAAAATCAATTAAATTTTTTATCAAAAAATTATAATATAATTTCGATTGAAGAATTTTATACTGGAAATTACAAATCCAAAAAAAAATCATGTGTTTTAACATTTGATGATGGCTATAAGGACCATTATGATTTTGTCTTTGATAAACTAATTAAATATAATGTAAAAGGCGCTTTTTTTACTCCTGTCGATGTGATTGATAGTAACAAGGTTCTTGATGTAAATAAAATACATTTAATCTTAGCCAAATCAAATGAAGATTTAATTTTTTCAAGATTAAAATACCATTTTGCAAAATGTAACTCTAAAAATAATTTTGATTATTATGTTAAAAAGGTTGATACATCTCATAGATATGACTCTGAAAAAACAGTTTTAATTAAAAGGTTATTGCAAACTGTCTTAGATTTTGATACTAGAACATTAATTTGTGATTTATTAGTTCAAGACTTTCTTTCAAAAAGCGAAAAAGAACTGTCAATTGAACTTTATTTGAATAGAACTCAAATTAATGAAATGATTGAAAATGGGATGCATTTTGGTAGTCACGGTAAATCACATTATTGGTTTGACTCATTAAATATTAAGGATCAGGAATTTGAAATTAAAGAATCAATTAAATTTTTAAATTCAATCTACAATAGAAAATATTTACTTACAATCTGCTACCCTTATGGAAATTATAATAAAGACACATTAAAGTTGATAAAAAAATATAAGTTCAAGTTAGGTTTAACTACAATGCCCTCTGTTTTTGATAGAAATAAGGATAATATTTATTTAATTCCGAGACTTGACACAAATGATTATCCACAAAACAACGAATATTATAAATGAAAATTCTTCCGTTTATATTATCATTATTTTTTTTAGGCTCTGTATTTTATCTCTCAGAATTTTTCTTTTTGATAGCGGTTCTTTTAAATTTTAAAACCTTTAAAATAAATTTAAATAATCCTCTTAGAATTATTGGGTTCATAATATTTAATTTATTAAATGTATTATCATTTTACTTTAATCAGGATATTCAACTTGCCTTGTTCGGATTATTATTTTCATTAATTTTTTTATTTAGATTGTCATTAAAAATTGACATTAAACATCTACATATAGTTTATAAACTGCTTAATTTTCATTTATACTATGCATTTTTCTTATATTTTTTAACTCTTCTTTTTGGAATTGAAATCTCTCAAATTTTTGAATTTGGGTTTTATGGTGAAGAAAGATCAGAGTCAGGTGTAGGTATTATGCCATATTATGTAGGTTCAATTGCTTTACCTAGATTGTATGGGGTGTTTAGTGAGCCAAGTTTATTTGGATCAATTAATGTACTACTCGTTTATTGGCTTTCGCAAATAAATAACTATAAATTAAAGAGAGCTTTTATTCTTAAATTAACTTTCGCAGTAATCTTATCACAAAGTATTTTTTCAATATTATTACTAACTATTTTTTTATATTCTTTTTACAAAAAAAATAAGATTACAAAATTAGAAATTAGA
>MDTG01346966.1_pt1 | contig 15650 bp, 13 predicted proteins | sample 811421 | NCBI WGS metagenome assembly MDTG01 (sample SAMN05326645, study PRJNA326480) | marine metagenome | isolation source: seawater | place: Pacific Ocean: South East | collected 2011
TTAATTATTTCTAAAATTAATAAAAAAACTAAAGCAATTTTTTTGAGTCATATCCAGGGCTTTAATGGTTTAACTAAAAAATTATTAGATATAATTAAAAAGAAAAAAATTATTTTAATAGAGGATGTATGTGAATCACATGGGGCTACTTTTAAAAAAAGAAAACTCGGCACATATGGATGGACATCAAACTTCTCATTTTACTATGCACATCATATGACAACAATAGAGGGCGGCATGATTTCTACAAATGATAAATGGGCATATAATTCTTTGTTAATGCTTAGATCTCATGGAATGGTAAGAGAAATTAAAGATCTTAAAGCAAGAAACAGTATTATAAAAAATAATAAACATTTAAATCCGAAATTCATTTTTATGTATCCAGCATTTAATTTAAGAAATAACGAAATTGGTGGAATTCTAGGAAATTCACAACTAAAGAGTCTCAATAAAAACATTATAAAAAGAAATAATAATTTCAAATTTTTTTTAAAAAATTTAAATAAACATTTTTTTTATACAAATTTTGATTTAGATGGCTCAAGTAATTATGCTTTTAATTTAATTTTAAAAAAAAAAAATCCTTATAAGATGTTAAAAATATGTAATTCATTAAAAAAAAATGGGATTGAATTTAGAAAAGGTTCTGCAGGCGGAGGGAATCAGGTAATTCAACCTTATATACCAAGTTTTATTAGAAAAAAGTATTTTAAAAAATTAATAAATGCTAATCATGTCCATAATTATGGAATGTATATAGGAAATTATCCAGACTTAAAAAAAAATCAAATACAGATGATAGTTAACATTATTAATAGATCAGTTTTATGAAAATTTTAATTACAGGGGGGTCGGGTTTTGTAGGAAATATCTTATACTCAAAATTATTTAATAAAAAAAATAAAATAATTTCTTTATCATCAAAAGATTTTGATATGAGGATTCAAAATAATTTTAAAAAGCTAAAAAAAATTAAGTTTGATAAAATTTTTCATCTTGCTGCCTGGACTCAAGCTGGTGATTTTTCAATAAAAAATCCTGGACTTCAATGGGTAAATAACCAATTAATTAATACTAACTTATTAAATTGGTGGCAATCAGAGCAACCAAAAGCAAAACTTATATCTATAGGTAGCAGTTGTGTTTATCCATCTGGAAAAAATTTGATGGAAAAGGATTATATTAAAGGTATGCCTAGAGAAGAATTGTTAGCATATGGAATGAGTAAAAAAATGCTACATATTGGAAAATTATCATTATCACAGCAATTCAAATTAAAATATTTATCTGTAGTATCTTCAACATTATATGGTCCAAACTATCCAATTCTAGATCGTACTCCACATTTCATTATCGATATAATAAAGAAAATCTTAATTGCAAAAAAAAAAAATAAAAAAGTAGAATTATGGGGAAGTGGAAATCAAAGAAGAGAGTCTATGCACATAGAAGATTTTGTTAATCAACTAGTGCTTTGCGAAAAAAAAATAAGTAATGATATAATCAATATTGGTCCAGGTTTTGATTTTACAATTAAACAATGGGCAAAGATAATTTGTAAAATCGTAAATTATGATTTTGATAAAATTTTATTTAATAAAAATAAATATACTGGAGTAAAAGAAAAAAAAATGTCAGTATTAAAACTAAAAAAAACTTTGCCAAATTATAAAAGTATTGAACTTTTAAAAGGTTTAGATCAAACAATTCAGGGTATTAAAAAAAAAATAATCATAAATTAATTTATCTAATGAATTTATTAATATGTGTGAAACTAAATCCAGAGCAAGGTTTTAATACAACAGCAAAGTCTTTAGAGGTAATAATAGAAAATTTTAAAAAAAAATTTAACTTATATATTTTTATATTTTTAAAAAAAAAAGAAAAAAAAATTACAAAGAATATAATTTCTAAATTTGAAAAATTGGGGATATTAAAAAATAGAATTATTTTTTTTTCCGAAAGTTATTGTAAAAATTATTTTGTAAGAGCCTTTCCATTGTTTGATCAACTATATTATAAATTATTCATTAAAAATAAACATCATAAAGAAATTAAAAATATAATTGATCAGAAAAAAATCAATACCATATTTGAATTTCATAATTGCTCAGAGGCAATCTTAAAAGTCAAAAATGTTGAGAAAATTTTTTATGGAGGTCACCCAGAGTTTGCACAACAGCAAATTAGGTACGATTTTAGCGAATTTTTTTTCTTTTCAAGAATTAAAAATAAATTTTTAAAATGTATTGCTTTGAAAATTAAAAAATTTTTATTTAAAATTTATATTCTTAATTTAATAGAAACTTATCATTCGATACTTAAAGAGTACGACAAAATAATCACGTTCAATTATCAAACTTATAAAAATTTAATAAATAATGGTTTTATAGATAAATCTTATCATGTATCACCCTTTGGTAAAATAAAAAAAAATTTAAAAATAGAGAAAATAAATAAAAAAAAGGAAATTAAATTAATTGGTTGTTTAGGAAATAAATTCTCTACAAATAATACAATATCAAGCTTTTATATATTTAAATATTTGTTACCTAAACTTAAATTTATTTTAAAAAAAAAATTCAAAATAATTACCTTTGGAAAAGGAAACTTTATGTTCAATTTAAAAAATTTGAAAATAGATAAATACTATTTAGATAAAGGTTTTGTAAAAAATTATGATAATGAATTTAAAAAAAATGATTTTTTACTATTATGTCAAAATTCCCTATCTACAAAAAAGGCAATTAAATATAAAAAACATTTGTGGGATCTTCACAGTATTCATTCTAGAATTTTTGATGCATTTAATAATGGCGTTTGTATTGTTGCACATTCTGAAAACTTAAAATCAATGCCACAACTTAAGCATGGTTACAATTGTATTGCAGGGAAAACGCCCATATCTTTGGCCAAGTCTATTGAAAAAATTTACTTCAATAAAAAGTTAAGAAGAAAAATTTTAATTAATGGATTTAAGACTCTTAGAAAAAACTTGAATAATAAAACTAATATTAAAAAACTTGAGAATATAGTAAATAAAGCATGATATCTATAATTAGAAATTTATACACGATTCTAAAAACATCGGGCGCAACAAACTCTTTTTTAATAATTATTTTTGTATTGATTAATTCTCTTTTCGAATTGGTTAGTCTTGGAATGTTATTACCATTAATAACCTCATTTGCAGATGAAACAGTGTTAGTCAAAATTTATGATTTTGTTAAATCTCAGAAATTGTTTAATTTAGATTTTTTAGCTTATGATAGAAAAAGTCTTTTTAAATATTTTATTTTAATAATTTTATTTATTTACACAATCAAATATTTGATAAACTTATTTTTTAATTATTATTTAATTAAACAAAGAACAAATTATGAAAAAAAAATAGTTAATAGATTTCTTTTAGATCTTCTTGGCTCAACAAAGTTTGATATTTTAAATTTACCAAAATCAAAAATTTTGCAAGATGTAAATGGTAGAATTAGCTTAGTCGCACAGTCTATATACGATTTTTCACATTTAGCTGCAGAATTAATAATTTTAACTTCTTTACTATTATTTTTTTTCATAACTTTGGGCACAAACATTTTAATTCCAATTTGTATTTTTATTTTTCTTTCAATTACTGCTTTAAATTTATTAAAAAAAAAAGCAGCCAACTGGGGAGTTGAGAGAGAAAAAGAGGGAAATGCAAAAAGTAAAAGTTTGTTAGATATACTAGAAGGTGCTAGAGAAATTCTTATATTTGGCGGTTTTAAGTCTTTAATTGAGGAATTTAAAATAAATAATTCAAAATATTTAGAGCCTACAAGAAAACTTACTTTTTGGCGAACTACACCAAGAATTTTTTTAGAATTTTGCTTATTTTCATTTATTTTAATTTATTTCTCTTACGTCATAAATCAGAATTTAGAATTTGAAAAAATCATTGGCTCCTTGGCGGTTGTTGTGGTTGTTCTTTTAAGGGCGGTTCCTTCATTAAATAGAATTATTTTTTTCTATACACAACTTAAATATGCTTCTGAAGCTATACAAATAATAAAAAAAATTCTACAAACGTCATCACTTGAAAGAAATAAAACTATAGAAAAAGAAATTAATTTTTCAAAAAAAATATCAATAGACAAAATTGAATTTCAATATACACCAAAATTTAAAATATTTGAAAATGCAAATTTATTGATTAATAAAGATGAAAAAATAGCCATTATTGGAGAAACTGGTTTAGGGAAAAGCACTTTAGTAGATATTATTGCTGGATTAAAAAGACCATTAAGCGGGAGTGTAAAAATTGATAATATCAATTTATTAGATGAATATACCAAAAGTTGGATTAAAAAAATTGCATATGTATCACAACGAGTTTATTTGTTTAATTCATCAATAAGGAACAATATTACTTTTTATCCAGACGATAAAAAGGTAGATAATAAAAAACTCAACGAAATTTTAAAACTTGTTGAATTAGATAGTTTTGTCAAAAGTAAGAATGAAAAAGAATTATTTTCTGTAGGAGAATTTGGAAGCAAGGTCTCTGGAGGACAAAGGCAAAAAATTGGTATTGCCAGGGCTCTTTTTAGCGATAGGCCAATAGTTATTTTTGACGAGTCAACAAACTCAATGGATGAGTCTACTCAAAAAATAGTCTTACAAAACATACTTTCTTTGAAGAATAAGACAATCATTTTTATAACTCATTCTAGAAACTTAGCTCAAAAATTTGATTTTATTTATCAACTAGAAAATAAAAAAATTATAAAAATTTAATCTAATTAATTAACTTTTTGAATAGTTTTAAATCCTCTTTACTATTTAAATCAAAACTATAAAGGGGATTTTTGTAACTAACACAACTCACTTTGTTTCCAATTCTTTCTCCTTTTCTAATTACGTTTGATCTTGTTGCTAAACCATGACCTGTATCTTCCCTTAAAATAGGTTTTTTTATTTGTCTAGGTTTATATCTTTCATTTATTGGAGAAATTCTACTTAATAATCCTTTTTTTTTTATCCAAAAGTTTTTATGCTGTTCATAAGCAACAAAACAACTGTCCAAATTTTTATTTTTTAATAATTTTTTAATACATTGATCTAACAAATATGGAGGTTTAAAAACTTCAGTTATCTGAACATATGTCACTATATCAGTGGTTCCTTTTTTGGTTTCATATATTTTTAAAGCATGTTTTAAAGCAATTTCAGTAGTAGCTTTATCCGATGAATATTTTTTTGGTCTCGGATAAATTATAAAACAATTATATTTTTTTGATATATTTGCGATCCTTTTATCATCAGTTGAAACTATAATATCACCGACAAATTTACTTTTTTTAAGGTATTTTATTGTATGTTCAATTAAAGTTAAATTTTTCAGTTTAATTATATTTTTATTTTTTATACTTTTAGAATTTTTTCTAGCTAAAATTATACAAGGTACTTTTTTATTCATAAGTATTTATGAAAGTATTGTTTGTTATTAACAAACCTCGTCTTAAATAATCGATCTCAGCAATTGCACCTTTTGACAATTTAATGAGAGTAATAATTGGTTTATGCTCTATTTTACCTAAATCTGTACTTTTAAAGGTTTCTTCTCCTCTGTAATTTATTATAAAATTTTCATTAACTTTTTCACCAAACGCTGCAGATTCTCGATTGTAATAAACACTATCATCAATAAGGTTTTTTAAATTTTTAAAATCAAATTTTTTGGAAATATTTATATAAACAATATAATTATTCTTTATCCAATCCTTTCTAAATTTTTTATAAATAAATTTTAAGTCCTCTTTTAAAGAATTCTTACTTTTTACTGAATCCAAGGCCTTTATTTTATTTGTTTTAAAATTCGAAATTATTATTATTTTTTTTATAAAACTGTTCTCAACTTTTATTTTTTTTAATAATCTCGATATTTTATTGTTAAATTTAGAAAAATTATGTTCTCTTCTTGCATTTATAATAAGACAAAATCTCAAATTATTGGTTTTTAAAAAAGTGCATTTTTTCCATTTATTTAAATATTTTTTTATTAAAATATTATATGTACTTTGTGATCTTGATGATTTGTGAGCATGCTGATGGATTCCATGAAGATGATAAACTTCTGACCTTGCACTATATGAAATTTTGTATCCTTTTTTTGTAATTTTGTTTGCCCATTCTCTATCTTCTATATTTGTTAATCTACTATCGAATAAGTTTTTTTTTAAAATATTTGCTCTATAAATTGAATTAGCATTATTTAAATATGGGTCTTTTTTATAAATAATTTCTTGTTCTTTAAAAATTATATCTAAATCAATTAAGTTTTGAAAAGAAGAACCAGGCAAAGGTATTTGTTTTCCAAAAACTGCTGCATAGTTCTTATCTTTATTTATAAAATCAATATGCTCTTTGAGCCAATTTTTATTTACTGGAATACAATGTGCCGACAAGATACATATGTATTTGCCTTTAGCCTTTTTAATTGCTGAGTTTAAAACTTTTCCTGGTAAATATTTTTTAAACTTTAAAATTTTTTTAATTTTATATTTTTTTAAAATATCCAAAGTATTATCTTCACTATTATTATCACAAAATATAATTTCAAAATTTCTAACACTTTGTTTTTGAAGCTCTGGCAATAAAATCTTTAGCCATTTCGATTCATTCTTTCCCCTTATAATTATTGATGCAATTAGATTAGATTTTTGGACCATCTTCCTCTGTAATTTTTGAATATATCTCTTTCACACTTCTGTAAATCTAGACCTTTATTTAGCTTAAATTTTTTAAAACTGTTTCTAAAACAATTCAACATTGAGAAGCTATTATAATCGAGAGCAAATTTATTATCTCTTCCCGGCAATTTATTATTAATAGTAAAGTGTTTTTCTATAATTTTAGCACCACCATAGATTGCATAAACTGCATCATCTATTCCATGAAGGTGACCAGAATAACCTACTTTATTCAATTTTTCTTTAATATATCTAAATTTTTGAAAATTACAATTTTCAAGTTTAAGTGGGTAACTGCTTACACAATGAAGTAATATAGTTTTTTTAAAAAATTTTTTTTTGGATTTTATAATTCTTATTAGTTTATCTAATTCTTTTTTTTTTAAACATCCAGCAGATATTATTACTTTGCTAAAATTATTTAAAGCATGATTGATTAATTTTTTATTATATGCTTCGTGTGAGGGTATTTTGATCCAATTATCCCTACATTTTTTGAGCATTTTTGAACCCTCAATATTGAATGCTGATGCAAAACATTTAATAGAATTTTTTTTTGAAAAATTTTTTAAAACTTTATATTTTTTTTCATTTAAATAAGATTTTTCGTAAATCTTTCTTCGTCCATCTTTATCCCAAAGTCCTTTTTTTAAATACTTTGGATTCCAAATTTGGAATTTTACAGCATCAGCACCTGCCAATTTTGCACTTTTAATCATTTTTTTTGCTAGTGAAATATTACCAAGAAAATTCCAGCCAATTTCGGCAACTAATATAGTCATTTAAAAATATAATTAATTTAAGTTAATAGTATATATTAACTAATTAACGATATTGTCAATTGCAAAATAATATTTATTTGTCTTTATTTGGTCTAAATACATTGTTAAAAAAATCCTAGTTTAAAATTTTAAATAATGAATAAAATATTTTTAATATTAAAATTTTTTTTTATAGAAATCAAATTAATCAAAAAAACGCTTGAATATTTTTTAAATTTTTTGAAAGAAATTTCAGTTTTAAAATTTTTAATATATTTTTTTTTTAATAAATCAGTTTATCCATTTAGAGATAAGAATATTAATAGATATCTTAAAATTAATTATGCAATTTGGAAAAATAAAAAAAAATAAAAAATAAAATAATTATTGTAGATTTAACTCTTTCAACAAATCCAATTTATACAATAATTCAATGTCTTATAGCTTGTAATTTAAGAAATTTTACAAATTACCATTGTATAGCAGTAGTAAGGAAAAAAGATGTTTTGGTTAAATTTATTTCAAAAAGTTTTTTTATTGATGATTTTTTTGAAATTGGAGATAAAAATATTATTTATCGTTTTTTATACTATCTAAAATCTTTAAATCTTTTACCTGAAAATAATTTATCTAAAAAATTAATTTCGCTAAAATATAATCAAATAGAAGTTGGTAAAGCTGCTTATGAATTTACAATTAGGAATTATGTAAAATCATTACCCACTGAAAAAGAAAATTATTTATTTTATTTGGCCTTATCGAAAAGTTTACAAATATATGACGATACAGAAAAAATTTTTAGCAAAAAAAATATTGCAGCTTTAGTAATGGCCGAAACACAATTTATCCCCAATAGAATTTTTTTGCAAAAGTCTTTACTAAAAAAAGTTCCCGTGTTCAGTTTTTATGGTGGAAAAAGAGAAAACAAAGTATCAATACGTTGTTTTAATAATATTAAACATTGTAATGCCCATAGAATGAAGTTTTCTCTAAAATTATTAAAATTTCTAGAAAAGAATTTTAAAATTAAATTGAAGAATAAAATAGATAAGTTTATTCAAAAAGAGAATTCCGATTTACAAATAGGCTTTGGGGAAAAAAATTATTTGAAAAACTATAAAAAAAAAAAGATTATATATATTAAATCAAAAAAAGACTTTTATAAAAAATTTAAAATTAATAATAAAAATAAAAACATTCTTATTTTGCCAAATGTTTTTGTTGATAATTTATTAACTCATGATTGGGCAATTTACCAAACACCTATTGAGTGGTTTAAGGAAACTTTAATTGAAATTAAAAAAATAAAAAATGTAAATTGGATTATTAAACCTCATCCTAGTGAAAAGATTTATAAAACAAATATTACCACAAAAAATTTTTACAAAAATATTGTAGGACAATCAGATAATATAAAAATTTTAGATGAAAATTTAAATATCGATAAGTTATATAGATTTATTTCGACTGTTATTAGTTTTGGTGGAAGCGCTGGTTACGAATATACAAGCATTGGAATACCTGTAATTACTGTAGCAGATACTAGATATTCAAATTTTAACCTTACAGTTACACCAAAAAATAAAATTGAATATAAAAAAATTTTAAATTCTTTAAATAAACCTAGAATCGTAAGTAACGATAAAAAATTTAGATCAGGTTTATATTGGTATTTAATTAAAGACTTGTCAAAAATTCAAAACGATTTTATACCAATTTTTGACTCGAGGAGTGATTTTAACAAAAAAGAATTTTGGAAATTAGCTCAAAAAAACTTAATAAAAAGTATAAAAAAAACCTCTCCAAGGACCTTTGAAAAAAATTTCTATATTCAATATAAAAATAAAAATAGACATTCTCTTAATTTTCATGAATTATCAAAATCTCTCAAATTTTCTGATGTTAAATTAAATGATTTACAAAATGACTAGTATTAAATAGGAAGTAAAGTATTTTATGAATATAGGAATTTATTTTGAAACATCAAAAAGCACAGGCGGTGCCCACCATCAAAATATAAGTTTAATTCAAATATTTAATACATATTTAAAAAATAACTATAATTTTACATACATAGTGCCCAATCAAGAGCAAAAAAAAATTGTAGAGGGCAATGAATCAAAATGTATAATATTTAAAAAAGGTTTAAGATTTAGAATAGAACAATTTATACTCAAATTTAATTTTTTTAAGGTATTATATAAAAAGTTTTCAATTAAAAACAGCTTCGAAAAATTTTTACAATCAAAAAAGTTTGATCTAATATTTTTTAATGCACCATATGAAATCTCTACTTTGATTAATGAAACAAATTTTATAATTATGCTACTTTCAATGCAGCATAGAACTCATGGTTTTTTTCCAGAATATAAGGGAAAACATGATAATGAAACAAGAGATTATATTATTGACCATGCTATAAAGAACTCATTTAAAGTTTTTGTGGGTGCTGAAAAAGATAAAAATTTATTAATTAAATTGTTTAATGCCGAACAAAATAAAATCAATGTTCAGTCTTATGCTTTTACTTTGCCAAGTATTTATGAAAAAAATAAAAATTTCGACTTTGAAAAAACTTTCAAAAAGTTAGATATTCCTCAAAATAAAAATATTTTAATTTATCCAGCACAATTTTGGGCACATAAAAACCACCAATATATAATTGATATAGCTTTAGAATTTAAAAAATTAGATATTAAAGATATTTTTTTTGTATTTTGTGGCTTTGACAAAGGCAATTTAAAAATTGTAAAAAATAAAATTAAAAAATATCAATTAGAAGAATATATCAAAATATTTAATTATTTGGATGATTTAGAATTAATTTCATTATATTTAAAATGTTTTGGCGTTATAATGCCTTCTTTTGTAGGTCATACAACAATACCAATGTATGAAGCATTCTATTTTGAAAAAAATATTTTTTACACAAAAGGTTTATCAGATAATAAATTACAAAGTTTTTTAACAGAAATTGACATTAGTGATATTAATTCTTTTAAAGATAGATATTATGAAATTATAAAAAATAAAATAGAAAACGATAAAAAATTAAAAGATGCGAAAAAATTTTATGAGGAATATTGCAACTCAAAAAATACAGCAGAAAATTTTAAGAAAGTTTTCGAAGAGTATAAATTTTATAAAAAAACTTGGTCTTAAATTAAGTTAAATTTATGAGTGTATTATTTTTACCACCTATACTAGAAAAAATTAAAAGCCATGAAACTGGCATTCATTGTATCGAAAATTTTATATCAACAAGTGATGCAGAAGAAATACTTGATCATCTTAGAAATTTAAAAAATAAATCAGTAGGAAAAAGTAAATCAGTAGATCGAGAAGAAAGTACAAAAATATTTTTTGAATTTCATCAAACAGAAAAATTAAAAAAAATAAGAAAAAAAATTGAGGAAACAATAGGAGAATTTTATGTAAATGATTTTCAACCTCATATTATAACTTCGAGATATCCTTTAAGATTACATGCAGATACAGGTAAAAATCCTAATGATATTATTTTTAAAAATGTAATTATACCTTTGGAAATAGTATATAAACCAGAAAGCCAATCTTTCCGTCCACCAAATACGATAATTTTTAAAAATAAATGGTATTCACAATCGGCGTTATTTTCGAGCAACATAAACATAAATACAGATTTTATTATAAAAGATAAATCTAAAAATTTTACTGATATTTTAGATATAAACGATTTTTATAAAGAGGTATTAAAATACGAAAATAAAGAAATGACATATGGGGGTAAATTTTTTTTTGTAGATGATGCCTTTAAAAAATATATTGAGCATCTTACAAAAAGTAAAAGATACAATCTTAGGACAAATAAACATATAACTTCAAATAAACAGTTTGATAAAAAAGATTATGAAAATTATATGACTCATCAGCCTTATAATGATCTTACTGGTTTAGAAATAGATAAAGCTATAGAGTGGAAAATTGGTAGCTTAGTCTATTGGGATCGATGTAGAATTCATTCTTCGGATAATTTTTTGAAAAATAATGTGTTATACAAAACACCTTTAGCGATGTTTACTTCAAAAACAAAAATACAAAATATTTAGTTAAAAAAATTTTTAGTTTTGTTTTAAAAGTTTTTAAAAAGAGTGATGAAAAAATAGTTAAAAATTTAGTTAAACAGTTTTTTTTATTTTCGATATTTCACTACAAGCATTCAGCATATTTTTCTTCAGCTTATAATTTAACAATTTTTTAGACAATTTATTTGATCCAATGAATTTACGATTTTTATTATTCATTTTTAATTTACTTTTATTTATATTATATTTGAATTTTTTTTCTAAGTAGGTGATAATTTTGTTTATAAAAAATCTTTTACCAGATGATAAAATTATTTTATTAATTTTTTTTTTGTATATTGATAGTTTATAAATTCCATAACAAATATCTTCAGCATGAGAGAAATCACCACTTATATTTTCACTATAAATTTTTCTTAAGAAGTTTACATTTTTATTTTTAAAAGCTTTTATTATTCTTGGAATAAGAAATTTTTTACCTCTATAGATTGAGTCATGATTAAATAAAATTGCTGTAGTACTATTAAATTTTTGATTCGACTTATTTAAAATGAATTTATGTGCATCGATTTTATATTTGCCATAATATTCTTTTGAAAAAAAAACATCTTTTTCATCAACAATTTTTTTTTTTGTATTTCCGTACATAATGGAAGATCCAGCAAAAATAAACCTAGTTTTAATTTTACTTTCTATTAAGGCATTTACCAGTTTTTTTGTAATATTTAGATTGTATAGATAATTAATTTTATAATTATCTTTTTTGATTCTTTGATTGTATGAATTATTAGCACTAGCTAAATGAATAACAATTTGTGGTTGGATATTTTCTAATTGTAACCTAACCTTTTTTTTGCTTAGTAGATTATTTACTATATATTTTACTCCTTTAACTTTATTTTTTTTATTTTTTACAAACCCAAACACCTTAAAATTTTTCTTTAAATAGATATAGGAGAGTAACCTTCCATTTTGACCATTAGCACCAGTTATTAATACTTTTTTCAATTTGATTTGATTTATAAATTTTATTTGCTAAACATCTTTAAGTTCACTTAAATGAAAATAAATAATTGTAGATCTTGTCAAAGTAAAGAACTTATAAGCTGTTTAAACCTTGGAAACCAGTTTTTAACAGGTATTTTTCCAAAAAATGTAAACCAGAATGTATCTAGGGGAAACCTAGCTTTAAAATTTTGTAAAAAATGCTCATTATTACAATTAGATAAAAATTTTAACAGATATGAAATGTACGGTTCAAATTATGGATACATGTCCTCCTTGAACTTATCAATGATTAGTCATTTAAAAAATAAATCTGATAAAATAAAAAAAATTGCAAAAATTGAAAATACAGATTCAATAATTGATATAGGAAGTAATGATGGAACTTTTTTATCTTTTTTTGTTAAATCTTGTCAAACCATTGGTATTGATCCAACAATAGTAAAATTCAAAAATATGTATAACAAGAAAACAAAAGTTATTTCTGATTTTTTTTCCTCAGCAATTATTAAAAAAAATTTAATAAAAAAAGCAAAAGTAATAACATCAATTGCTATGTTTTATGATTTAGAGGATCCAATAGCATTTTCAAGAGAAATTTACGAATGTTTACATGAAGACGGTATCTGGCATTTCGAGCAAAGTTATATGCCAAGTATGATAAAAAATATTTCTTATGACACTATTTGTCATGAACATTTAGAATACTATTCATTAAAGTCTCTTAAGTATATTTTAGATAAATCTAATTTTAAAATTATTGATATAGAATTAAATGATATCAATGGAGGTAGTTTTGCCATAACTGTAGCTAAAAAAAAATCTAAAAAATTTAAAGAAAGTAGTCTAGTTAATTGGCTTCTAAAAAAAGAAGAATTATATAAATTTAATAAAATTGAAACTTTAATAGACTTTAAAAACAAAGTATTTAAACATAAAAAATTACTTAAGGATCTAATATTAAATTTGAAAGATATGAAAAAAAATGTTGCAGGTTATGGTGCTTCTACGAAAGGTAATGTAATCTTACAATTTTGTGATTTAAATTATAAAACTATACCATATATAGTAGACGTTAATCCATATAAAAGGAATAGAGTTACGCCGGGCACAAAAATAAAAATTATTAACGATGCAGATTTTAAAAAAAAAAATCCTGACTATCTTCTAGTGCTGCCATGGCACTTTAAAAATCATATATTGCAAAAAGAAAAGACGTTTATTCAAAAAGGAGGACATTTTATTTTTCCACTCCCTGATATAGAAATAGTTTAGATATCTTTGCTAATTTCATCAAACTTTACCATTTTATTCTTAATTAGATCAAATACTTCTAAGTTTTTGATGTCATTTTTAATATCTAAAAAAGACGCATATTTTTTATCTTTTGTTCTAAGAACATTAAATTTCACTTCAGTAAACTCTGATAAATTATCTGTCATTGGGATATTTAATTTAACTTTATCTAATAATTCATTTAAAATGAAAAATGAATTACAATTAAGCCTATTACTTCCCAAAAAGGTATAACCTTTTTTTTTCATTAAATTAATTATTGCTTTTAATGATGCCCCCCAACATATTCCTGAAGAATGATATTTAAATCTATCAAATTTTTTTATATTTGGTGCTGAAATTTCTAATTTAGATCCAAAATAAGGATTATATTCAATTATAAATATTTTAGAAATTTTTGGATTAATTTTTTCTAGTACCCAATAATCTACACCGTCTATATCTATTGAAAATAAGTCTAAATCACTATTAAAGGAGTTTTGTATTAAAATTTCATTAATATTTTCCGGATTAATATAATCATTATGTATTTTTAATTTATTTTTCCAAACTCTTAAAATTTTATTTACTTTTTTTTCTAATTCAGGATATGGATCGATTATTAATCCTTCGCATCTCATTGTTTCATATATATATCTTGTATTGCTTTCTGAATAATCTTGTGTGCCTATTTCTACAAATTTCACAGTTTGTATATTTAGTGACTTTAGTAGGTACTGTATAATTCCATCCTCAGTATCTTGAGAAAAAACTTTAAAGTATGTTTGATTTAAATTTTTTATATTTTTTAAATCAGTAATTAAATGTTTTTCAAATATTTGACCTTTTTGAATTTTTATATCATCAAATTTTCTAAGAAATAATCTATCTAATATTTTTCTGAATATTTTTTTTATTATCATTATAATTTCAAATTTAAGATAAGTAGTTCTATTAATCCATTAAAATATTACGTATTTAAAAATAAAAAGCAAAAAGAATTCAAAAATTAAGTTATATGTCAAAGTTTTATTATTTTATTTAAATTTTTAAAAAATGAATTGATAAATATTAAAATAACAAAAAAAATATTTTGAGAATTATGAAGTCTAATTTTTGTTTCTTCAACCAAATGTTTTATAAAACTTACCCTGGAAGAAAAACCACCTGCTTTCATAAATCCAATTCTTTCATTTTTTTTGGTATGTCCTCCCTTTAAATTTTTTTTATATATTCTAAAGTATAAATCATAATCAGCAGAAATTTTAAATTTTGTATTGTAATTTCCGATCAAATTATAAATTTTTTTTTTCAAAAAAAAACCTGTAGAGTGTGTTGTTGCAAAATCGAAATTATAAAGCATTTTATTAAAATTAAATCCATGTTTTAATATTTTTGCTTTGGTATAATTTCTTAATACTGTTCCAAAAACAAAATCATAATTAAATTTGTCAAATAAAATCATCACTTTTTTTAAAGAATTTTTATAAAAAAAGTCACCAGAATTACAAAAAACTATTACTTCACCTTTCGCAATTTTTATACCCTTATTCATTGCATCATATATTCCATTATCTTTTTTACTTATTATCTTATTTATTCTATTTTTATATTTAAGAATTTTTTTAAGAGTATTATCTTCAGAATTACCATCTATAACTATATATTCGTAATTAATTTTTTTTTGGCTTATTATGGACCTTATTGTTTTTTGAATATTTTTCTCGTCATTTTTTACTACTGTAATAATTGATAATAAATTTTTTTGCATTTGATAAGATATAAATATATTAAGTTCAAAAAAAATATAATAA
>MDTG01445980.1_pt1 | contig 15648 bp, 30 predicted proteins | sample 811421 | NCBI WGS metagenome assembly MDTG01 (sample SAMN05326645, study PRJNA326480) | marine metagenome | isolation source: seawater | place: Pacific Ocean: South East | collected 2011
AATAAATAATCTTACAGAAATTAAAGCAGTGACTGAAAAGATATATTTTTTTTACGATGGAGAATGTCCTTTTTGTAATAAATTTGCTGAGTTACTAGAATTGAAAAGCAATTTACCAAATTTAGTTCTTCTTAACGCTAGAGAAAATTTTGATAAACTTCCTAAAGGATATGACATGGATGTCAAAGGTGCCTTAATTGTTGAAAATGGATATTTCTACAATGGTGCAGAGGCAATAAACTACATATGCAATAGTATTAATAACCCTTCAATAGGTTTGCTATCAATATTAAAAATTGTTTTTAAATCTAATAAGAGGTCAAATCTAATATTTCCATTTTTAATTAATTCAAGAAGAATTTTATTAAAATTTAAAGGTGTACCTGCCAAAATTATTAGCAAATAGAATTTATTATTTTTAGTAATTAAACATAAAGCATTTTATAATATTCAAATTAAATCTTATTCCTAACATATTTAATATGTAAATTTTTTATATTTTTGTACAAAATCAAGTATTTTAATTAAAATAAGAATGTTTCATAATAAAAAAAATTATTTTATTATGTTAATTGAATTAGTAAGTCAATTTCCATCAATTATAGTTATTTCATTAATAGCTCTAACTATATTACTTGGAGTTAAAGCCAATGAACAAAAAAAACAAATAGAAAAATGAGATGGCCACCTAACAAAGCTTGGACTTCAAGCAAACCTATTGATGGGTATAGGCATTTTGAAGTTTCTAGTTATGGAGGGAAAGGAGACGAAAGATGGGTAGAACTAATTGCAGTAATGAATGATCAAATTAAATTTAAATTGCCATGGACTGATTTAAAGATTTTTGCAAAATGGACAAGTGGTTGGCTTCAATTGCCAAAAGAAGAATCTTAATTTCGCTTTTAAATATATTTACCATATCATTTTTAAAAAGATTTAACTAACAATATGACATATTTTATTTTTATGGATATATAGATCTTCTTAATAATTAAAAGTTTTCTTTATATTAATATAAAATTATTTTAAATATTTAATAATAAAATTAATATAAGTCACATTTTGATTCAGAAATAGTTAGTTATATATAGTCTTATTTAAATTTTATGACTTCTCTGATTTTTGCAGGTTTAACAAGCACACCTGCTCCTTCTGCAATATACGTAGGAGTTGCATCAATTATTCTTTTTGCAATTGTTGGTGTAATGGTTGGTCCGGATTATGATGGAATGAACGCCCCAGAAGTCAAGAAGGATATTACAAAGTAATGTATAAAAAAGATAATCTCTAAAATAAATTTAGAGATTATCTTTAGGACCATATTTAAATATCTCTCGTACAAAAAGAAAATAATTAGACTTTATCTTTTATTTAATTAATATATTAATAATTAGATTTTCTGATTAATGAACTCAGTATTACAAAAAGAGCTTGTAAATTTTAATGGCTCATTAAATTATTGGCTAGGCATAATTTGGTTAATAGTAATATTAGGAACTATTCTTACTATTTTCTTTGTAACCAATAAAAGAAAAGAAAAGTCTGTTGAGATATTGAATACTGAAAATGATAAAAATATAAAAAAGAAATCTGGGAATGGATTCAAGCTAAAGTAATTTTGTGATAAGTATCTACTTATCAATGCAGGCTCTAGAAGACCATTCACTATCTTCTAATAAATCTGAATAACCCTCTGCTATAAAAGGGTAATGAGTTTTATACATTTCACTTAATTGTGAGAAGACCTTGGATTCCTCTTGAATTTTTGCAAACCATTCTTTAAATACAGGCTTCATATTAAAAAAGTATCTACTTCAACGTATATATAATCCGAAAAACATGCAATAGAAATTTGTAAATGAAATAGTTATGATCCGATATCAAAAGAGACTCACGAATCAAGAGCAAGGTAGGTATAATTACTCTACTACTAATTTTATTATGGAAAAGGAACAAATTTCTTTATTGCCATATGCAGTATTAACATTGGCTATTTCTGTAAGTGCTTTAACTGTTGTATTTACATAATTAATTATCAAATTTTACTAAATTAATAAATTCTATTGACTTTTTTGCTAAAGATCCAAGAATAAAAAAGGATATTTTTTTTATGGTTGAAATTAAACCTGAATTTCAAATAGCAAAAATGTTAGCCAGTAAAATGGCTGAAAAAGCATCAATGCAAGAGCTAAAAAGAATATATGAAGAAACAATGTATCAACAATTTATTTCTATGGACAAAGATGAATTACAACAGCTACTTTGGCATGGGTAGTTACTGTAATAATTACATTAATTCAAGATTTCTTAATTTAGTAAGAGTTAAAACATTAAATTCTATTTAAATATTTTCTCGCATCCTCATCAGATTTCTTTGAAACCAATAGATCTCCTGGTAATTGAGATGCGCTATTTTTGCTTCTAACCAATATTGCCATTAATTCTGCAGTTCTTTTATTACTTGTAGCGTTATTACCCAAGGAAGATAAAGCTGCTCCTCCAAAAACAAGAAAAGAAACTTCAGAGAATCTATTAACCTTAAAAATTAAATTATGAATTCCGATAAAAGTTCCTATGACTAATCCAGTTATTCCAATGATCTTAGTAATTTCACCGCATTTGGACTTCGTGCTTTCGGCTTTTTTAATTTGATCTTCCATTTTTTTTAGATCTTTTTTAAATTAAACCACTGTTTAGTTAATTTGTCTCGTTTAAAAATATATAGAAATAATTTTAACTAAGAAAATATAGTAATAAATCTAGATTTAAAAAAAATTCTTAAAATATGGGTATAATCGATTTATAAGTATGTCTAAAAAATTTATCATATTTGTTGTGAATTTATGAGATATAAAAAACTTTAATATTTAAGTGTACATAATAAATTAATAATTTTAAATAACAGACAAAAAAAATATTGTTAGAATATATATTTAAAATATGCCAGAAGGACCTGAGATCAGAAGAATATCAGATAAATTATCTAAAGTATTGGTTCATAAAAAATTAGTATGGTATAGCTTTCCATATTTAGAGAAAAATTATAAAAATATAAATGATTTTAATTATATAAAAAATATAACCTCGAGAGGAAAATCTATATTAATTAGATTAGATAATGATTATACAATTTACAGTCATTGTCAATTGTATGGTAAGTGGACTATAAATTTAACTAAAACGAAATTAAAGACAAATAGGTCACTGAGATTAGAATTTATTACTAATAATCATCACATAAGACTTTGGTCAGCGACAGATATAAATTTAATAAGAACAACAGATGAAAATAATCATCCATTTTTAAAGAAATTAGGAATAGATATACTTGGTAGTAAAACTGATTACAATATTATATTTAAGACTCTAATTTCTAAGAAATGTTATAAAAGGAAAGCAGCTACAATAATGCTTGATCAAAGTGCATTTGGGGGCTTAGGTAATTATTTACGTTCAGAAATTCTATATAATGCAAAGATACATCCTGAAAATAGACCTTGCGACTTGTCAAATGAAGCTTTAATAAAATGGGCGGAATCAATAAAAGACATTACTTATCTCTCATATAAAACGGGCGGCTTAACAATTTCAAAAATTCAGTATAAAAAAAATAAAGAGAGTGGGGAAAATATATATGGATTAAAGCATGCTGTTTTTTGCAGATATAATTATAAATGCCATATATGTAATGAAATAATTAAACGTAAATGGTATGCAAAAAGAAAGCTAGATTACTGTTCAAATTGCCAAAATATAAAATAAATAGTGAATCAAACGATAAAACATACTTCATTATATTTAATATTAAAATCATTAAATATAATCACTATAGTAAAGTTAATAAATTATTATAGTTAGTAAAAAAAACTACTATGGAAAATAACGAAATAGAAGAAAAAATTTACGATTTAGAGCGCAGAGTTAAGCATTTAGAGGCAATACTTCAATATCAAATAAGAAAAGAAAAGAAAAGAAAAGATCGATAAATTTTCTTAAATTAGCCTAAGCATCTTTGAACGGCAATCATATTTGCCTCAGAGTGATTATTTTCTTGAAGCCAAACTTTATTTGAAGTTTGTCCAATACAAAAAACGACTGCTGAGTTTTTTATAGCTATTGGAATTGAACATAATGCAATGATAAATAAAGAGATTCCAGTAATAAATCCATTCTTATTTAATTTTAAAATATGCTTTATATATTTTTTTTTCATTAATTTAAATGGTGATATAGCATATTACTATATTATCAAAATAAATTAGTTTATAAGTATTATACTAATTAACTCCATTACAATTAAAACCGCTACATTGAAGTTTAAACAAAATACCACCTACAAAAACTTTGAAAGCAGGAACCGCTTTGTACAACGATACCAGAAAAATTAATAAAGAAATGCATGTCATTGATAGGTACTGCATCCAATGAATACCGATTTTATCAACACCATATCTATCAAAAGAGGAAGATTTCATTGCTTTAAAAATTTACAGCAATATTAACTAAGATTTATTGAAACTGATAAAATGTAAATATCACTTTACTGAGTTTTATTAACATTTATTATTTTGAAGTAAGATAGTTCTTTTTCCTATTTTTTTCTTTAACGGCTTTAATTTATCCAAAACATTAGCTAAGCATAAAAGCCAAAGTGAATTTTCCTCAACACAACATGCCTCACAGATATGATTAGGAGCAATATCTTTATTGTTTATATTATTATCAATTGAAATAATAAAAAGTTTCTCAAGTTCATCTATTTCATATTTAGTGAGATCATATCCAGCACAATGCCAATCCAATAGTGTTTTAAAATCCATTACTTAACAGATTTATTATTTTGCACACAATAAAACCCTGTAGGAAAAATATTCTTTTAATCGGGGCGACAGGATTCGAACCTGCGACCTATGGTACCCAAAACCACCGCGCTACCAAGCTGCGCCACGCCCCGCTATTTAAAATACTAATACCTTGAAAGCCCCAATGTAATCTATTTCATGTAAAAAAAAGTTAAATCAACACTTAGACGTAACACCACAATTGAATGATGAAGAAAGATCAATGAATTTGATCTATTGGATCTCATTAAAGTTTGACCACCTATCTTGGTATGGCAATTTGTAATCTGCTTCAGACATAGGTATCCAATTCCAATTTGAACAAATCGTAATCTGGTAAGCGATTACATAGACAGCTAAAATTAAATTAAAAATATTTACGTGAGATATGGGTGCAATTTGATCAGTCACTTTATTGGTTAAAAATCTATTTTAAGGTAAATCACAAAATAATGTGGTTAGAGTATTTATTCCTAAGGGTCATTACTAAAAAATAAAAAATAAGGCATGGTTATTATATTTGAAATTACTTAAATAAATGAAAAGAGAAATTTACGACGAAATAAAAAAATTAACTGGTTTTGAGTTTATTAAATTGTTAGAGGAACTTGATCTGTCACTGAAAGTCAGTTAAATGCAAATATTTTTTTTATTTCAAAATTGTTAATTGAGTATTTATCTACTTGTTCATTGTATTCTAATTATCTATAAATTAATTAATTAATTAAATTATCATGAAATTAATTACACAATTTACAACTTTTATCAAACAAAAACGCGATATTGACTCTACCAAAATTTCAACATCAAAAGTACAATATGACTTTTGGGAGGATGAGTGTAAAAGTCATCCAACAAGTTCAGCTTGCAAAATCTATCCTGTTTAAATAATACTAATAGAAATTATTCTTTGAAATCATCTTTCCAGTCTTCCATAAATTTGTCCAAGTCAAATATCGAAGACCTAATCTGATCTAAAGATGGTCCCCTTTTTTTCTCCTCTGCTGTTAAGGGTATCCAATTCCAGTCTAGTGAAACAGTCAGTAAATAACCGACAAGTAAATGCCATATAAAAATGGTCAGAGAATTATCGAGATGGGGTACCATAGTTAAATTTTTAAATGATTGTAATGGATTAATTAATCAGAAAATAATTCTTTTTTTATTTGACTTAGGCTTTTAGCACTCCTTCGTTCCTCTTGTGTAAGAGGAATCCACTCCCAGTCAAGAAGAAAAGTAAGTCCAATACCAAAAATTATATGTCCAATAGTAACCCCTAACACGTCCAAAAAAGTTATTGATGAAAGGTCAGACATAAGGAAATCTATCAATAGAACATAAATATATTTTACATTATAATTGTTAAGGAATGTGAGAAAGATTTATTGACTCAAATTAGAAGTATTATTTATATTATTAATCATCTTAATTAATCTAAAATATATTATTTAATTAATATATTTAAATGGAAAAAATATCACGTCAGGACCTGCCAAGATAACAGAACATCCTACAATTATAGCTACTATTTGAACACCAAAATATTGCTTCCAACGGTAGCTTAAGGCAGAAGAATCTGAATCTAGGCCCCAACCTGTTTTAGGTTCATTTTGAGGGAGACCATAAAAGAAAATTTGCGTTAATTGAAAAAGGATAATAGATCCTACAATAGCTGCAAGTGGGTTGAATCCACCAAAAGTAATCGTTGCAATTGTTGAATAGAAATGAAACATAAGAGATTACATTATCTATATTATTATTAGCTCAAAAATTGATTATTGGAAGCAGTAGGAAAATTTACTTTACAAAACAAAATCTTAATAGATGCTCAACAGAAATATTAAAATTATTTATTGATAATTTAAAATTATTAATTATATAAGAATATTATGAATCTTACATACAATGCCAATGAACTATATTATAATATTATTAGGTTAAAGATTACATAAGATGAAAAAAAAATTTTCAAAAAATATTGATCGAAGTAAGTCATTTGATGAAATTGATTATCGATTAGCTTGCGGTTGGCATGTGGAAATAGAAGGAAGTGGTCAAAGGAAAAGATATCTAAAGCAATTGAACCAAGAAAAATTTAAAAATTTAAATAAAAAAGAAAAATCAAAATGACACCAATAAATTATCCAGCTAGTATTGGAATATTAATTATTTTTTTTATATGGGTTTTAATAGCAACAACAATATGGAGTAAAAGAATTAAAAAGTTAACAGAAATGAATAAATATTCAAAAAAAGAAATTGACGATTGATTTTTATTGTAAACATTAAATTATCTTCCATTGTGCACCTTCAGGGATAACAGGAGGTGCATATAAATCTATGGGCTCTTTTGCTAAGACTCTCCATTCAGGGACTCTGCATTGAACATAAGATGGACTTTCAATTAATATTCCAATTTTTTCATCTTTAGTACCTACGAAACCTCCTTTCCATACTCCTTTGTTATTAATTGATCCTTTAAACCAAACCCAACAATTTTCTCTTAACATGGAATAATTATCCTAACTTTAAATTAATTATAATATAAATTAAAAATGAATAATATTAAAAGAAATTGTAAAAAAAGAAATTCTAAAAGAAGAAATTAATCTTCTTCATCATTCTTCATTAAGAAAGAATCCATAAGTTTTTTGTATTCATTCTCTTGTGAACTCTTTATAAAACCAACAATAAACATTAATCCTGAAATTGAAATTATAATAATTAAAGATGGATTTAAACCCATCTCAGTCATAGTAAGTGCAAAAGTTGAATTCATTAATTACCTTTAACCTCTCGATAAACCTTGATAAAGTCTTCAGTTGTAAGACCTGGTTTATATTCCCATATCATTCCAAATTTTTCTCTCCATGGTCCAAAAACTTTATAAAGTACTTGAGCATTTTCTGCTTTGCAAATAATTACTCCAGTTCCATCTTGAGGAGTGTGAATCCATGAAATACGCTCATATCCCTCTGGTGTATTTTCTGATTGACCTGATTCAACATAATCTATTAATGAATCTAAAGCAAAAGTTTGATCTTCAGAAGACTCAAATCTCCAGGTAACTATATATAGCTGTTTAGTCATAGATAATGGAAAAGATAAATTAAGATAAATATTAATATAATTATTTATAAGTATATTAAATAATTATTTAATATATGTTGAAATAAAAACTTTAAAATTGGAATCTAATTAAAAATTAGGCAATACATTAATTCCCCATAGGAACAGAATTAAATTCGCACATATTGCAGCAATTACACTAAATTTAGGCATAGTAAATGTTTTTTTTAACAAAGCGCTTTTCTTTTGCAAAAACTAGATTTTGTTAGGTTTTCGAGATAAAAAAGTACTATTTTGCCTCGATTATATTGATTTCACATTCTTTAAGAGCATTCCTTATTTCTGAAAGTGATTCTTCGTTTAAAAATCTTTTATTTAAATATTCTTTAGTAATAATAAGTTTTCCCATAGAATTAATTCTTGTTCTAGAAGAAAACCAAGAGCCTTCTTTAAATATTGAAGCTCTACAAAAATATTTATCTTTTTTGGAATTGTATTTTCTCTCAATTGTCCAAATTCCATAGTTTTTATATTTTGAGTAATTATTTAAAGCTGCTAAAGAACTTTGAAAAAAAAAATCCAACATGAGAATGTTTATGATTACTGATCTCATGTTGAAATTAAGGTTTATCAAGAAATTATGGGTCGCCTGAGATTCGAACTCAGGACCAGCCGGTTAAAAGCCGGATGCTCTACCGCTGAGCTAGCGACCCGTATTTTGCATTTCCCTTGAAGAAGTTATCACGCTACCTATCATGAAAGAAAATCTTCAGGAAAACAATCTTATTTGTACGCTGAAATTCACATAATTAAACTTTTGATTTGAAAAAGAAATCATTATTAAAAATCATCGGTGCAGGTTTAGCAGGAGTAGAAGCTGCATGGCAAGCGGCTCAAGCTGGAATTGAAGTAGAGCTTTATGAAATGAGGCCAAAAATTAAATCACCTGCTCACCATACTGACAATTTTGCCGAACTTGTTTGCAGTAATAGCTTTGGATCACTGAAAAAAGATAGAGCTGCTGGCCTTTTGCAGCATGAATTACGCAGTCTTAATTCATTAGTAGTTGAAATTGCAGACAAGCATTCTGTACCCGCTGGAGGAGCTCTTGCGGTAGATAGAGGTACTTTTAGTGCTGAAGTCACACGCAAAGTTACTGAGCATCCGTTGATCACAGTTAAAAGAGAGGAAATATCATCAATTCCTGACGATTCATGCGTTGTTTTATCTACTGGCCCACTTACTTCAGATTCTCTAGCTCAAGATATTTTGAAATTTACAGGAATTAAAGAATGTCACTTTTATGATGCCGCAAGTCCAATAATCTCTGGAGAAAGCATAAATTTCGAGAAAGCTTTTCTAGCTAGTCGATATGACAAGGGAGGTGCTGATTATATAAATTGTCCTCTGAATAAAGAACAGTATTTTGATTTTTGCGAATGCCTCGTATCAGCTGATCAAGCAACAATAAAAGATTTTGAAAAAGAATCAGCAAATTATTTTGAGGCTTGCTTACCTATCGAAGAGATAGCAAGAAGAGGAAAGGATACACTTCGATTTGGTCCCCTCAAGCCAAAAGGTTTGTGGGATCCTAGATGGGGAGACTTACTAGACGTTGAAAATAGAATTGCTAAAAGAGCTTTTGCAGTTGCTCAATTAAGAAAAGAAGATATTAATGGGAGACTGTGGAACATGGTTGGATTCCAAACCAATTTAAAATGGGGAGAACAAACTAGAGTTTTCAGGATGATTCCTGGGTTAGAGAATGCTGAATTTATTCGATACGGAGTTATGCATAGAAACACTTTTATAAATTCTCCGCACCTTCTTAAACCGACTTTGCAATTCTCTTCAAAAACAAATTTATTTGCTGCAGGTCAACTTACAGGAACAGAAGGTTACCTAGCAGCGGTTGCTGGAGGCTGGCTAGCTGGTACAAACGCAGCTTTATTGAGCAAAAACAAAGAACCTGTTATTTTCCCTTCGACAACAATGATCGGTGCTTTGATAAATTTTATTACCAACAAAAGCCATAGAAATAAGTTAAATAATAACTTTCAACCTATTCCTCCTAATTTTGGAATCATCTCAGAACTTTCAACAAAAATCAGAAATAAAAAAGATCGTTATGCTGCCTATAGTGAAAGAGCTTTAAAAGAAATCGAACAATTAAAACAAGAATTATCTATTTAAAAATCTAAGAAAAAGATGAATCAAATTAGAAAAAGTACAATTCCGAATAATTATGATGCCATTATCATTGGTTCAGGCATTGGTGGACTCGTAACAGCTAGTCAACTCTCTCTTAAAGGATTAAAAGTTCTTGTATTAGAAAGTTACAAAATACCAGGAGGTAGCGGAGGATCTTTCGAGAGAAAAGGCTATAAATTTGATGTAGGTGCTTCTATGATCTTTGGATTTGGGAAAAGAGGATTCACAAATTTATTAACTAGAGCAATCTCTGATGTTGGAGAAGATTGTGAAACAGTACCTGATCCTGTTCAATTAAAATATCATTTACCAAAAAATTTAAAAATAACGGTTAATAGAGATTATGAAAAATTTATTTCCCAGCTTTCACAAATTTTTCCTCACGAAAAGGAGGGTATAAATAAGTTCTATGGAACATGCTGGAAAGTATTTAATTGTCTTGACTCTATGCCTCTTCTCTCAATTGAAGATCCGGCTTACCTTGCAAAAGTATTCTTTAAATCTCCGCTATCTTGTCTTGGATTAGCAAGATGGCTTCCCGTAAACGCAGGCGATGTTGCAGAAAAATTTATTAAAGACAAAAATCTTCTTAAATTTATTGATATTGAATGTTTCTGCTGGTCTGTTATGCCAGCAGGATCAACACCAATGATTAATGCAGGAATGGTATTTTCGGATCGTCATGCAGGTGGTATAAATTATCCAAAAGGAGGAGTTGGAGTAATAGCACAAAAACTTGTTAATGGCTTAAAAAAATACAATGGTGATATTAAATATAAATCAAAAGTTTCAAAAGTAATAATTGAAAATAATAAAGCTATTGGAGTTGAAATATCAAATGGTGAAAAATTTTACGCAAAAACAATAATTTCAAATGCTACTCGTTGGAATACCTTTGGTGGGGAGGGCGTTAAAGAACCATTAATAGACAAGGAATATACTCCTAAAAGTGAAGTTAACTGGTCTAAAAAATATTTACCTTCTCCATCTTTTCTATCATTACATCTTGGTATTAATGAAAATATTATTCCTGAAGATTTTGAATGCCATCATTTGATTTTAAATAATTGGAACGAAATGGATAAAGAACAAGGTGTTATTTTTATCTCTATTCCGTCTATTTTGGACAAGGATTTAGCACCAACAGGTAAACATATAGTCCACGCTTTTACTCCATCAAATTTTCAAAATTGGGATAAATTATCTAACAAAGATTATCTTAATAAGAAAAAGGCTGATGCAAACTATTTAATTTCTCGTATTGAAAATATTATTCCCAATTTATCTACTAATATTGATCATATTGAAGTTGGAACACCAAAAAGTCATAGAAGATTTCTTGGAAGGCATTTAGGAAGTTACGGACCAATTCCATCAAGAAAACTACCCGGTCTATTAACAATGCCTTTTAATACAACTGATATTGAAAACTTTTATTGTGTAGGAGATTCTTGTTTTCCAGGTCAAGGGTTAAACGCAGTCGCTTTTAGTGGATATGCATGCGCACATAAGATAGGTGCAAAGCTTGGTGTTAATGAATGGAAGCTCCCAGACTAGGAACGTATTTAAGAGGGCAAACTATCAAGACTAAAACGATATCCTTGCTGTCTAACAGTGGTTATACCACCTCCATCTCCCAAGCCAGCTTGTTCAAGTTTTCTACGTAAAGTTAATACCTGAGTATCTACAGATCTAGGACCTCCGCTAAAAGGTGGCCAAGCCATTCTTAATAACTCATTACGACTTCTAACCATCCCAGGGGGCATTAAAAGTGCGCATAGCAAGGCAAACTCTCTAGGGCTTAATTCAACAGGCTTCTCCCTCAAAGTAACTTGTCTTAAAAGCAAGTGAACTTCTAAAGGCCCTACAGAAACTTTTTCCTGAAGACCAATTCTTCCTCTTTTGAGGAGGGTTCTGCAACGAGCAGCTAGCTCTTCAAGTCCGAATGGCTTTCTAAGTACATCGTCAGCACCTTCATCGAGAAGACCAACTAATGGTTCAACTCCAGTGCGAGCGGTTAAAACAATAACTGAACAGCCTAATTGTTGAGCTAATCGAAGAGCAGAATTCTGTTCAAGCAATTCAGCACTTACAAGAAGATCAGGAGATTGATCTCTACAGAGATCAACCGCTTCGGCAGCAGAACTTACAGCCGCTGCTAAGTGTCCATCTTGCCTGAGTCTTTGAACAAGGACTGTTCTAAGAGTGGGATGAGGTTCTACAACAAGAACCTTTGAGGGACTTTGCGCAGTGGCTTGATTATTTGGAGATCCAGCAGCTGCTGGAGTCTGCTCATTAGATAGGAGGTCTGAAGAAATAGAGGTCACAGGCCTAAAATTTGGCTCAATTTGTGCGAGCTTGGTTAAACTAAAGCATCACAGCGACAATTTGTCAGCAATTAAGGTGGAGATTGCACAACATGACATCATTTGATGCACCAGCGACAATAAAACACTTCCACTCAATTTGTGATGCTTGCCAAGATCTGGTAAGCAAATATCACACTCAATCTGATTTAAGATTGTATGCAGACGGTTATCTTAGTGCATTAAGGAATAATAAAACTCTTTCTAGGAATGACCAAGAAAAACTCGAAAGAATTATTGATAGATTAGTAATGGATCCATCTAGTTTTATTGGTCCAGACGGCGATTATACGAATTTGTTTTTTCAGAAAGAGCGGTAGCTATGAAGCTAGCGCTATTTCTATTTTCTCAAGCAAATCTCCTGAGTTGTACATTTCAATCATGATGTCTGAACCTCCAAGGAATTCTCCATTTACATAAACTTGAGGAATTGTTGGCCAATTTGAATATTCTTTGATTCCCTGCCTTATTTCCATATCTGAAAGAACATCAAAAGTATCAAACTTGATCCCAAGAGCGTTTAGTATTTGAACAACATTGTTAGAGAATCCGCACTGAGGCATCAACTTTGAGCCTTTCATGAAAACAAGAATTGGACTTCCATTAATCAATTCTTTGATTCGAGTCTCTGTATCATTATTCATAATTAATTAGCAGGAACGGATGTATTTAAGGCTAAAGCATGAATTGATTCATTAGCCATTTCTTTTGAAAGGACACCGTAAATTATTTGATGTTGTTTTATCAAAGAGAGTCCCTCAAAAGAACTTGAAATTACATTTACTTGTAGATGATCTCCACCACCATTTAAGTCCTCTACCTGAACTTGAGAATCAGGAAGGGCTTTTTTTATTGCAGAGATAATCTCTGAAGGTTGAACCATTTTAAATCAAACTTTAAAACTAATAATATAAAATCTTTTGCCAAAAAACTTATTTATTTCTCATTGCGGCGTATGGAGTATCTACGAATCCCAATTCAAGTAAATTTTGATAAGCCGTTTGACCTTCTGATCTTGCTGGCGTTACGAGCTTAATAACTTCTATAAGGAGTGGAACAGCTATTTCAGGTTGTTGCTGTTTTCTAAAAAGAGATGCAAGTCTTAAATTTATTTTTGCTAATAATGCCTGTGCCTTTCTTCCTTTAATATCCATTTCTTTGGGAATTCTTGCATCAATTCCTCTAAACGAGCCATTAATATCCCTATAGAAACCAAGCATTTGTTTTGTAAGGATTCTGGCTTTATCAAATTCACTTCTAGCTTTAACAAGATCATTATCCTCTATTGCTTTATCACCAAGTGAAATAAGTTTTTCAACTGACGATAGATTTAAACCAGTTTTTTTACTCGCTAAAACTCTGTATGTAGATTCTTGGGCTTTAGCAGAAAAACAGACAAATGGTGAAAACGTAAGCAAAGCTATTAGTAAAAAACTCGTTTTTTGAATTCGAAATGCCATTCATTTATTAATTAATGTCTAAATAATAGTTCTATTTGTATTTCTTCCAACAGCTTTAAGGGCCGCTTCTTCAGCTGCATTCATACTTTCTGATAATTCACTAATAATATTATCAACAGCATCTTTTCCAAACTCTTTAACCTCAATGGGTTTTGCGAAACAAATAGCTGCTTTAGTAAAAGGTTTTGGGATCGAATCACTATAACCAAGGCCTATAGGAAGTATCTTTACCTGGACATTTTGTTTGTGTGCTAACTTTGCAATCCTAATCAAACCTTGATGAAGCTTATTTTGTGAACAAATTTCTCTCATAATTTTCCCCTCTGGAAAAACAACTAATTGTTGTCCTCCAACAAGTAGGTCAACTGAGTATCTCAAAGTAGACAAAGAGGGTTTGTTTTGATTAATAGAAAAACACCCCAACCTTTTAAGAAACCAACCTTGAATACCTTTCATTTCAGATTTAGTAACCATAAATCGACAGTCTCTATTGGTTATTCTTCGGCCTGCAGCCATTGTCAGCATTAATGCATCCCAACGAGATCTATGTGTAGGTGCAAGTATTACTGATCCACATAAAGGTAAATTATCCGCGCCAATAACAATTCTTCTTTTAAAAAAATTTCGCAAAATCAAATCCTGGGTAACAAACATAGCGACCCTGCTCAGCACTGGATGAATTCCAAGACATATTCGTTTTTCTCGTTCAACAAAATCCAAAAGATAAAAATATTCTTTATTAAAAATAACTATAAAAGGAAATTGTTATGTGCTTCTTCGGTGCAGTTATATCATCGTCTAACTGGTAAACAATATTCAAAAAATATAATTTTTTTTATTTATGAAAATGGAATGTAAATATTTGGTCAAATAATTATTTAAAGAAATTAAAATAAAATTATAGAAAAATTAATAATAATTATTAAAACATACTAAGAATAATAATATTAAATTATTATTTAATACAAGAAATAATTAAAAAAATATATATTTTTCCAATAGAATTAGTATATTCAGATCAAAACCACAATAAATTATATGTACAAATATGTGTAATATCAACGTAGATAAAACACGTCCTAAAATAGAGGAGCTTACAATGACAAGCCTGGGAGTAAACATTGATCACATCGCAAATGTGTTTTGAGTGCCATTACGGGGGCGAAATATAATTCAAACTTAGTCAGCGCAAGGCTTAAAGAAAATCTCTACAATCATGTACATCTCCCGATAATGGGGACACACATAAATGCCATTTTTGAACGTATATGGTCAAGGAGTAAAACGCTAATATTTCTTCAACCAAAGCAAGTTCAAATTTCTCTCTTCACTTCTGTTACAAGGGTATAAAGCTTTACCTGCAAAAATATTTATATATTTAGGCTTATTCCAATTGTAATTTCCTACGCTTTCTTGATCAGGAACTAACTTAGTTCGTTTATAGCTGTAGTAGCCCTCGAAACTACATATTTCACCTTTTTTTAGATCAAGTTCTTGATTGCCTGCATCACGAACAGGGCCTGTCTGATAGCAACCCTCTACGGTTAGATTTTCTATTTTGAAATCTTCAATCAAAAATGATAATTCTTTATACTTATTGAATGTTTTCAAAGTCCTATCTAAACAAATTTTTTTCGCCAAAGATTCGGATTCTGCATCTATTTTTGTCTCTGGCCACCCATAAAGCTCAACTCTTTTGAA
>MDTG01114883.1_pt1 | contig 15647 bp, 15 predicted proteins | sample 811421 | NCBI WGS metagenome assembly MDTG01 (sample SAMN05326645, study PRJNA326480) | marine metagenome | isolation source: seawater | place: Pacific Ocean: South East | collected 2011
ACATTCGCAGATAGGGAAATGTATTTTACAGGCCAAGAAAATCCTAAAATCAAAGCAGAGCACCTGTTAAATAATAATTACTTAAATAAGAGATTAAAAATTATATCAAATAAAGCTATAAACTCGATTATTCCGGGAGATCCCCTATCAAACAAACCCCTTCTTCCTATAGACTCTGAAATTAAGCCATGGGGAGCAGGAACTGTCCATATAAGTATTATAGATAAAAGCAATAATGCTATTTCATGTACTCCAAGTGGAGGATGGCTCAGATCTAATGAAGTTATCAAAGAACTTGGATTTCCTTTAGGTAATAGACTTATGACTTTTTACTTATCTAAGCCAGGACATGTAAATTTCATTTCTCCATGTCAACAACCTAGAACAACATTAAGTCCTACTTTGATAATCAACAAAAAAGAAAAAGAAATAATGTCATGTGGAACTATGGGAGGTGACGCTCAAGATCAATGGCAAGCTCAATTTTTAATGAATTATATATTTGGAAATAAACCACTTGATGTTGCTATTGATGAACCTAGAATTTCATCAGAACACTTACCTGCTTTTTTTCATCCGCATGACCCTAATAATAAGCAATTATTGTTAGAAGAAAGACTCTCTCCTTTTATAAAGAAACTCAACAAAAGAGGACATAAAGCTAATTCTGTTACTGATTGGAGCGAAGGTTTTATTCTTTGTGCAAGAAAGAAAAATAAAATTTATGATGCATATGCAGACATTAGAAGTTATAAAAGTCAAATATTTCAAGCTCAGGCATTAGCATGGTAAAAAAAAATAATCTAGAGGATATAGTCAAAGTAGTAAAAAAACTCCGTAATCCAAAAAATGGATGTCCATGGGACATTAAGCAAACATCTAAATCTTTATCTAAATATACTTTAGAAGAAGCGTATGAGGTAATAGAAGCTATAGAAAAAGGAGACTTTTCTGAATTAGAAGATGAGTTGGGAGATTTACTTTTACAAGTAATTTATCATTCTGTAATAGCAGAAGAAAAAAAGAAATTTACAATTAATAAAGTCATAGAAAAAAGTATTAAAAAAATGACAATTCGTCATCCCCACATATTTCTCAAAGATAATTCAATTAAATCAATAGAAGATGTAAACGATTTTTGGGAATATCAAAAAAAAATTGAAAGAAAAAAAAAGGGTTCTAATTCAATCTTAGATGGTGTTAGCACCAGTTTACCAGCAGTAACTAGATCTTTAAAACTTCAAAAAAGAGCAGCCAAAGAAGGCTTTGATTGGAATAATGCCAAAGACACATTAAAGAAGGTTAAAGAGGAATTGTCTGAATTAACAATAGAAATAAACAATAATAGAAAGAATAAAATAAGAGAAGAATTGGGAGATTTGTTTTTTTCTTGTATAAATTTATCTAGAAAATTAGGTCTTGATACTGAAACTATTATTAGAGAGTCTAATAGAAAGTTTGAAAATAGATTTAAGAAAATGGAAAAAAATATGAATAGAAAAAAGATAGATTGGAATCTTAAGAATTTGGAAAAAGAATGGAAAAAATTAAAGTAATTATAATTTCATTAGTATTAATTTTCTCTTTTTTAAAGGCTAATTCCTATGAAATATCTGATTTAATTAAAATCCTTATTGAAAAAAATAACACAAATTCATCATTCAAATATGATGATTTGATTGATGAGAAAAACTTACAATCAGCTGATACTATTTATGTTCCTCAGATAGATTATTCATATAGTTTTTCTAATAGTATAACTGCTGCAAATAGTACTAATAATTTAAACTCTCATACCAACACTATTAGCGCTACAGTTAACTTATACAATGGAGGGTTTAGTCAGCTAAATCTACTAACAACTCAAACTAGAAATCAAGCCTATGATTATTTAAGACAATATCAAAAAGAATTATTAATTAAAGAATTGATTGATGGATATAACAATCTTCAAAATTTAATTTTGAAAAAAAATAACCAAAAGAAAAATTTAGATTTTTATAATAAAAAAGTTCAAGAAGCCGAAATTCTTTTTCAGGCTAATAGAATAACTAAAATTGACTTATTAGATTTTAAAAATGAATTAATAAATGCTGAATCATTGCTTTTAGATTATGATAGACAAATAGATAACTTAATGCTCCAACTTAATAAGTTAATAGATCTAGAACTAAGTGATGAAGATATTAATTTTTCATTTAGTATTATGATTCCAAAAACTTTGATAGAAAAAAAGGGTTTTTCGGAGCTTATGAAATCTTCTTATGGTAATTATTTAAACTTTATTGAAAAGACCTATATGCCAGAATTAGAAATGGAAAAGTCAGATCTGCTTCCCTCTGTTGATCTTTCTTATTCTTTATCTGATACCGATAAATTTTCAAGTAGTGTTAATCATAGAAGGAACTCTTCATTATCTTTAACACTTTCAGTTCCAATTTATGATGGCTATAAAGATGAATATAATTTTGATATTGAAGAATATGAGTATCAAAAGAAATTACTAAGACATAAAGACTTAAAAAAAGACATGTTAAATACATACCTTGAATCTTGGAATAATTATGATTTCTATGAATCAAAGATAAATAATCAAGAAAAAATAATTGATACTTTAAAATTAAAGCTTAAAGGAGATGAAATTCTTTACAAATCTCAAAAAATTAGTGTTACTAGATTAATTGAAACAAAAAATGAACTAAATAATGCCAATAATGTTTTATTAGATTTGATAACACAACAAAAATATTATTTACTTGATATAGTTATATTAAATAATGACATTACTAAAATAATTAATGGATTGGGATAGGTTAAAAACTTTTTATCATGTGGCCACAGCAGGTAGTATATCCAAGGCTATGGGCACTATACATCTTAGTCAATCAGCTATCACAAGACAAATTCAATCTCTAGAACACAGTTTAAAAACTAAACTTTTCAAAAGACATACAAAAGGCATCACATTAACTGAACAAGGAGCATATTTATTTGAAGAAACAGAAAAAATATTTGCAGATTTAAACTCAATAGAAAAAAAGATTATTGAGTTCAAATCTATCCCTACAGGGAATTTATCAATAAATACAACTGTTGGTTTTGGATCTATGTGGTTAAGCCCAAGGATTAATGAGTTTATTTATGAATATCCAGAAATTAATTTAAAATTAAATTACTCCGAAGATGAGCAAGATATGTTAAGGCAGAATTTTGATATTGGTATTTGGATGAGAAAACCAAGACATTTAGATTTAATCTCTAAAAAAATAGCAACTATCAAATACCATATTTACGGATCTGCACATTACATAAATGAAATGGGTATGCCTATTAGAAGATCTGAGTTATCTAAACACCGATTGATAACTTACGGCACTGGCAAACCTTCACCTATATCTGATACTAATTGGATATTAAAAACAGGAGTAAATAAAAAACAAAAAACTAGAAAACCTCATATTACAATTAATAATTTATATGGACTATTAGTTGCTGTTGAAACTGGAGCTGGTCTAGCAGCATTACCTGATTATATGGTTCAACATAAAGCTCATCTAGTAAAAGTCTTACCTGAAATAGAAGGTCCTACTTATGAAGTTCATATGGTTTATCATGAAAACCTAAAAGGAAGTTTAAAATTAATTGCATTTAGAGATTTCTTAATGAATAAGATAAACCAGTGGAGATTTTAACTACTAGTATCTTTTTAAAAAATAATTAAAAATTAACCCCTATGCACAAGCTTTTAAGGACATATAAATTCAGTGATTTTAAAATAGTCAAAGGTAATGGGAGTTATCTTTACACTTCTAATAATAAGAAATTATTAGATTTTTCAGCTGGTGTGGCTGTGAATTCTTTGGGATACAACCACCCTATTATTAAAAAAAGTCTTAAATCTCAAATTAAAACAGGAATAACTCACTTATCAGGTTCACAAATTCATGAATTTAAAACAAGACTCTCATCGGTACTTTCAAGAGAAAGTAATAAAGGGGATGTGTTCTTTTCGAACTCAGGCGCAGAAAGTATCGAAGCTGCTCTAAAAATTGCTAGAAATTATGGCAAGAATTTTAAAAAGGATGAGATTATTGCAATGACCTCGTCATTTCATGGAAGAACCATTGGGGCATTATCTGTTGGAAGTAATAAGAAATACAAATCTAATATTGGACCAGTGCCAGGTAAGGTTAAATTTTGTAAATTTAATAATAGTAAGGATTTAAAAAAACTTATTAATAAAAAAACTGCAGCAATTATAATTGAATTTGTCCAAGGAGATGGTGGTATTAATATTTGTAAAAAAGATTTTGCAAAAAACATTAAAGACATTTGTAAAAAAAGAAAAATTTTATTAATAGCTGATGAAATTCAAAGTGGCATTGGCAGAACTGGTAAAATATTTGCATACAAACATTATGGAGTATCCCCTGATATAATTACTTCTGCAAAAGGCCTAGGTTCAGGTATTCCTATAGGAGCCACTATAGTAAAGAAAAAAATAGCAAAAAAGATATCGATAGGATTTCATGGCTCCACCTTTGGAGGTGGAATGTTGCAAACAAGAGTTGCTTATGGTGTTTTTAATACAATTAATAAAAAAAGTTTTTTGAATAAAGTATCTAAAAATGGAGATCTTTTGTCTAAATTATTAAATAAATTAAAATCTAATAATGAAAATATTATTAAAGAAGTAAGATCAAAAGGTTTAATGGCAGCTATAGAATTCAAAAACAATAAAATTGCTTTAAATATTTATAATAAAATTGGAAAGGATGGTTTAGTTACAACTTTAATTCAGGGTAATACTATCAGAATTACCCCACCTTTGATCATCTCAGCCCTTGAGCTAAAAAAAGGATTAGAAATAATCTCTAAAAACTTATGAAATTTATATTATTAAATTTAATTTTTGATTAGATTAATATTCTAAAGCTTGTTTTTGGAAAACAGTGCCAATTCCCTCTTCTGTCTCAAGTTCAGTTAATAAGGCATTTTTTATTTCACCACTAATAATATGAATTTTTTGAACACCTTGATTAAGGGCTTTTAAGGAATTTTCAACTTTGACAATCATTCCATTAGTAATAATTTTGTCATCAAATAATTTTTTTGCAACATTTTCATCTAAAGAAGATATTCTTTCTCCTTTTAAATCTTTAATAAAAGGAACGTCTGAAATAAAAATCAATTTACTGGCTAAAAGATTTGTTGCTAACTCAGTTGCTATTGTATCGGCATTAACATTTAAGACTTCGGCAGTATTTTTATCTAATACTAAACTTGGCATAATAATCATATCATGTTCTTTAAAAAGCTTTTGTATTTCAAGTGCATCTACAGAGATAACATCACCAACTTGACCATAGTCAATTCCATCGATAACCTCTCTTCTTTTGGCAGCTATGAAATCTTTCTTAGATATTGGGATAGGGAAATTTCTAATATTATATCTTGAACTTAGACTGAAAATATCAATTAAAATTTGCCCTGAAATCTTTTTTGCAGCCTCAATATCATCTTGAGATGTAATTCTTCTTCCATTTATTTTCTTAGGCTCAATATTATTAACATGTTTCATGTATTTATCTAGTTGTCTGCCAAAACCAAAAACTAAAACAACCTTTAATTTTGTAATAGTTGATAATAATTCTTTTATATCACTTATTACATTTTCTATGCTCTCCTGATTGTCACAAATCTTACCACTAACCTTTACAACTAAAGTCGAGTTTTGGAGAATAGATTGATAGAAACTTTGAGATTTATTGTTCATATATACAGTGGCACCATATTCTTCAATCCTAATGTCTGGTCCTGAGAAAACATTAAATTCATACACTCAACAGCATTTCCTGAAGCCCCTTTAACAAGATTATCTAAAGTAGCCTCAACTACAAAATTATTTTCATCCTTTAAAGAAATTGAAATATCACAATAGTTAGAGCCCACAACATTTGATAATTTAGTTTGATCAACTACTCTTACAAAAGGAGCATCTTTAAAACAACTATCTAATGAATTACTTAGATCGGCTTGATTAAGAGATTTTTTTGATTGAATATGACTTGTTAAATATATTCCTCTGCTAAAAGGACCAGATAATGGAACAAAAGAGAGACTCTTATCTAAACTAGGAAAAGATTGATATATTTCAGCTAAATGGCGATGCTTATTTATATTGTATGAAAAAATATCCTTTGATCTAACAGAATGATGATTTTTAATTGAGGGGAATTTTCCACCTCCACTTGATCCAGTAATAGCCGTAATTGATACACGGTCAATTATTGAAACAAAAGGTAAAAGGGATAATTGAGCGGTTAAGGCAAAACAACCAGGATTAGCTATATGATTAGAAGATTTAATTTCATTTAACGAATTTTCTATAAATCCATAGTTAAACCTTGACTGAATAACTCTATCGAATGATGAATCATAATATTTATTATAATTAATTTGATCTTTTAATCTAAAATCTGAGCTCAGATCTATTATTTTTACATTATCTATTAGTTGTTCAACATATTCTTTAGCAGAACCATGCGGAAGGGATAAAAAAATACAATCTAATTTTATAAAATCTTCAATTTTATCAGTTTGTAGATTATTTAATTCGAGAGAAGATAAATGAGAAAATTCGTTTTCTATATCCTCTTCTCTCTTAAAAATTTTAGCTATTTCAACATTAGGGTGTAATTTTAAAATTCTAATTAATTCCAAACCCAGATATCCATTTGCTCCAATAATACCTATTTTAATCATTGTTAATCCTATTTATTATTTTAGCAAAAACATTTACATGATTATTAGAGTTATAAATATTTAAAAAGTCAGAATTCTTAATATTAAATTTTTCAATAGATTGCTTATAAGCAGATACATTATTTGTGACAGGTCCACTAATAATTAAAAGTTTATCATCTAATTTATTTACTTTTAAATTCTCTATAATATTTACTGCTCCAGATACATCGTAAGCACAAATTATTATTACCTCAATTGATTTTGTTATTTCTTTATTTTGAATAATTTCTTTAGTTCCATAATCACCATGATAACCATCACCCAATTCCATTAAAATAATATCGGCATTTTCAGAAAGGTGATTAATTATAGAGGTAGAGCATTTTTGTATAAGTGATTTTTCGTTCATACAAGTACTTGGCAGACCATAATCAACAAAATCTGAGGTTTTATGAGCGCCGTTATCTTCGTATGAATATAAATCTTTTTGTGAAGCAGTGCCCGCTAATTTGCATGCATTTATCCTTTTAAAATATTTGCAGAGTGTTTTGATGATAAAAGAACTAACTGTTGTTTTACCTGAGTCAATGCCAGTTCCTATAACTGCTATTGAAGGTACATGAAGTTGGGTGTTTATTTCCTTAATCTTAGAAAAATCTTGAAGATTCAATTGTTTAACTTGATTATCTATAATTGATCCAATTACTTCGCATTCAGTAGCTGGGCCTAAAAGAATATTAAAATCTCTACAGGTACCGATTACACCGCCTAAATTTAAAATATGAATTTTGTCATGTTTTTTTAGGTCTTGTGGTACAGAGCCCGTCATACCTGAAGATGCTATTCTATTTCCCAAAGCACCGACAATAATATCCCCCTCAGTTAATTCAGTGATGCGTCCAGATACTAACTCTAATTTATTATAATTGGGGTTAACTGATATAACTTTTACTGCAATTAATTGACCTTGCCTACAATCAATTTCATCAAAAATGCTTAATTCATCAATATTATTGATGTTTTTAAGAACAGAACCTATTTTTTTTGTATTTAACATTTTAAGGTTAGTTTTTATATAATTATCGAGAATATAAGCAATATTTTATTTATAAAAAATCAATAAAATAGCCAAATTAAAGTTTAAGATCTCTCAGATTTCTTGCGGCCTGTCTTATTCTTTCCTCATTAGCAACTAAAGCTATTCTTACATAGCCTTCACCATACTCACCAAAGGCGACTCCTGGTGAAATTGCTAAATTTGCTTTTAAAAGCAAGTCTTTAGCAAACTTAAAAGAACCTTTGCTTATATATTTATCTGGTAATGGCGCCCATGCAAACATACTTGCTTGCGGCGGAGGGATTTCCCATCCTGATCTAGCAAAAGATTTAACTAAAACATCACGTCTACTTTTATAAATTTTTCTTATCTCTGATACGCATTTTTGAGAACCATTTAAAGCAGCAGCGGCAGAAACTTGAATAGGAGTAAAAGCACCATAGTCTAGATATGATTTTATTTTTGTTAATGCTGCTATCAATTTTTTATTACCTACTGCATAACCGATTCTCCATCCTGCCATTGAATAAGTTTTTGACATAGATGTAAATTCAACTGCTACTTCCTTTGCTTTATTAATTTGTAAGATAGACGGAGGGGGATTATTGTCGTAATATATTTCAGCATAAGCCAAATCAGACAAAACATAAACTTTATGTTTTATAGCTAATTTAATTACTTCTTTATAAAAATTAATATCAACGACTTGTGCTGTAGGATTAGATGGAAATGAAACTATTAATGCTACAGGTTTAGGAACACTGTTCCTTATAGATCGGTCCAATCTCCTTAAATATGTTTCAGGTTTAAAAATACCATCATCAATAGTTTTTAAATGGATAAGAGATGCTCCGGCTATTATAAATCCATATGGGTGTATAGGATAAGAAGGATTAGGTGTTATTATGAAATCACCAGGTGAAGAAATAGCTTGAGCTAAATTAGCAAGGCCCTCCTTTGAACCTAAAGTTACGGCTACTTCTGTATCTGGATTAATTTTGACATTAAATCTTCTTTCATAATATTTAGCTTGAGCTTTTCTTAATCCTATTATTCCCTTACTTAATGAGTATCTCCCTACACCAGGACTATCTACAACTTCTTTTAACTTATCTCTAATATGTTTTGGTGTTGGAAGATCAGGATTTCCCATACCCATATTAATTACATCTTTTCCATCTGCCCTTAGTTTGTCTTTTAAACTGTTAATCTCACTAAAAATATAAGGTGGCAATCGCTTTATTCTTGCAAATTCAGAAACCATAAAAGTAAAGATAGCTAATTTAAAAAGAAGATAAAGTTAATCATGATATTTCTATCTCTCCTTTTAAAAAAGTAATTGCTTCTCCACCTATAGAAACCCTTGAATCATTGAAATTGCAGTAAATTTCACCACCTCTTTCTGATAGTTGAAAAGCAAGCATTGTTTTTTTATTAAGTTTTTGTGACCAATAAGGAATTAATTCGCAGTGTGAAGACCCAGTAACTGGATCTTCTGGAATTCCTAATTTAGGAGCGAAGTTTCTTGATACAAAATCTGACTTACTGCCTTTGGATGTAATAACTACAGAAGGATAATCAAGTTTTTTTAATTTTTCCATATTAGGATTTATAGAAATCACATCATCTTGGTTTTCAAAAACTGCTATTAAATCTCTATGAGCTAATAATTCTTTCGGCTTCTTTCCTAATGCTTCGTTTAAAAGATCAATGTTATTGATATTTTTTGGAGGCCTAGAAGGAAAATCCATAAAATATAGTTTATCTTTATAAAAAACGTTCAAGGTATCTCCTATTTTGGTTTTAAATATTAATTTTTTTTATCCAATTTAAATTCAGTAAAAAGTATGTGTGCAGTTGCTAAAGTAGGATGACCTGCTAAATCTAGCTCTGCCTTAGGAGTAAACCATCTAATGTAAAAAATTTCATTATCTTGAATGTAAAAAGCTGTTTCTGATAAATTATTTTCCATAGCTATATTTTGCATTATTTCATCAGGTAACCATTCATTAAGAGGGCATATAGCAGCTGGGTTTCCTTTAAAAATTTTTGAAGCAAAAGCATCTACTTGATAAATAGGAATTTTCATAAAACTATTCCCACTCAATAGTAGATGGTGGTTTACTAGTGATGTCATATAAAACTTTATTTACTTTTGTAACTTTGTTTATTATGAGCGTAGCTACTTCTGCTAAGACATTAATATCAATATTACTGACATCTGCAGTCATCCCATCTACTGAATTGATGCATCTAAGTACACAAGTTTCTTCATAAGTCCTCTCATCACCCATTACCCCTACAGATTTAACTGGTAATAATACTGCAAAAGCTTGCCATGATTTGTTATATAAATTTCTTTTAATTAAAAAATTGATAAAAATTTCATCTATATCTTTTAAAGTATCCAGTCTTTGTTTATTGACTTTACCAATACACCTGATACCTAACCCAGGGCCTGGAAAAGGATGTCTGTTAATGAACTTTTCATCTAGCTTATAGAACAGGCCTAATCTTCTAATTTCATCTTTAAAAAGCTCTCTAAATGGCTCTATAACCTCAAATTTGAGGTCTTTTGGGAGACCTCCTACGTTATGGTGGGATTTAATTGTAACGCTTTTGCCACCGTGAAAGGACATGCTTTCAATTATATCAGTATATAAAGTACCTTGAGCTAAATAGAAATCTTTTTGCTCTAGTTTTCTAATGTATTTTGAAAATACATCAATAAATAACCCTCCAATAATTTTTCTTTTTTGTTCGGGGTCAGTAATATTTTTTAATTTTTTTAAAAATAAATGTTCGGCATTTATTATATTTAATTTTAAATTAAAAGATTTAAAAATATTTTTAATATTTTTAACATCATATTTTCTTAATAATCCATTGTTAACAAAAATAAAGTGAACATTTTCTAGATTTATATATTTTGATATAGAAAAGGCTAACACTGTAGAATCTACTCCACCAGATACAGCACAAACTATATTTGGTTTTTTTTCTTTAACATTAATTTTAAAATATTTGCCAATTGTTTGGTGTAAATCATGATTTCTCCAATTATGTTTTAATTTACAAATTTTAAATAAGAAATTTTCTAAAATTTTTGTACCAAATTCTGTATGAGTTACTTCACAATGAAACTGAATAGCATAGATATTTTTTTTAAAAATAGCAGCTGGTACCATATTTTTAGTTTTTGATAAAACTTTAAATCCTTTTGGTATTTCTTTAAGGCTATCTCCATGAGACATCCATACTTGTTGTTCTTCATTCGTTCCTTCAAAAAAATCAGATTTACCTATTTTAATAATTGTTTTTCCATATTCTCTTTGATTGCTCTTTTGAATAATACCTCCAAATTCATTAGCTATATATTGAAAACCATAACAAATACCTAAAATAGGAATGGGAATTTTATTAAGTGGAATATCTATTTTTGGAGAATTTTTATTAAGTACTGACTCGGGCCCTCCAGATAGGATTAAAACTGAGTGATTAAGTATATTCGTAATATTGTTAAGATACTTAGGGGGGTTTATTTCAGCATAAATACCTAGTTCTCGAATTTTTCTTCCAATTAAATGAGTATACTGAGATCCAAAATCAATTATTAATACGGATTTCGTCAATTGGATCTGTAGTTAGGGGCTTCTTTGGTCACTTGAACCCCATGAACATGGCTTTCATTGATACCTGAGTTAGTTAATCGAACAAATTTTGCATTTTTTTTCAATGTGTTTAGGTTTTTAGATCCAGTATATCCCATTCCAGACCTCAAACCTCCAGTTAATTGAAACAAAACATTTGAAACCTGACCTTTATAGGGAATTCTTCCTTCAATTCCTTCAGGTACTAATTTTATGGCTTCGTTAATTTCATCTTGGAAATATCTGTCAGCCGAACCCCTAGCCATTGCACCTAAAGAGCCCATACCTCGATAAGATTTATAAGATCTTCCTTGAAAAAGGAATACCTCGCCAGGTGACTCATCTGTACCTGCGAATAAAGATCCAGCCATAATGCAATTAGCCCCTGCAGCTAGTGCTTTTACAATATCTCCTGAATATCTAATTCCACCATCAGAAATCATAGGTATTTTACTTCTATTTGTAATAGATGAAATTTCTTGTATGGCTGTAAATTGAGGCACTCCCACTCCTGCTACTATTCTGGTAGTACAAATGGAACCTGGACCTATGCCTACTTTGATAGCATCAGCCCCTAATTTAATTAAATCTCTTGCGGCTTCAGGTGTAGCAATATTACCAACTACAATTGGCAAACTAATTTTTTTTCTAATTTTTTTAAAAGAATTTATAACTGTTGAAGAGTGACCATGGGCAGTATCAATAAATATAATATCTACGCCTGCTTTCTCTAATTCATTAGCTCTTAAAAAATCATTTGGTTTGCTACCAATTGCGGCCCCCACAAGCAATTGACCATTTTTATCTCTAACAGAATTTGGAAATTTTTCACCTCTTTGAATATCTTTTACAGTAATAAGACCAATACATTTATTTTTTTTGTTTGTGACTATTAATTTTTCAATTCTGTTTTCTTGTAAGAGTTTTTTTGCTAATCCAAATGAAGACATAGCAGTAGATTGATTTTTAGTAATTGTAATAACTTTTTTAGTCATCAAATCTTTTACTTTGGTTTTTTTATTAATAACAAAACGAACATCTCTATTTGTAATAATACCTAAAAGGTTATTTTTATTATCTACTACTGGGAAACCTGAAATATTATGTTCTTTCATAACATTTAAAACGTCTTCAATAGTATTATCAGGTCTCATTGTTATAGGGTTGTAAACAATACCTGCTTCAAACCTCTTAACTTTCTTTACCTCATAAGCTTGCTGTTCTATATCGAGATTTTTATGAATAACTCCTAAACCTCCATTTTGAGACATAGAAATAGCCATTTTGGACTCAGTTACTGTATCCATTGCTGCAGAAATTATTGGGATATTTAATTTAATATCTTTTGTAATATTAGTAGAAATATCAACATTATTAGGAAGTATATTCGAAGCTTGAGGTTTTAATAAAATGTCATCAAAAGTAAGAAATTCTTTAACTTGGGCCATGGCCAATTTTAGTTTTTTTTAAATTAAAATCAAGTATTGATAAGAATTAGATTTTTTTTCCATCAAAAATATTAGTTTCATAGTCCATAGGATCAATATCTTCTAAACATCCTAAATTGACACCCATTCCATCAGGGTCTGTTTTTCTATTATGGTGAGTATAGATTCCACATTTTTTACAAAAATAATGTTTAGCTATATCTGTATTAAATTGATAAAGAGAAAGGTTTTCTAATCCTTTTAGTAGTGAAAAATTATTTTTGGGGACCATTACCATTTTAGCATTTTTTCTTATGCAAATAGAACAATTGCATTGAAGGATTTTTTTTAAATCAGATTCAATTGTAAATTCTATAGATTTGCAATGACAGCTTCCCCTGAGCTTCATTTATTTTGTTTAAAAAAATCCTTAAGTAAATTTTTTGTTTCACTAGCTGTTTCTAAAATAGACATATGTCCTGACTCTTCCAGTATAACAGTTTTAGAATTCTTTATCTTATTGGCTAATTCTATACCTACTTTTTTTGGGGTCATCTTATCATGCTTACCCACTATACATAAAGTTGGATGTTCTATATTTGTAGCTGCATTTTCTCCATTAGTATATTGGTCACATGCGTTAAAATCAGCACCCAAGGTACCATTATTATTTGAAGAAACTAACTGACTGCCCATGCCCATATGACTAAGGCCAGGTACAGGATGACCTCCTACCTGACCAAGAGGGCCGTGCACCCAATCAATCATGAGATCAACAGCCTTGTTATTTTTATTTAAAGCTAAATCTAAAAGTTCAGGGTTCATTTTCATAGACATAGATCCATTTATTAAAGCTAGTAATTCTAATTTATCCGGATGTCTTTGTGCAAATTCCAAGCCTACTAAACAACCTTGAGAATGTCCTACGTATGAAGCCTTATCTATACCGAGTGATGAGAGCAAATCAGCTATCCAATCAGCCATATCTTCAATGGTTTCTAGTGGCGGTCCTTCTGAATCACCATGGCCAGGTAAGTCAACAGCAATTGTATTATAGCCATGAAAAGCGAAATATCTTGTCTGTAAAACCCATGTAACATGAGTTAGACCGCTCCCATGGACAAAAACTATTGTGGGTTGATTTTTATCTATTTCTCTCCCACTTGTTGTGAAATAAGCCTCTTTATTATTTACTTTTAACTTCATTTAGAAGCAACAAGTCTTGGTTTTTGAGAGGCTCTAAAGCCATTTTCAAAATCATTAATAATATCTTCCATATCTTCAAGGCCCACTGAAAATCTAATCATATCTTCAGTTAATCCAGCTAGTTCTAATGATTGTTTATCCATTTGAGAATGAGTAGTTGAAGCTGGGTGTATCACTAACGATTTAGCATCTCCTACATTGGCTAAATGGGAAGTTAATTTCATAGCATTAATAAAAGATTGGCCAGCTTCTCTTCCACCTTTAATACCAAAAGCGATCATTGATCCAGGACCCTTGGGCATTAGCTTCATAGCAATATCATGATCTGGGTGATCGGGAAGACTTGGATGATTAACCCAAGAAACATTTTCGTTATTGGATAAATAATCTAACATAATTTTAGTATTCGCTATATGTTTTTCCATTCTAATAGAAAGAGTTTCTATTCCAGTGAGAATATTAAATGCATTAGTAGGGCTCATGCATGGACCAAAATCTCTCATACCCTCAGCTCTTGCTCTCATCGTAAATGCGGCTGGTCCAAACTCTTCTGCAAAAGATAAGCCATGATACCCTGCATAAGGTTCAGTCATAGTTGGGAACTTATTTCCTTGAGTCCAATCAAACTCACCTTTCTCAACTATAGCTCCACCCATAGAGGTTCCATGTCCAGCCATCCACTTAGTCAAAGAGTGAACAATAATATCAGCTCCTAATTCAAAGAGATTGCACAAATAGGGTGTATTAAAAGTACCATCTATAATTACTGGTATACCAGCGTCTTTAGCAATATTTGCTACTTCAGGTAAATTCATAATTTCAATACCGGGATTTCCAATTAGTTCACCAAAAATGCATTTTGTATTAGGCTTAATAGCATTTTTAAATCCATCTAAGTCTCTAGGTTTTACAAAAGTAGTTTCAATTCCAAATCTAGGAAGTGTTAATCTTAATAAATTAAAACTTCCTCCATATAGTTGTGAAGATGCAACTATATGATCTCCTGCACTACAAATAGTTAAAAGAGATAACATCATGGCACTCATACCTGATGCTGATGCAAGTGTAGCAGAACCTCCCTCAAGAGCCGCTACTCTTTCTTCTAGGACTGCGACAGTAGGGTTAGAAATTCTTGAATAAATATGTCCACCCTCTTCTAAATTAAAAAGAGCAGCCGCATGATCTGCATCTTGAAATAAGTAAGAAGTAGATTGGTAAATAGGTACAGCTCGAGAACCATAATTTTTATCAGGTTGGTGTCCACTATGTAATGTTTTAGTATTAAATTTATATGTTTTAGGATCTGTCATAACAAGAAATATAACAAAAAATTAAATTGAATAAAGAAAATATAAATAGTTAAATCAGTTCCACCAATGATCATAAGGGAGGTTATTTAAGTCAAAAATTTCACCAATCATAGGAGTTGATATATTCACGTTTTTTTCCCTAGATCTAGCTGTAACTCTAATGATGGGCTCCTTCCAAGAGTGAATAGAAAGATCAAATTTAGCCCAACTAATTGGAACAAAAACTTTAGCTTTTAAATCAATACTAGCT
>MDTG01104074.1_pt1 | contig 15646 bp, 9 predicted proteins | sample 811421 | NCBI WGS metagenome assembly MDTG01 (sample SAMN05326645, study PRJNA326480) | marine metagenome | isolation source: seawater | place: Pacific Ocean: South East | collected 2011
TCTGCGATGTTCGCATCCATATTCGCTACTGCTGCCCATCCCCCTTTATTCTCTAGCTCGCTCATGCGCAATTCATTAAACCAAACCTCTCCACAAACATTTGAGTTATTTTTATTCCTCAAACCAACCATTATCACACGAACATTACCAAAACTTGGATTACCTTTAATTCCTATGCGCAATGGATTTGATGAACCAATAAAACTAGGGTCTAATTCTTCTTGATCGTAATAAACCACTTCGGTTGGATCAGCGATGCCCTCGTCTAAAACTTTAGTTTTAATTGCTTGTAAAAGGGCCAACGGCATGTTAAGTCTATTCTCATCTGGCCAAACGATGGAAGCATCTGCATCTGTCGGTTGATCTAAATAAGGCGAAACATTTAAAGGCATTTCGATTTCGTAAAAACTGGTATTCAAATCGTTCCCTAAGCGAACAAAAGCGGCCAAATCACCATCGGCTAATAATGTAGCTGGAGCCGGCAATGATTCTGCGTGTATAAACATTTCTAAGTTTTTATACTGGCGCATATCCACATTGAAATTCTTGTAGACCGATCGACCATCTTGAGGTTCTAAATCGCAAACACGCAATGCGAGTGATTGTTCATCCTGACGAATTATGTTATTGTTATTATTAAGTTCCTCGCGATATACCCCAGGAGGCACAACGTAATTACTATTTTGAATAACTCCTACAGCTTCATTTTCAAAAGTGGTATTGTCGAGTTCATTTGGGCTGTTATCAGAGTCAAGGGATTCAGTATAGCGACGATAATCTCCGCGATAAAGCTCCATAGTGCCAAAACGCAGAACCGTCTCTTGTTCAAAACCGGTCATATACATACGCATGAAACGTATCGATCGAAAGTCAGCAATACCATTAACCGCGTCGGTGTAATCGCTCAGTGGAATGCGGAACTGAATCCAACGAACTGGAAGGTCCTGATTAGCTGGTGTAGGCACCGTGATTTCTTTTATGTCAGTAACATAAGGTGACTCCAAAGTCATTCCGGGACGTATATTAATAGCATACTCAAAATAGCTGTCCACAGTGTTCATGGTGTTGTCGCGATTAATGTCCTCGACGTCTGGCTGTGCAGTGGAACCGCGGTTAGTGTTACTCAATGTCTCAGGACTATTTCCTTGAGTCCCATTATAATAATCATAGCGCTCTAATAAAGAGCCTTCAGTTTGAAGGAAATACGTATAATTATCTCTTGCAGGATCCTGTTGCCCTGCAAAATTTGGGAAAAATGTAGCTTCATCGGCGTCGCTTAAGCCATCGAGTCCAACATCTTGTTTTTCTCGATCTGGTCCAGTACTACTAAAGGTGTAGACCAACGATTGATTACTAGGTACACGGCCCCAATTAGTCTGAATAGTATTAAAGCTCGAACCGTCTTCTGGCAGACCATTTTCGTACTGCTTGCGCCCATCCTTGAGTACATCTTCAGAAATATTTCCGAGATTGAAAATCAATTCACCACCTTGATTACCCAAATAATCCTCATAAATAAAAGGATCCATGAGCCAAAACTGAATATATTCCACATTTGACCGTTCAAAGTCAGTAGTCGAGAGTTGCCTAGAAATTCCTGCAAATCGGGTTTCAGGATTAGGTAAAATGTTATCTGTAGCAGCAGGATTAAAATTATAAGGCCCTCGCTCAGTCGGCTTGTAGTTCAAATCCAAAGAAAAAAGTGCTTGTGTCTGTCCCTGCACAATATCCTGATCAGGAAAGATCTCATTGCGAAATAATCGTCTGGTAAAAGGTGAAGAAAGATCTTGTTCTCCAATACCAGAGGGCCGCTGAGCGCTGTAAAAGATTGGATCAATTGTATACCAGTTTAGTTTTGCTCTATTGTAATTAACCGTTAGGTTATTATTATCTATATCTCCACCAAGCCCAATAGGAGTGCTTGACAAAAACCAGGTCAAAGGAGCAGAAATATCAATTGCGGTCTGAGCGGCTTCAAAATCGTCAATATAGGCTGTGGCCTTACCTCCAAAATCAGAAACCTTAGGTGCTCCTGGTAAAAGATAAGCAAACTCTCCGCGCATAGAAACCTGTGAAGGCACATCAGTATCAATATTAGGCAATTTGTTTACCATTCGGGTTAAGAAAGGAACCTCGGTAGAATAATTCATATTTACACCGAACATGGTATTATTTATGGGTTCGTTTTGAAAAGCTGCTTTTTGAGTCAATGGACGTTCATTAAGATTTAATAAAGTACCTCCAATTTGGAAGTCATCACTGAATTTATGTTGAATGTCTATCCCCGAAAAACGCTTGGTTTGCTGACCGAACATGGAATTATTTTCTACACTGATGTTGACTGGCGTATTTGAGTTTTGTAATGACGGGTCAAGAATTTGAACACGTCCCAGTTGATAATTTACCGTATAATCAACACCTTCGACCAAGGTTCTACCGCCCGCTGTAACAGTCACAGAACCTTGAGGAATATTAAATGCTCCGATTGGAATACCATCACTTCCTGTGGATTTATATGTTCCTTTAAGCTGAAATTTATTTTTTTGACTTTCTTGCTGCTCCGCTTGAATCTTAGTAGTTCTATACATAGAGCGAAATACATACTTCGACTGATTCGAATTATACGTTTCTGGCAGATCGTAATACTGAGAAGCATCAGTATTGAGTTTATTAAAAAGATAGTCTCCGAAAGGCTCTACGCTTGTAAAAATTATTGCGCCGTTTTGCCTGTCCACAGTCAGACCAGGGTAGAAGTCAAAGAATCCATCACCCCCCTGTTGTGGATCATTGTTGTAATTCAAACGATCTAAATTAAAAACTCTCAATAAAGTTGCATCATTAAGGTCAACAGCATTAATATCCGACAAATCTGGTTCAGGAAAGGAAGTGCCGTCTACCGGTATGATGTAATTTAATGGACTGGGATCTAAATATAAGATATTCATCCTAAAATCCTCTTGCTCTAATTGATAGGCTCCAATGGGATAAATATTTTTCATCATCAAGTCCCAAACTGGTTCTTGAACATTGGTAATATTACTTTTAAGAAGTTTCACTACAAGGTTTTGAGGGATGGCCTGAATATTACCTGGATCACCGCCCCCTGGATCACCTCCAGGTTCTCCTCCAGAATTTTGTCCGGGTAATTGGCCTGTAGCTTGAACACCATCCGTTGAAAATTCACCAACTTGATAGACTTTTCCATTGACGGTAAATTGGAATGCGACTGCCAGGACCTCATCATTATTTAGCCTCTGGTTCAAGGAAATATAACCCAATTGTCGATTGAGGTTGTATTCATTGGGTTGCAATTTTCTTGCATTCTCCAAGCTGACATAATCAATTCCGTCGTTCACATTTACCCCGCCAAATCCTCCAGAAGCTGTTGCTACGTCTCGGATGGCAGGAGAAAGTATACTTTGAATGCCTGGATTGTCAATGCCAAACGGATTAAAATCGTTATTGTCGTTATCTGGAAATGCGTTGCCCTGAGCATTTATGAATCCCCCAGGTACGACATTTAGGCCTATGTTTTCACTTTTCGATTCTCCAATATCCTGCAAGGCAATGATGTTTCGAACATCATTTGTCGTGTTATTTCTATTGGTTATCCAAACCTCGGCTCTAGTCACCTGTACATTAGAATTAATAAAAGGATAATTCTTCAATACTCTGTCGTAATTATCCCGAAAATAATGAGATAAAAAGAAATGTCTATTTTCATCATAATCTAAAGCAAAGAGCTCAAAATCAGTAACCGTTGCACCACCTTCAGCTACAACCGATCTAGTTTCAGATCTTTGTTCCGAAAAGATCCCAGTGATAGTAGTGCGTCCAAACTGCAATTGAGTCTTGACACCAAATAAACTTTGGGCCCCTTGAATCAGGCTGCTATTTAAAGGCATACTGACATTACCCACCTCTATTTTTCTAATAATATCGTCCTCAGTTGGAGTATATTCTAACTTGATAGAGTTTTGAAAGTCAAAAGTGGACTGAGTATCGTAATTCGCGGTTATTTGAAGGCGCTCACCGATTTTGCCAAGTAAACTTAAACTAATACGCTGATCAAAATCAAAAGACAAGTTACTCCTATTACGAGGAGAAAACTGGGGGTTATCTTGCTTCGTATAGAGTAACCCAAGATCCATTTCAACTGAACCCTGAGGAATAATCTCGATGGTGTTACCACCAAAAACTGACTCGAAAAAATTGGAATTCACGTAAAAGGTAGGAAGCAAATTACGCTGGGCTTCCTCTGATCCCTCTTTACGGCCATCTGCTGCATCTATTTTTTCCTGAAAATAGGACTTGATCTGCTCACTGCGTAAACGTTCTTCATACTCCTCAGGAGTCATAATGACAGGGTATGAAATATTAAAATCTCCTAGCATTCTACTGAGGATGTAGCGATCCGTGATTGGATCATAGCTATACATATTCTCTATACTCATCGGATCTGGCAAATCCATTCGTCCCATAACAGACCCTGCAACGATAGTATCTTCCTGGGCCATAATACTAGAGTCCAAAAAGAAAAACACGCAGAGCAAAACTCCAGGCAAATAATGCTTAAATCCGTTTAGTATTGATACCACCAAATGCTACAAATATTTAAATGCCAATTTTATAATTTGTTCCACCGATGCCGATGGTGAGTGCTTCAAGACGGTATCACAAGCCTTTTCGGCAAATTTGCGAGAATATCCCAAAGTTTCTAATGCAGATAACGCTTCATTTCGATTGGTATTGCTCGAAATTACTCCAGAAGTTTCCTCACCGTATAACTTGGTAATTTTATCTTTTAAATCTAAAATTAAACGCTTAGCCGTTTTGGCTCCAATACCCTTAACTCCCTGAATAATAGCAATGTCCTCCGAAACAATAGCTTCTTTAACCTGTAAAGGTGTCAATGAAGAAAACATTGTCCTTGCCGTGCTCGCACCAACACCAGAAACTGATATTAAAAGGTTGAAAACAGAACGTTCTTCTTTCGAGGCAAAACCATATAATGTCATGGCATCCTCACGCACTAAAAGCTGAGTATACAATCGAATGTTTTCTTGGTCAGGGATTTGAGAATAAGTATGAACTGAAATATTTAAAAAATAGCCTACCCCTTGGCAGTCAATAACAACATCTGTCAGATTTTTCTCAACTAATCTCCCCTGTACTTGAGCAATCATGATTCACGTCAGATTAAAGGCTCAAATATACTATAAATTATTGGCAATGACGGGTCTAGAAGCCCTCAATATACGTGCCTCCAGACGCTAACTTGCTTACTTTGATCGGGCACGATTTTCTTTTTGTTGAGCATCTAAAACAGCGATTGCCGTCATATTGACCATCTCTTCGACACTCGCTCCAAGCTGAAAAATATGAACTGGTCGACGCATCCCTAACATGATAGGGCCAATAGAATCGACTCCCTTTTGTTCTTTCAGCATTTTATAATTACTGTTAGCGGCATCAAGGTTTGGAAATATTAAAGCATTAACTTTCTTTCCGGCCAATTTTGAAAAAGGAAATTTACTCTTTAGCATTTCATTATTCAAGGCAAAATCGACTTGAATCTCACCATCGAGAATCATATCTGGATTAGATTTGTGCAACATGTTGACAGCCTCTCTCACTTTTTGAGCATGTAAATCATCTGAGGAACCAAAATTAGAATAAGAAATCATGGCAATGACAGGATTCAATCCAAACATCTTTATAGTGTGATTGGTCATCTGAGCAATGTTGGCGAGTTCTTGCGCGGAGGGATCAATATTAACAGAGGTATCCGAAATAAAAATGGGGCCCTTGGGCGTTAGCATTAAATTTGTCGCGGCAACTTTATTTACACCTTCAAACTTGCCCACGGTTTCAAGAATGGGGCGCAAAGCCGTAGGGTAGGATCTTGCATAGCCCGAAACCATTGCATCTGCTTCATCCAAGTTCAGCATCATAGCGCCAAAATAATTCCGTGCGCGCATTAGGCGTCGAGCGTCAAATCGAGTAATTCCCTTGCGCCCGCGCTGCGCCCAAAATTCATCTGCATATGCATTTCTTCTCTCTTCCTCATCATCACATTTTGGATCAATTATCAATACATCTTCGTCATAATCAATTTCCTTCTTCAACTCCAATATAACTTCTCTTCGGCCAAGCAAAATTGGAATGGCAAATCCTTCTTCATGAACAATTTGAGCCGCCTTGATCACATCTAGGTGGTCCGCTTCAGCAAATACTACTCGTTTAGGATTCGTTTTCACTCGATCAAAAAGCAGTTTTAGCAATTTATTATCGTTTCCCATGCGTTCGAGCAATTCCTCCTCATAACGCTCCCAATCTCTAATATGTTCAGTTGCGACACCACTTTCCATAGCAGCTTTAGCCACTGCCGGTGGCACTGCGGTAATTAAACGTGGATCAAAAGGCTTTGGAATAATGTAATCCCTGCCAAATTGTAATTTAGTTTCTCCATAGGCCACATTCACTTGCTCTGGAACCGGTTCTTTAGCTAAATCAGCTAATGCCTTCACTGCCGCCATCTTCATGGCCTCATTAATTTTGGTCGCACGTACATCAAGTGCTCCCCGGAAAATAAATGGGAAGCCTAGTACATTGTTAACTTGATTAGGGTGATCACTTCGGCCGGTGGCCATAATTATATCCTTTCGTGCCCGCACAGCCAAATCATATTTTATTTCTGGGTCTGGGTTAGCCATGGCAAATACAATTGGTGAAGGCGCCATATTTTTGAGCATTTTCTGAGTAACAACATCGGCAATTGAAAGTCCTACAAAAACATCCGCACCTTTCATGGCTTCATCTAGGCTATGTATTTTTCTTTTCGTCGCAAATTCTCGTTTTTCAAAGCTCAAATCAATACGATCACTGCGAATAACTCCCTTACTATCGCACATCACAATGTTCTTTAACTTCGCGCCAAAAGCTTTGTATAGTCGTGTGCAGGATACTGCAGCTGCACCAGCTCCAGAAATAACAATCTTAACCTGATCTATACTCTTCTCTGCCAGCTCTAGGGCATTTAAAAGGGCTGCAGCCGAGATAATGGCCGTCCCATGCTGATCGTCGTGCATGACAGGAATATCCAACTCCTCTTTGAGTCGGCGTTCGATCTCAAAAGCTTCAGGAGCTTTAATATCTTCAAGGTTTATTCCGCCAAAAGTTGGCGCCATATGTTTTACAGTTTGAATAAAAGAGTCCACATCATTGGTATCAAGCTCAATATCATAGACATCAATGTCAGCAAATATCTTGAACAAAAGCCCTTTCCCTTCCATGACGGGCTTGGAGGCCTCGGGTCCAATATTGCCTAGACCTAATACAGCACTCCCATTACTGATTACTGCCACCAGATTACCTTTATTTGTGTACTTGTAGACATTGTCTACAGATTTTTCTATTTCCAAACAAGGTTCAGCGACTCCTGGAGAATAAGCTAAAGAGAGGTCTCTTTGGCTCGCATATTTTTTAGTAGGGACTACCTGAATTTTGCCCGGGCGTGGTTTGGCGTGATATGAAAGTGCCTCTTTTCTTTTGCTTTGCTTACTCATAAATAAACGACTGTTCATACAAAGTTAGAAGACCTTGGAACATGAAAAAATTTTCTGTATCTATTCTTCTAGGAATTTGATGTTACGCATCAAACCCGTAAAACGCGTCCTTTGAACTGGACTTTTATCAAACAACTTGTCAAAAACCTCTTTAGTCATTTCACGCCATTGGTCCTTATCCTTTTCGAATAGCTCTGGTTTAGGGTTGAACCGCTCCTCATTATGGGGTTTAGAAAAACGATTCCATGGACAAACGTCTTGACAGACATCACAACCAAACATCCAGTCGTCTATTTGCCCCGAGAAATCTTTTGGAATGGCATCTTTGAGTTCTATCGTCAGATGAGAAATACATTTAGAGCCATCGACTACATAAGGTGCTACAATGGCCTGAGTAGGGCAGGCATCAATACAAGCTGTACATTGACCACAATGATCTGTCACTGGGCCATCAGATAACAAAGGTAAATCGATAATGAGTTCAGCCAAAAAGAAAAATGACCCGACTTTTTTACTGATAAGATTAGTGTTTTTTCCGAGCCACCCCAAACCGCTTTTTACGGCCCAAGCTTTTTCTAAAACGGGGGCCGAGTCAACAAAAACTCGACCCTCTACTTGACCTACCTCTAATGATATATAGGCCATTAATGCTTTCAGTTTATCTTTAACGACAACGTGATAATCCTCACCATAGGCGTATTTAGAAATTTTAAAGCTACCCTCGGGCTGAGTCTTTTCTGGAAAATAATTGTAGAGTAATGAGACTACTGACTTGGCACCAGGAAACAATTTACGGGGATCCAATCTCTTATCAAAGTTTCTTTCCATGTAACCCATAGAACCGTGAAACCCAGAATTGAGCCAATGTTCAAGAGTTGTGGCTTCTGACTCAAGAAAATCAGCTTTACTCACACCGCAGGATAAAAAACCCAATCGATTGGCTTCTTGTTTAATTAGAGATGTATGAAGACTAATGGAACTCATCGCGGAGAGAAATAATATTTATGCGCCAAATAATCCCCCTTGTTCGTCAGGACGACTAATACCCAAATGACGATAGGCGAAATCTGTCACTGCCCTTCCTCGAGGGGTTCTAACGATGAATCCTTGTTGAATTAAAAATGGTTCATAAACTTCCTCTATAGTCTCTGCAATCTCTGAGACTGCAGTCGCTAGGGTCGTAATACCGACAGGACCTCCCTTAAATTTTTCGATGATCGTTGTCAATATTTTATTGTCCATATCATCTAAGCCATAGGCGTCTACATTTAGTTTCTTTAAAGCAAATTTTGCGATTTCGATATCAATATTTCCATCACCTTTTATTTCTGCAAAGTCTCTCACACGACGCAATAGAGCATTGGCAATTCGGGGAGTTCCACGACTGCGACCAGCAACCTCAATAGCTGCTTCCATAGAAATCCCGACATCCAATATCCGTGCACTACGTTGGACAATAGTCGTCAAAAGTTCAGTACGATAATATTCTAATCTGGAGGAAATACCAAATCTAGCCCGCATTGGCGCCGTCAGAAGTCCAGATCGGGTGGTCGCTCCGACTAAAGTAAAAGGGTTGAGTGCGATTTGCACGGTACGCGCATTTGGTCCAGATTCGATCATAATATCGATTTTATAATCTTCCATAGCACTGTACAAATATTCCTCAACTATAGGAGTTAGGCGATGAATCTCATCAATAAAAAGTACATCGCGTTCCTCAAGATTAGTGAGTAGGCCGGCCAAATCACCAGGTTTATCTAAAACTGGCCCTGATGTTACCTTAATACCTACTTTCAGCTCGCTAGCCAAAATATGTGCGAGCGTTGTTTTTCCCAATCCCGGCGGTCCGTGAAAAAGTGTATGATCCAGAGCCTCTTCACGCTTATTTGCAGCTGCTACAAAAATCTTTAAATTTTCAAGAGCCTGATCTTGACCAGTAAAATCCTCAAAGCTCAGGGGCCTGAGTTGTTTCTCAACATCTAAATCTTTAGGAGTTAAATTTTCGTCTGTTGGGTCTAAATGCTCATTCATATGAACAAATATACAAAGTGTTCTGCAGCGGAGATCATAAAACCTCCCTTACAATTAGTAAAGGAGGTAAAATAATTATCAATGATTCATTTCCTCCTCCTTGTCCTGCAGCGGGATAACTTGAGGCACATAATCTTGACCGGGCACAACATAGTCACTATCTTCCTCATTGCGTTTACTATAATCATAAGCCCAACGATGAACTGAAGGGATGGGCCCATCCCAGTTTCCGTGAATATGCTTGACCTCAGAGGTCCATTCAAGTGTAGTCGATTTCCATGGATTTTTTGGGCCAATTTTACCAAAAAACATGGATGAAATAAAATTATATAAAAAAACTATTTGAGCGGCAGCTGTGATGAAAGCAAAAATCGTAATAATCACATTGATATCAGCTAAATCGTCAAAATATGGAAATGCGGTATTAGTATAGTAGCGCCTCGGTAAGCCGGCCATGCCAATAAAATGCATGGGGAAAAATACTCCATAGGCCCCAATAGCTGTAACCCAAAAATGAATATAGCCCATGTTCTTATTCATCATTCGTCCCTCAAACATTTTTGGAAACCAGTGATAAACTCCAGCAAATAATCCATAAAGGGCGGAAATCCCCATAACTAAGTGAAAGTGAGCAACTACAAAATATGTATCGTGCACATTAATATCCAATGCACTGTCCCCAAGAATAATTCCTGTCAGTCCTCCCGTAATGAAGGTAGAAACTAAACCAATCGAGAATAACATTGCAGGGTTCAATTGTAAGTTCCCTTTCCAAAGGGTCGTAATATAATTAAATGCCTTAACAGCCGAAGGAATAGCAATTAAAAGAGTCGTAAAAGTAAAAACAGATCCCAAAAATGGATTCATCCCTGATATAAACATATGGTGTCCCCAAACAATAGTAGACAAAAAAGCAATAGCCAAAATGGAAGCAACCATAGCACGGTAACCAAAAATAGGTTTTCTAGCATTGGTGGCAATTACCTCAGAGGTAATTCCCAAAGCAGGCAGAAGAACAATATAAACCTCCGGATGACCCAGAAACCAAAACAAATGTTCGTAAAGTACTGGAGATCCACCTTGATGATGTAGGACTTCTCCTGCAATATAAATATCACTCAAAAAGAATGAAGTACCAAAAGATCGGTCCATTATCAACATCAATGCTGCAGATAATAAAACTGGGAAGGAAACAACACCAATAATAGCGGTCACGAAAAATGCCCAAATGGTCAAAGGGAGCCGAGTCATCGACATCCCTTTGGTCCGCAAGTTAATCACAGTAACTATATAGTTCAAGGACCCTAATAAAGAGGATGCAATGAAAATGGCCATAGAGGATAACCACAGGGTCATACCTGCTCCCGATCCAGGAATAGCTTGAGGCAAGGCACTCAGTGGTGGATATATAGTCCACCCCGCAGAGGCCGGTCCGGCCTCAACAAATAAGGATAAAACCATAATCAGACTGGATAAAAAGAATAACCAATAAGAAACCATATTAAGAAAACCCGATGCCATGTCTCGCGCACCAATTTGTAATGGAATGAGCAGATTACTGAATGTACCACTCAAGCCTGCGGTAAGCACAAAAAATACCATAATCGTTCCGTGAATGGTCACAAGAGCTAAATAAACACTTGGATCCATTACTCCATCAAGGCCCCATTTCCCTAATAATATCTCGTAAATTGGAAATTGCTTGTCTGGCCAAGCCAACTGCATTCTAAAAATAAGAGACATCCCAATCCCTATAATTCCCATGAACAAACCTGTAATAAGATATTGCTTCGAAATCATTTTATGATCTTGACTAAAGATATACTTGGTGACAAAAGTCTCCTTGTGATGATGTCCGTGATCCTCCTGATGCTCTACTGATAACTCGTTTACATTTACTGACATATTCTTTTATACTTATATATTTATTGAACTAAAGTTTGGGCTACTGAACCTTGCTCGGTAAGCCATGCAGTGTAATCCTCTTGAGATTCAACCACAATCCTCATTTGCATGTTGTAGTGGTTATTACCACATATTTTATTACACAATAATAGGTAGTCAAATTCATACGGGTCCAAGGCCTCATCACCTTGGGCTTGTAATAATTTACTCTTTTCTCTTCTTATGCGGTTAATATCTCGCACCTTGGACACCATGTCATCGGTCATACGTATTTCCTCCGTAGTCATCGTTGGGGTAAAAGCAAATTGCGTAACCATTCCAGGAACACAATTCATTTGCGCTCTAAAATGAGGCATATAAGCCGAATGTAATACATCCTGAGAGCGCATTTTGAAAAGAACTTTTTTACCCACGGGTAGATGCAATTCAGAGACCACAATATCGTCTTGACTGTTAGGGTCGGTCAAATCGACCCCTAAAATATTAGCACCTTCAATCAAGCGAACGTTTGCTTCACCCAATACATTATCTCTACCGCTGTAACGAGCACGCCAATCAAATTGATAAGCATACAGTTCCACGATCATAGGATCTTCATCTGGCTCTAAATTCATGATATCTGACCAAGTGAATAATCCGTATATTATTAATCCCGCTAATACAATCACCGGGATAATCGTCCAAATGAATTCCAATTTGTCGTTATCAGCAAAAAAGATGGCTTTTTGACCCTGACGACCACGGTATTTGAAAGCAAAATAATGCAGTAACCACTGAGTTATAATGCCCACAACAAAAATCAGTATCATTGAAATTAACCACAATTGATCAATATCGACACCGTGTTCTGAAGCTGCTGCTGGTAAGAATACCTTGCTCCATTTATAATGCGATATGAACGCTAAAACGTAGATGAAACCAACAAACATTAACATCAGTTTACCATTGACTTGATTATCTTGGTCGTTGGCAATTTCATCTACATTATCTGATTGAGGGTTAGCCAGCTCAAAAATTTTGGACAGTTGCCATAGAGCGACACCAAAAAGAACAATTACTAATACTATTAAAAATGCAGTCATCTTAGGTCTTCTTTGTTCGTTTAATTAATAATGAAAATGCTTGCTTTCCTTTATAAATGGATTGTTTTTCGAGATGAGCGGAGCTTTGGTCAAGGTTGTGAAAACCACATAAATAAATAGCCCAAAGAAGAACATGATAGCTCCTAATTCAGGTACTCCGATGCTCCAGTTTTCTCCGACTGTTGCGGGCATCACCATATTAAACACATCCAAATAATGTCCAGATAAAATCACGATACCTGCCATCACCACAAACCAATTAATTCGCTTGTAATCACTATTCATGAGTAACAATAATGGAAACAAAAAGTTCATAGCAATCATACCGAAAAATGGCAACTTATACTGTTCAATTCGAGTGACAAAGTAAGTCACCTCTTCTGGAATATCGGCATACCAAATTAACATGAATTGAGAGAACCATAAATAAGTCCAGAAAATACTGAAGCCAAACATGAACTTCGCCAAGTCATGAATATGACTATCATTTACTTCATCCAAATATCCCCGTGATTTTAGGTAGATCGTAACCAATGCAATTACTGTAATAGCACAAACCATCATGCCAGCAAAAACATACCACCCAAACAAAGTACTAAACCAGTGTGGATCAAAGCTCATTATCCAATCCCAAGACATGATGGATTCAGTTACAATAAAAAATACCAAGAATCCTGCAGATAACTTGAAGTTTTTCTTGAAAAAGCCCTGATGGGGTGCTTTATCATCGGCCAAAGAATATTTGCGGGATAACCAACGGTAAACATTCCAACCTAAAAGGAAAACTACCGCACGTATCATGAAAAATGGAACATTTAAATAACCACTTTTACCAGCAATAATTTTATCATAATGAGCGCTATCTGGATTTACCAATTCAGGGTCCATCCAGTGAAAAATATGATTGATGTGAAGGGCTGAAGCCAAAAGCAATATTAAAATCACAATAGAAGCCACCGGTAAATAGCCCGTAATACCCTCCATGACTCGAAACAATATAGGTGACCATCCAGCCTGGGCTGCATACTGAATAGCATAAAACGCCAACGCTCCCAGTGCAATCATGAAAAAGAAAAAGGAAGCTATATAAAGCGCCGACCAAGGACGATTTTGTAATTGATGCATTACATGCTCTAAATGCTCTTGATGCGGATCTATTTGAGCATGTTCTTTTTTCTTTTCGTTGATCCTTCCAGTCACTTTCTCATGCGACTCTTTTTCTTTGTTATGTGTATCAGATGGTACATTCGTCTCATGGACAATATGTGATTCATTTGAGTGGCCCATCACTTCAGCCCCACCGTGACCGTCTCCGTGATGAGCTTCAGCCATGATAGTCTCAACCTCCTCTATGGTTTTTGGCACAGATAAAAACCCTGCAACGATTCCTATAGCTCCTAAAACCATAAAAACCAATGCAAAAACTTTAAAATTATTAGGTAACGTATACATATTTATTACGATTCTCTTTGTCCCATTATTTTATTTCAGATTCTGGCTCGAGCAATGGCGTGCCTTCAAGTGCTGCCTTTAAGTTCATTACGTGTTGAGTGATCATCCATCGCTCCTCCTGATTAGTTTGTGAAGCATATGACCCCATTGAATTTAGACCGTACATCATAACATGATAAACCCCACCTTCAGTTATCAAACGTCCAGGGTCAGCATAACTCGGAATACCAAGAATTTTTTTTCTTTTGACTAAGATTCCCTGACCATCACCCTTTTCTCCATGACAAACCGCACAATAAATATCATAGAGCGATTTCCCTTTTACCAGACTCTCCTCAGTTACTACCAATGGGTTCTTTAATTTCGCCTTAGCATCATTCAGACCTTCTGTAGTATTGAGATAATCGTATGGCTCCCATCCTCTTGGTATCGTTCCATAAACTGGTAACATTGCCTCTTGTCCAGAGGGGAATATCTCGTACGACCCATAGGTTTCATAGCCTACCGGCTCATACATATTGGGCATGTACTGATAGTTTGGTTTTGACGCATCAAAGCATGAGCTCATGGTCAATACTGCCAATATCATTGTCGAGAATTTTATTATGATCTTCATATTAATCGGCTTGCTCTTGTTCGACTATATTTAATTCAACAGCTCCAGTTGCTTCTAAAACTTTTATCATGGCCTTTACATCTCCGTGTCCAGCATCTATAGCCATCAAAAAATGATCATCTGTAGTTCTTGGATCCGGATTTTCAGCCTTTTTAAAGGGCCAAAGTTTGCTACGCATATAAAAAGTAATAACCATTAAATGCGCTGCGAAAAATACGGTCATTTCAAACATTATGGGCACAAAAGCTGGCATATTTTCTAAATAACTAAAACTTGGTTTCCCGCCAATATCTTGAGGCCAATCCTCAATCATGATGAAATTCATCATGAGTGTAGCTACTATAAGTCCCAAAACTCCATACATAAAAGACGTTATGGCTAGTCTAGTCCCATCTAAGCCCATTGCTTTATCAAGTCCGTGAACCGGAAACGGAGTATAAATTTCCTCAATGTGATAGTGCTGTGCACGGACAGTTTTTACTGCATTTATCAGAATATCATCATCATTGTATAGCACGTGAATAAACTTAGAAGCCATAATTAACTTTTTTTAGAGTTTTCACCTTTTACTTTTAAAGCCTTTGGTATCACATAATGTTTTGCATCATCTCCCTCCTTTTCGCGCAAGCTCTTGTAGGCACTTCCAGAAGTCTTCAAAATCGATTTAACCTCAGCCTGAGCAATCACTGGGAAGGTTCTGGAATACAATAAAAATAACACAAAAAAGAACCCAATAGTTCCAATGAAAATACCAATGTCTACAAAGGTTGGTGAAAACATTGTCCAAGAAGAGGTCAAGTAATCTCGATGCAATGAAGTTACAATAATGACAAAACGTTCAAACCACATACCAATGTTAACGACAATAGAAATAAAGAAGGAAAACATAATACTGGTACGAAGTTTTTTAAACCACATGAATTGAGGTGAGAAAACGTTACAAGTCATCATTGACCAGTAAGCCCACCAATAAGGACCAGTCGCACGATTCA
>MDTG01237235.1_pt1 | contig 15646 bp, 10 predicted proteins | sample 811421 | NCBI WGS metagenome assembly MDTG01 (sample SAMN05326645, study PRJNA326480) | marine metagenome | isolation source: seawater | place: Pacific Ocean: South East | collected 2011
ACCATTAATGAGTACGATGAAATCTATAAAATATAAAATCTTAAGTGGCGTTTGTGGCCTTGTTTGCACTGCTAGCGTATTTTCTGCAACAGCCCAAATCATCCCCGCCCCACCTCAAGTTAATGCTAAAGGTTACTTTTTGGTTGATTTCACCACAGGAAAAGTAATTGCCGAAGGCGAAGCTGATACAAAACTAGCACCAGCAAGTCTGACCAAAATGATGACCAGTTATGTCATTGGTACAGAAATTAAAGCAGGTAATATCTCACCGACCGATATGGTAACAGTGAGCGAAAAAGCATGGGCAAAGAACTTTCCAGAGTCATCAAAAATGTTTATCGAAGTGGGTAAACAAATCAGTGTTGATGATCTTAACCACGGTATCATAATCCAATCAGGAAATGATGCGTGCGTAGCAATGGCAGAGCACATTGCAGGCAGCGAAAGTGCATTTGCTGATTTAATGAATGCCCATGCTGAAAAACTAGGCATGAGCAACAGTCACTTTGTTAATAGCCATGGTTTAGATACCAACGAGCACTTTACCACGCCACGTGATATGGCAACATTAGGCGCTGCACTTATCCGTGACGTACCTGATGAATATGAAGTTTATGCAAAAAAATCATTTACTTATAACGGCATTAAACAATACAACCGTAACTCATTGTTATGGGATGAGAGCTTAAACGTAGACGGAATTAAAACAGGCCATACCTCAGAAGCGGGTTATAGCTTAGTTACCTCAGCAACCAAAGATGATATGCGTTTAATTGCAGTTGTAATGGGAACTGAAAGCGAGCGTGCACGTAAGGTAGAAAGTAAAAAACTACTTAACTACGGTTTCCGTTTCTTCGAAACAATCACACCCTATAAAGCAGGTGACAGTTTTGCAGAGCAACGTATTTGGATGGGTAATAAAGAAAACGTATCGTTAGGTATTTTAGAAGATACACCCATTACTATCCCACGCGGTCAACGTAAAAACTTAAAAGCGAACTTTGAGCTTGATAAAACCTTAGAAGCCCCACTGGCGAAAGGCACTAAAGTAGGCACACTTTTCTTACAGCTTGAAGGTGAAGAAATTGCGCAATATCCACTTGTTACCTTAGAAGAAGTGGAAGAAGGTAGCTTCTTTAGCAAAATTTACGATTACTTACGTTTACAAATAATGTAAACCCGTAAAAAAGATTATAAACGCCTTGCACTGCAAGGCGTTTTTTTTTGCCTGAAAAATGATAGAATGCGCCCCATATCAGTCGCGCTGGGTCGAGTGCGTCGTAATCCAGTTTGCTTAACGCCAAGAAATGGCAAAGAAAACGTCTATTAAGCAGACCATTGTTTGAGGAGTCACCGTCGTGGTTCAACCTGTAAAAGATACTAAGTTTGACGAGTATTTAGATTTCCCTTGCCCATTCACATTTAAAATCATGGGCTTAGCTAATGTAAATCTGACAGATCAGATCCTAGAAAAGCTGCAACCCATTGCACCGGGCGATTACGCACCTAAGATCAAACCAAGCAGTAAAGGGAATTATGAGTCAGTCACACTTGTTGCTACGGTAACAAGCAAAGAGCACATCGAAGAAATCTATAACGTGATCAGCAACATCGATGACGTACGTCATATGCTATAGACTGATTACGGAGTAAGTCGTGAGCGAGAGAGAATTAATCGTTCGCCAATTAGGGCGACAGCGTTACATGCCAATTTGGCAAAAAATGCAATCATTTACCGATACCCGCGATGAGCACACAGCTGATGAAATTTGGCTTGTGGAACACGAACCTGTTTTTACACAGGGTCAGGCAGGTAAGGAAGAGCACCTTTTAAACACCGGTGATATTGAAGTGATTCAAGTAGACCGAGGTGGTCAAGTGACCTATCACGGACCGGGTCAACAAATGATGTACGTGCTGTTTAACCTTCGCCGTTTAAATATTGGCGTTCGTGAACTCGTCACTTGGTTGGAAGAGTGTATTATCGATACACTTAAAGATTATGATATTGAAGCCTATGCAAAGGCGGATGCACCTGGCGTTTATGTTAACGACAGTAAAGTTGCATCGTTAGGCTTACGCGTTCGTCGCGGCTGCTCTTTCCATGGTTTAGCACTGAATGTAAATATGGACCTAAGCCCATTTTTACGTATCAATCCATGCGGTTATGCTGGTATGAACATGGTGCAGACAACCGATCTCAATGGCCCACAGAACCTAGAGCAAGCAGGTTCAGGGCTTATTAAACACATGATTAAAAAGCTTAATGCTACTGTGGTTAAGCACACTGAAGGGTTTGAAAACGAATGAATAAACCAGTCAAAATGGAACCAGGCGTAAAACTGCGTGATGCTGAGAAAATGGCGCTGATCCCAGTGAAAGTTTTACCAACAGAAAAAAACGAAATGTTACGTAAGCCAGAATGGCTTAAGATTCGTTTGCCAAAATCAACAGAGCGTATTGATGGTATTAAAAGTGCCATGCGTAAACACGGCTTACACTCTGTGTGTGAAGAAGCATCGTGCCCTAACCTATCAGAATGCTTTAATCACGGTACAGCAACCTTTATGATTCTTGGTGCAATTTGTACGCGTCGCTGCCCGTTTTGTGATGTTGCGCATGGGCGTCCATTAAAGCCTGATGCAGCAGAACCAGAAAAACTAGCTCTAACGATTAAAGATATGAAGTTAAGCTATGTTGTTATTACGTCTGTTGACCGTGATGACCTACGTGATGGCGGTGCACAACACTTTGCTGACTGTATTCGTGAAATTCGTAAGCATAACCCAAATATCACCATTGAAATTCTAGTACCTGATTTTCGTGGCCGTATGGACAGAGCGCTTGATATCTTAATTGAAACGCCGCCAGATGTGTTCAACCACAACTTAGAAACGGCACCACGATTATACAAACTAGCGCGTCCAGGGGCTGATTATAAATGGTCATTAGAGCTACTTCGTCGCTTTAAAGAAGCGCACCCAGAAGTGAAAACAAAGTCTGGCCTAATGGTCGGTCTAGGCGAAGAAATCAGTGAGATTGAAGAAGTATTACGCGATTTACGTGAACATAACGTAGATATGCTCACGGTAGGTCAATACTTACAGCCTTCAAAGCACCACTTACCGGTTAAACGCTACGTGCCACCAGCCGAGTTTGATGGCTTAAAAGCTTATGCTGACGAAATTGGCTTCACACATGCTGCATGTGGCCCGTTTGTTCGCTCAAGCTACCATGCTGATCAACAGGCAGCAGGTAAAGAAGTTAAATAACACTTCTTATTAAACATTTAAAAGCCGCGCTATAAAATTTTATAGCGCGGCTTTTTTGTAGCTTAAAATATTTTGCTCTTCTCTTAACATTGCCTGCTGTTCATGAGCACGTAACAAAGCAAGCTCTTCAGCTGGTAAAGGCGTGACTGCAGGCACACACTCAAATTCCATCAAAGGCATAATGTGTCGAAAAACATAATGAACACGTTCAATATGAAACTCAGAGCTGACTAATAGTACTTTTTTAATCTCTGCACGGTCTAAAATAGGCTGTGCAAGTGTCGCATCTTCAAAGGTAAAACGGCTTGGGGCATGCGCCAAAAAGCGAGATACTGGAATACCTTGTTTAACTAAATACCGCTTGGTTAATTCGCCATGCGGATACGCACTTTTATTAAAGCTGCCAAAGCCACCTGTACACAATAGACTTGCATGTTGATGATCGCGAAAAACGGCGTAGGCTTTATCACAGCGTGCTTTTGCAATAACAGATAATCTGCCGTCAGGTTCATTTGGAGCGCCTAATACTACAATTGCCGTTTTCATCAGAAATACTATCGTTGATAACGCGCTAAAAACATTTTCACGGTTTCGCTAATCACTTTCTCTTCTGTGTCGCCATTTTGGCGCTCAAATCCATACAAAAGAGGATAAAAGATCAGCGATTTTAATTGATACACAAACTGTTTAGCCGCAAATTCAGCATCGTCAATATGTAACACATGCGCGTCACTGGCCGCCTCTAAAAAAGCCACTAAATCTTGCATGCAACCCATACTGTTGTTGGCGAGCGACTTAGCTAAATCGGGCTGTTGGAGCATTTGCATAAAAGCCACTTTCGCTATTTTTAGAAACTCTTCCGAGGTAAGCAAAGCCACCTCTTGCACAGCAATTTGTGTTAACTGCTCTGCAATAGGGTGTTGCTTATTAAAAATAACGGCTTTTTCTTGACGCACTTTTTCAAACATAAACACCAGAATAGCCTGAAACAGCACACCTTTATTTTCAAAATGATTATAAACAGTGCGTTTAGAAGCGCCCGCTAAGCTTGCAACCTGATCCATACTCGTCTGTTCAAAACCTTGTTGAAAAAACAACGTTTCAGCTGCATTCAAAATATCGAGTCGTTTTCTTTGTGATAATTTCATGTACTTCCCCCATGACATCAATAGTGTAACGCAAAAATAAAAAATGCACTAGATAGTTTACTTTTAAAGCAAACAATGAAAAACTACACCACTCAGTTTACTTATGGTAACGATATGAAATTTCTAAGATGGCTCGTAATCGCCACAGTATGCTTCATGGTCGGCGTGTTAATTATGAATAATCAAATTGCCGCTGAAGGCGTAAGTGATGACAGTCACTCAGCTCAATTAGTAGATGGCACCTTCTATAATAATGCAAAGGTTGAGCAGCCTGGTTTTAGAAAAACGCTGGGAATCTTCATACGTTTCATGACAGAAAAGAAAATTGATGCAGAACCCAAACACGAACTGCCTATGTATGCTTTATCAACACAGCAGCTTGCGTCTTTATCGAATGACAGCGTCCATTTTGTGAAACTGGGCCACTCATCAATTTTAGCTAAAGTGTATGGTGAATTTTGGCTGTTTGATCCTGTATTTTCCGAGCGAGCTTCGCCATTTTCGTTTATGGGACCAAAGCGTTTTCAACCTACGCCAATACGCATTAAACAGTTACCTCACATTGCGAAGGTTTTTATCTCGCACAACCATTATGATCATTTAGATAAAGCAGCTATCAAGCAACTGGCCGACAAAACCGACTCTTTTTATGTTCCGCTCGGTGTAGAAAATGATCTCATAAAATGGGGGGTAAAAAAGCAAAAAGTGCTTAGCTTTGATTGGTGGCAAGACCATACGACTACAAACAGCCAAATCGTTTTTACACCCACACAGCACTTTTCAGGCAGAGGCTTAACGGATAGAAACAAAACACTGTGGGGCTCATGGGCTATAAAAGTAAAAGACAAACGCTTTTATTTTAGTGGTGACTCTGGTTATTTCGCGGGCTTTAAAGAAATTGGCAAACGCTATGGGCCATTTGATATTACCTTTATTGAAACTGGGGCTTACGACCAAGAGTGGTCAAATATTCACATGACACCAGAGCAATCTGTTCAAGCGCATTTAGATTTACACGGAAATATCATGGTCCCAGTGCATAATGGCACATTCGATTTAGCATTTCACGCCTGGTATGAACCACTCAACCGCGTGACTAAAAAGGCTGTACAAGAGCATGTCTCGCTAAGCACCCCACTAGTTGGCGAGGTATTCAGTATTCAAGATCCTGCGATAAACAAAACCTGGTGGTAAATTTTTCATGGCTGAAAATTGAATGATTATCTACTCATCCTGAATAATCAGTTGTTTGTAGCGTCTTTCTGGACAGCCCTCTTCTCGTCCCATATAGTGAAACTCTGTACAATCAACCAGAAAAACTATGACAACTTACCTTAAATATGCAAGTTTAGCGCTTGCTGTGGGTTTATTCGGTTGCTCTGAGCAACCAACCCCAAGCGCTGATGAAGCAAGCACTGATAAACTAAGCACATCCACGCTTGAAACCGTCAACATTGACAAAGTACGCTCACACATTAAAACGCTTGCCTCTGATGAGTTTTTAGGCCGTGGTCCACTCACAGAAGGCGAAACTCTGACCATTAACTACTTAGCTGACGAATACAAAAAGCTAGGCTTAACGGGCAGTTTTAATGGCAATTTTTTACAGCCAGTGACAATGGCAAAACTCACGCCTGATCAGAATATGACGCTAAAGGTTGGCGAGTTAAGCTTTAATGCTGGCAGTGATTTTACCGCACGCACGCAACAAATTAATCCAGAGATCAATATTGCTGGCTCTGACGTGGTGTTTGTTGGCTATGGTATTAATGCCCCAGAGTATAACTGGGATGACTTTGCTGACATTGATGTAAAAGACAAAACAGTTATTGTACTTGTCAATGACCCAGGATTTGCGACTCAAGACGACACGCTATTTACAGGCAATGCCATGACCTATTATGGTCGTTGGACTTACAAATACGAAGAAGGTGCACGCCAAGGTGCAAAAGCCGTGTTTATCGTGCACGAAACAGCACCAGCCGCTTACCCTTGGGGAGTTGTTGAAAGCTCGAACACAGGCAGTAAATACACACTTATCGACCAAGACAATAATGCATCAGACATTCCTGTCATGGGATGGATTGATGAGCAGGCCGCAAATGAAATTTTTGCTCAAGCAGGCTTTGATTATCAAACCGAAAAAGCCAACGCATTAAAAGCTGATTTTAAGCCGCTTGATTTAAAAGTGAAAGCGGAGCTGACATTGAAAAGTGATATCTCCCAAGCACAATCGCATAATGTTGTAGCAACACTTAAAGGCAGTGAAACACCTGATGAATACATCGTTATTGGCGCTCACTGGGATCATTTTGGTACGAAGCAAACCGAAGAGGGGCTGAAGATTTATAATGGTGCTGTCGATAACGCTTCAGGCACCGCAGCCACTATTGAAATTGCCCGCATTTTGAGTGAAATGCATAAGAAAAAGCCATTCAAACGCTCAATAATCTTCGCAAATTTCACCGCAGAAGAAACGGGGCTAATTGGTTCAGAGCAATTCGCTACCGGCGAAATTGCCCCCACCAAACAAATGGTGGCACTGCTTAATATCGATGGTATGAACGTACTTGATGGCGTTGACTACATTTTACAATACGGCAAAGGCATGTCTGAAATGGAAGACTACCTAGCTGAGGCAGCACAGTCACAAGGACGTCACGTAAAGATGGATCCAAGACCACAGAATGGCTTGTTCTTCCGCTCAGATCATTTTTCATTGGCTAAACAAGGCGTGCCAAGCTTGTTATTTATGAGCTTAGGCGATACAGACCCCGACTATATTGCTCATAAATACCATAAAGAAGCTGACGACTATTCGCCGCAATGGTCAATGGGCGGTGTGAAACAAGACATTGAACTGATTGTTGATATTGCAGCCAAGCTTGCTAATAACGGTGATTGGCCAAAATGGAAAGCCGAGTCTGATTTCAAGGCTCGCCGTTTACAAGATAGGTAATACCCTATATTAAATACAAAAAAACCGAGCGACTAAGCTCGGTTTATTTACTTTGATACTTTATGACTTAATTTTAGCTTTTAAAGATAGCGCCTCTTCTTGCACTTCTTCTGGGCCATTGGCAATCACATCTTCAATTGCCTCTAACGCAGAATCAAAATCATCTATTTCGATATACGCTCGCGCTAAATCAAGCTTGGCAGAGTAACCCCCACTTTCAGCATCAACATCTGTAGGGTTATCACCTGCAAGCAAGTCATTAAAATCGCTAAGACCCACATCCATATCAACATCGTCATATGGTTCAAAATCAAGCGCTTCATCATCACTCTGTTCAAGCAATGAATCTATATCAACAAACTCATCGTCTGTTTGCTTAGAGGCTTGTTCATCTGAGGGTTCAATATCAGTTGAAAAGTCACTTTCGTCTGCGGCTTCAACTTGCAGGTCTTCATTTAACAGTGCATTGAAATCAACGTCGAACTCACTGGCATCCGTTATGTCTGTTTCATCCGGTTCGGCGAGCTCATTAAGCAATGCATCAAAATCTGTTTGCGTCAGATCTGCCATAAAATCATCATCGATTTCATCATCTGAAAGCTCACCGATACCGTCACTATCCGCAAGCGTAGATTCAATATCAGCCAGTGTTTGCGCATTATCTGCAACACTTTCTAGTTCAGCCTCTTCTAACTCAAACTCTTGTAAATCATCAAGCTCTGGTAGCGGGTCATCTACTGTTACTTTATTTTCAAGTTCAGCAGAGTCGCTTTCAGGCTCAAATGCATCAGCTTCAGTGAATTCATTATCGAGCAAAAGATCATCATCAAAATCATCTTCAAGCTGGTCAAGTTCATTGCCACCTGCGAGTGAGTTAGCTAGATCTTGCTCTGCTTGGCTCGGCTTTATCGTATCTTCGTTTTTGAGCTCTGTGTCATTATCATCTAACTCAAAACCTGCTTCATCTAGCTCAAGTTCTGGGTATTCCTCCAGTTCTTGGCTTGGTGTCACCGTATCTTGCGTTAAAGGTTCGTCTTCAATGTCTAAATCAAATTCATCGGTTAACTCGTCCTCGGCAAGCGGGTCGTCACCTAAATCAATTTCGACCTCTTCAAAGTCCTGCTCGGGTTCATCAATAGACCAATCTGGTGGGGCAACATAGTCTTCGTCTTCACCGATTTCGTTGAGCAGTTCATCAACACTTTTTAATGCCGGATCATCATATTCATCTAAGCGGTCATCTTCGTCTAACAGCTCATCACTGTCTTCATTAAATTCCTGATGCAGAGCTTCATCAATGTCTACTTCTTCTGTGCTATCAACTAATTCAGATGCCACTGATTCCACATTCATATCATCAATAGCTTGATCAGCATCAGCAAGATCAGCTAATGAGTCTTGTAGATTTTCGTTATGCTGCGCGTTGCTGTCTTCTTCGTTCGATAGGTCAGAGATTTGCGCTTCTGTCTCTTGCTTAAGCTCATTTGCTTCTTGAATGAGTTCATCAATATCATCGAGATCATCGTCTTCAGTAATCAGCGAATCATCTAACTCATCTTCATCATCAAGTGTATCGACGCCTGTCTCTTCATCGGCTTCATCTTGATCGGTTTCGACTTCATCAAGTAAGGAATCAATGTCGTCAATATCAAGCGCGTCATCAAGCTCATTTTCATCAACCTGTTCATCGAACTCAGGTTCTTCATCGACTAATGGCTCTTCACTCTGTGCGTCTTCAATTGCGGCTTCATCCGTTGCAACCTCATCAAGTAGTGAGTCAATGTCGTCAACATCAAGTGCATCGTCTAGCACGTCTTCGTCAACAGACTCGTTTTCATCAACCAACGCATCTTCATCAAGTAGCTCGTCAACTTGAGGTTGGTCGTCAGCTTGATGCTGGTCATCCTCTTCAGGCTCTTCATTGAGTGCTTGTTCAGTCGTTACTTCATCTGTTACAGCTTCATCCATTGCAACGTCATCAAGGAGTGAGTCAATGTCGTCAATCTCAAGTGCATCGTCTAGTTCATCTTCGTCAACTAGCTCGTTTTCATCAACCAACGCATCTTCATCAACTAGCTCATCAGTTTGAGGCTGCTCTTCAACTTCAGGCTCTTCACTGAGTGCTTGTTCAGTCATGACTTCATCTGTTGCAGCTTCATCCATTGCAACGTCATCAAGGAGTGAGTCAATGTCGTCAACAGCGAGTGCATCGTCTAGTTCATCTTCGTCAACAAGCGCATCTTCATCAACAAGCTCGTTTTCATCGACCTGTTCGTCAGTTTGAGGCTGGTCATCCTCTTCAGGCTCTTCACTGAGTGCTTGTTCAGTCGTAGCTTCATCAGTTGAGGCTTCATCCAATGCAACGTCATCAAGGAGTGAGTCAATGTCATCAACATCTAGTGCATCGTCTAGTTCATCTTCGTCAACTAGCGCGTTTTCATCAACTAGCTCGTCAACTTGAGGCTGCTCTTCAACTTCAGGCTCTTCACTGAGTACTTGTTCGGTTACGGCTTCATCCATTGCAACGTCATCAAGGAGTGAGTCAATGTCGTCAACATCGAGTGCATCGTCTAGTTCATCTTCATCAACCAACGCATCTTCATCAACTAGGTCGTCAACTTGAGGCTGCTCTTCAACTTCAGACTCTTCACTGAGCGCTTGTTCGGTTGCAGCTTCATCCATTGCAGCGTCATCAAGTAGTGAGTCAATGTCATCAACATCTAGCGCATCATCATCACTCGCTTCATCTAATAAAGCATCAATATCGTCAGCATCGACCGATTCCTCTTCCACTGTGTTCGGTGTGTGTGCTGGCTGCTCATCCGTTTGCACGTCATCAATTAAGCTATCGATATCAAAGTCATCTTCATCGATTAATTCAGCATCAATAGTGCCTGCAGGGGTCTCGTACGCTTCATCGAGTAAGTCGTCAATGTCATCTAAATTAACATCTTCATTTTGCTCTGAGCTGGTATTATTGTTTTGCTCGTCAATTAGGCTGTCAATATCAAAATCGTCTTCGGCAAGCTCTTCACTTAATGCCGCCATATCATCGTTTTTATTGCTGTCTTGCGATTCATCGGTGTTGTCGCTGGCGAATAGATCATCAATATCATCCGCACTTAAAATATCGCCTGAAGAGTCGACTTGTGATTGTTCACCTTCTAAATCAATTTCATCGCCTAAGCTGTCGTCATCAGATTGATCAAAATCTTGCTGTAAAAATGCGTCTAAATCATCATCTTCACTGCCTTCTGACTCATCATTAAACACAATATCGTCACTTAAAAGCCCTTCGAGTTCATCTTGATTTAAAACACTGTCATCGTCGTCAAAACTATCATCAATACTGTCATCAAAGATAATGTCATCATCTGGCAGCATATCTTGGTCTAAGTCATCATCTAAGCGAACACTCAGATCATCGTTATCTTCAACGGGGTCAGGAATAAGCGGATCATTATCGACTAGAGGGTCTAACTCATCATTTTCAGTGTAAGTTGGGCTTTGTGGTAGAAACTCATCGTCATCGCTGGCTTCTGGCTCGTTGTTATTTCTTTTTTTCAAAAACAACACAACAGCCGCAATAATAAGTAACGCAGGAATGAACATTAAAGCACCGAGAACAAATGGGTTGCTTAAAATTGACGACACGTTAAGCCCACTGTCCTCTTCAATCTTTTTTGCTTTTTGCTGCTCTATAATCTCATTCTGTTTGGCAATTAACTCTTTAAGTTGCTTTTGAATTTCACTGTCTTGTCCGAGTTGGTCACGAACCGTTTCTAGCTCTTTCGAAATACCTGTTAGCTGTTGTTTTAACTTATTATTTTCGGCAAGAATTTCTTCAACATTATCGACCGATGTTTTAAATTGCTTTTGCAATTCAACAAGCTGCGTGCCTTGCTCAGTTTTGATTGTGTTTATTTCTTGTTTAAGCTCTTGCTTTGCTTCGTCTAAATCGACTTTACGAGCTTGCGTCACCTTTTTTTGCGATTCGTTTATTTCGGCGACTGTTAATGTGCCATTTTTCTTTTTCTCCCACAGCTCATCGTCTTGCTCAGATCGGGCTTTCGCTAGGGTCGGGTTAACAGCACGCATTTCTGCAATAGTAGGAATTTTAAGATACGCGCCATCACGCATGTGATTCAGGTTTTGATCTAAAAACGATGACGGGTTTTTGTCGTACAATGCTTGCATAACCTGATAAATGCTTACAGAGTTATCAGGTCGAATTTTAGCGGCAATACGCCACAGAGTATCAGTCGGTTTTATTGGACCAATTGATCGCCCCTGCGCACCATAATCGACGCCTTTAGGGCCTTTAAGAGTGGAGCCTTCATCAGAGTAAGTCGGTGTTACCACCAAGGCAGACGCTAATATGAAGAGTGTTGCTAAACCGCGCATGCTGATCCTTTATGTTTTAAATGTTAACGCAGCAACGTTGGTTGCTTAAACATCAAGTAATTCTTGCAGAATTGATTCTTAATTATGCTTTCTTGCAAGCTCTATTCCAGCTGCAAACTATAAACCAGTTGGTGAGCAATATCTATTGCAACACGTTGATAGTAAATAGCTTAAATATTAGCGGCTGAGAGACTTTTTTATTGTTATGTTAAGTTTATACGCTTTTACAGCGTATGCGGCAATAATTTGGCACTGAAAACATAAAAAAAGCGGCAATTAGCCGCTCTCTTTACTGAATGACTCAGTCAAAATCATCAGATTTAAAGGTAGTTTGCAATTAGCTCTTCAGCGATTTGCACACTGTTCGTTGCAGCCCCTTTACGCGTGTTGTCACTCACTACCCACATGTTTAAGCCGTGTGGATGAGAAATGTCTGCACGTAAACGACCAACATACACAGTGTCATTACCACTTGCATCAGATACCGCGGTTGGGTAATCACCCAAGTCATCAATCAGTTCTACACCCGGTGCATCATTCAGTAACTGTTTTACATGCTCAAGATCAACTGGCATACGTGTCTCAATATTAATCGCTTCACTGTGACCAAAGAAAACCGGAACACGAACACACGTTGGGTTTACCACGACACTCGTGTCACCTAAGATTTTTTGTGTCTCGTTCACCATTTTCATTTCTTCACGGGTATAACCGTTGTCTTCAAAAGTATCGATTTGTGGGATGACGTTAAAGGCAATCTGCTTAGGAAAAACAGCATTATTCATTGGACGCGCATTCATTAGGTTAGCGGTTTGCTTAGCAAGTTCATCAACGGCCTCTTTGCCCGCACCCGACACAGCCTGATAAGTCGATACATTAATACGGTCAATACCGTATGCATCGTAAATAGGCTTTAACGCGACCAACATTTGAATAGTTGAACAGTTAGGATTTGCAATGATATTGCGGTTTCTAAAATCCGCTAAGCTCGATGCATTCACTTCAGGTATCACTAATGGTACATCGAAGTCATTGCGAAAATGCGAGGTATTATCAATCACCACACACCCTGCGTCTGCAGCAATGGGGGCGTACTTTTCAGAAACACTTCCCCCAGCTGAAAATAAACCTATGTGTGCCTGGCTAAAGTCAAACCCTTCTACGTCGAGTACTTCAATCGATTCACCACGGAACTGTATTTCCTCACCCGCACTGCGGCTACTCGCAAGCAAGAACAACTCGCCAACCGGAAATTTACGATCTTCTAAAGTTTCGATAATTTGACGACCCACTAAACCTGTGGCGCCTAAGACAGCAACATTAAATTTTTGCGACATGTGTTTTCCTCATATGAATAAAGTACTGACTTTATTCGTTAATTCTAAATCCCAGTGCAGCTAAAGCGGCTTCACAGGCACTGTTTGCAGCCACCGACAGTGTATTAAACTCACGTCGTGGCGGGTAATTTTTCCGTAGGCTATCAAACCCTTCTTGATTTAACTTACTACGCAAGATGCCATCATCACGACGAACATCGTAAATAAGGTGTACTAAGCGGCCTATGTCATCTAACGTAAAGGTTTCACCGAGCGAGACAGCATGGCTAGTTGGTTCAGGTAAAAAATCTTCCAGCGACTTCAGTGCTGCAACCCCCTCAAGTTCGCACACTTTTTGGTACAACATTTGAGTACCACGGGCTTTTCCTTCAAGGGTATGGCCTGCAATGTGCACACTCGCAAAACGCACATAATTAAGTAGCGGAGTGAGTATATTTGGCTCGTTTTCCCAAACATCAAGCACGCAATCAAGTTTCGCTCCTTGCTCAAATAACTCTAGCAAAGCCTGATTATCGATAACATCACCACGGCTTGCATTAATAAGCGTCGTGCCATCTTTAAGCTTCGCTAAACGTTGTTTGTTTAACATATGCAACGTTTTATGCGGCCCCTGCTTCACCAACGGCACGTGAAACGTAATAATATCGGCAGTGTCAAGAAGGGTATCAAAATCAGTATGTTCTACCAATTCACCCGTCTCATGCTTAGGAGGATCGCAGAGCAATACGTTCATACCCAGTAGGTTTAACTTATCGCGCAGACAACTACCAATGCTGCCTACCCCAACAATACCAATGGTTTTACCTTGCAGTGACTCAGCATTTTCTTGGCATAAAGCATATAAACTACTAATAACATATTCTGCTACAGCAACGGCATTACAGCCCGGCGCACTGCTAAATGCAATATTGCGCTCTGCCAGTAGTTCAGTATCAATGTGGTCAACACCTATGGTTGCCGTACCAACAAACTTCAACTTATCTGCCTGAGTTAATAACGCGTTATCAACATTTGTCACTGAACGAGTTAATAGTATATCAACCCCAGCCAACTGCTCAGGTTGTAAGTTACGGCCATCAAATCGCTCAACATCACCAAAATCGGCAAAGTACTGCTCAACCAATGGCATATTTTGATCTGCAAGAATTTTCATCTGTGTGTCCGAGAAGCAGAAAAGTGGCGCTATTGTAACGAAAATATAGCTATACGGATAGCGTAACTACTCATACAGACTCACGCTTAATAAATATAAAAGGCAAAGAATACAGTGCAGAGTTAGAAACGAAAAAGCCGAGCAAACGCTCGGCTTTGGCAAATACTGGAGAGGTTTAACCTTTATATTTGCTCATTACTAGTGTGGCGTTTGTGCCACCGAAACCAAAGCTGTTAGACATTACAGTATTCAGTTCAACGTCTTTACGCTCAGTAACAATGTTTAGACCTTCTGCTTGCTCATCTAACTCATCAATATTGATAGAAGGTGCAACAAAGTTGTGCTCTAGCATTAACAACGAGAAAATAGCCTCATGAACGCCTGCCGCACCTAATGCGTGACCCGTCATTGCTTTTGTTGCACTGATCATCGGTGAGTTACCGCCAAACACTTCTTGAATTGCGCCAAGCTCTTTAACATCACCAACTGGGGTTGAAGTACCGTGCGTATTTAAGTAATCAATGCCGCCTTCAAGACCTTGCATTGCTTGCTTCATACAACGTACCGCACCTTCACCTGATGGTGCTACCATGTCGTAACCGTCAGAAGTTGCACCATACCCTGTGATTTCAGCGTAGATGTGTGCGCCACGAGCAAGTGCATGCTCAAGTTCTTCAACGACAACGATACCGCCACCACCAGAGATAACAAAACCGTCACGGTTTGCATCGTAAGTGCGCGATGCTTTCTCAGGAGTTTCGTTATATTTAGTCGACAATGCGCCCATTGCATCGAATTCCATCGCCAGTGTCCAGTGAAGCTCTTCACCACCACCCGCAAAGATCACATCTTGCTTGCCAAGTTGAATTTGCTCAACCGCATGACCAATACAGTGTGCAGATGTTGCACAAGCAGAACTAATTGAGTAGTTAACACCTTTAATTTTGAATGGTGTTGCAAGACATGCCGACGTGGTGCTCGCCATCGTGCGCGGTACCATGTATGGACCTACACGCTTCACGCCTTTTTCACGCAGAATGTCAGCCGCTTCAACTTGCCATTTAGATGAACCACCACCCGAACCCACTAATAAACCAGTGCGTTCGTTTGAAACTTGCTCTTCATTAAGGCCTGCATCTTCAATTGCTTGTGCCATTGAAATATAAGCATATGCTGCTGCATCGCCCATAAAACGCATCGCTTTACGATCAACAAATTCTTTAACATCAATATCGATTTTGCCTGAAACGTTGCTACGTAGGTTGTAATCAGCAAACTCTTGGTTGAACGCGATACCACTACGGCCTTGTTTTAATGATTCTAATACTTCTTCTTTGTTGTTACCGATGCTTGAAACAACACCGATGCCCGTA
>MDTG01278831.1_pt1 | contig 15645 bp, 10 predicted proteins | sample 811421 | NCBI WGS metagenome assembly MDTG01 (sample SAMN05326645, study PRJNA326480) | marine metagenome | isolation source: seawater | place: Pacific Ocean: South East | collected 2011
AAATCAAGAATACAAACCCTAATATTGATACAAGGCCTGGAAGTGTGATTAGAGACTTACTTGTTAATCCACTTACTTTAGTACTGCAGGGATATCATCTAGATCATAAGAATATAGTTGATAGACAATCTGTAAAAGATATATCATCTTTATCAAATGATGAATTAGACGCAGTAGCAGCTAACTTTTTAGTTACTAGAAATACAGGACAACGATCAAGAGGGTATGTTAGATTATATTTCTCTTCACCGAGAGCTTTAACAATACCAAAAGGAACAAGATTTACTTCAGATACTGGAACAATTTTTGAAACAGATTTTGCTTTTGCAGTCACTAGGCTTCAAATGGAACAAAATACTGTAGACTTCCCTAATTATGATACAGGCCAAATAGCAGTAACTGCTGTACAAGCTGGAGAAGGTGGAAATGTTCCTGCAAACACTACCTTTACTTTAAATAGCACGCTAGCTTCTACTCCTGCTAAAATAAATACCTTAGTAGCATTTACAGGAGGAACAGCCTCTGAGTCAAATGACGCCTTTTTTGACAGATTACTAGACACTATAAACAATAAATCTTTAGCAGCCCCTACAGCCATTAAAAGTGCTATAAAAGATTTTACTCCAAGTGTTGTTGACGTTGACGTAATTGGTGCAGGACATCCTTTAATGATTAGAGACCTTACTACACTAGCTGAACAGGTTTCAAACTTTAAAGTACATGATTTTAGTTTTACTTACTCTGGAATACATGATGGCCCGTATGATAAAAAACATAAGGCATTAACAGGTGACTTTATTGACGTTGACACTTCGGCTGATGTAGCCTTTCCAGGGATTACAGGTTGGATAAGTGAGTTTTCAAATGATATGTATCAAGGATTATATAAATTAAATGATATGGAATATGCAGAAGAGTCTACTCAAGTTATTGTAAGAGAATTCTTTGAAGATGTTGTTCATCCAGATGCACCTCAGCCTGATTTAGTTCATTTAGCTACTTCTGGTCAATGGCAATTTCATGACGGTATAAACAACAGTAATCAAATGTTTTATTTAGATGAAATATCAGTCACAAATAAAAAATTAAAGCTAGGAAAAACAATGGACCCTCTAAATGTAGATGCTCAGCTACAGATTCCTTTAGCTATGCTATCGGGTATATATGATTTAGCGGGCTCAGTTATAGAAGGAACTACAGAGGAAGCATATAACCAGTTAGGTAATTTAATTGCAATAGATAACTTTAATAATACATCTCCGATATTTCATAAACCTATAACGCAACATTTAGGAATTAGAATACAGTGTCAAATGTCCACTACAGACGGAACAGAAGACGGTGAAATGGCTTATGTAACTGTGTTAAGAAACTCAGAGAAATATTTGCCTCACGACGGATATGGATTGGCATGGAGAAAACAGCCTGAGTATTTACTTCGTATAAATAACAACACGCATACAGAAGCAGATAAAATAAGGTTTTTAGAAGAATACAGTGTAGATGAAGCAGAATTTAATACTTGTGTAGGAAATCTTAGCAGCGAGTCTAAAAAAGCATATTGGAAATATAATGTCTATTTAGTAGATAATGACATCTTACAAGAAGAAGTTTGGATAGGCCATGACCAATTATGGGATCAAACTAGTGGTAGAAACCAATTTTTACAAGCCGCTAAAATGTGGATAGAACCTAATATAACTTATAATATTAAAATGAAAATATACCCTCATTTAGCATTTTGTGCTTGGATGTGGCCAGACGGAGTTACGTATGATGAAAATACGCATAAACTATTAGATAGAGGACAAACATTTCCTCCTTATGTGCCCGCATCAGGTGACACAGTTACCTATTCAAATGGATTAGAATTCTTAGATGCATCAAGAAATCACTTTGGAGTAGCGGTAGCACAAACCAGAAATTACGAATGGACATTAGATGACATTGTCATAAACTCTTTTGTAGAGTCTTTCCCAATGCATCTATTTAGATTTAAGCCAGACCAAACTTTTTTTAATCCAGCCAAAGATGCTACAGTAATATATCACGGAGTAGGGTATGATCCAGTTAGGTATGCATTAGCAGGCAACACTGGAAATAGTAAGGTGAAACTCGGTGTATATAATGTAGCAGAAGCTAAATGGCAAACATTAGGAACAAATTTAGCAACTATTGATGATGATAGAGCTATACAAAAAATACAGAAAACTATATCACCACTTTCATATTATACAGATGCAGAAGGCTTTGTAAATGTAGCAGCTACAGCAGCAAACTCAGGCCCTGACTTTGTAGATAATGTTGAACACAACCTAAGAACTTATCATGTAGAAATAAATAATGTGGCAGCAGGAGGTATTCATAGAGGTAATGCTGTAGATATTTATGTACATGATCCGAAAAATATTGCTGTAGGGTCCGCTACAGCTGTTATGGATGGCGAATTACTTAATGTTTGGACTATGCCAGGAGTTTCAAAATACATACAAGAAATTTTAGAGGTAAGAGAATATACTTCTCAACTATCTTTAGACAATTCAAACTGGAACTTAAACTTTGTTGGCAATGGGACTGCTTTTGGATCTAAAGCTAATCCACAGATAAGTTTTGATTTAGATAATATGGCAGGAACTTTAGTTGAGGTAGTTTATAGATACTGGACTGCAGGACAATCTGTAGCAGATTTATTAAATAATCCAGACACAAGATACCCTGCAGCAGATCAAATGGTTAAAGTTATGCCTCCAGCTAGGATTAAAATAAATAGACTTTCTTATTCAGGTGGATTAAGTTCAGAAAATATGAGAGAAGTTGTTGCAGATTACTTTAATAATTTAATAGAAACATCATTTGATAAATCAGATCTAGTTAACTTGCTCTATGAAAATGGTGCAACTTATGTAGATTTAAATATAGAAATATTTATATACCAATATAACACAGAAGGCGTGAGACAAGTGGTTCCAATGACATCAAATAGTTATAGAATTCCAGTTACTACAGTATCTAGATTTTATGCAACTGTCTCAGACTTACAAGGAGTAATTAGAACATAATATGTCATTTAATCCGAACAGTACAGTAGATTTAAATGCCCTTTGGGATAACTTAGGTACCTTTTATACTATGGTTGAACCTGAAAGTAAGGAAACTATTACAACTTACTGGCAGAGTTTAATGGACGGTTTAGAAGGACTTCACTATGATTTAGCGCAATCAAGACTAACTCCTTATCTAGAGCACAGCAAAGGCTACTTAGAGGATGACTATAGAGGAGACACAATACATTTTTCAGGGACTTTATCTAATGTCGAATCAACGAGCTATACCCCTCCTGTACAAGCTACTATAAGTGGATCTATTGCTAGTCCCATAGTTTCAGGAGTAGCTATGGAGTATAGAGTAACGTCCTTATATAATTTTGGAGAATCTCTTCCTAGCGATTCAATTATTGTAAATAGTGGAGTTGAGCTAAAGTCTCAACTAAACTCAAATCCGGTAACTATTTCTTGGAGCGGGGTTTCTGGAGTTGATGGATATCATATTTATGGTAGAAAGTTAGGTCAAGTATCTTTACTAGCTACGGTAGATTCAAGCCAAACCACTTTTGTTGATAGCGGGATTTCTGTAGGAAGTAGGATTCAAATTGCACCAGCTAAACCTGAGAATCAAGACAATCCTTATTATAACGAAAATCCAGCATACTTACCTAATGAAGCAACAGCAAATTATAATTATATTTATCAGTATGCTTCGGAAGGAGAACAGTTTTTAACTATACCTTTTATAAGTGGGGTAAACACTAAACAAGTTTTAGTAGAAAATGATGATTATGATATTGATAACAGCACTAAAGTTAGGTTTAAAAAGAGACTGCATAAAACTAAGTTTATTGTGTCTAATGCACTAAAAACAGAGACACATCCTTATTTTGGCCAAGTCGGGAGCTTCGGACTTTTTATAGATTCAGCGCACTCTCCTAAGTTAACAATGGTTAGAGGGTACAATTATGTTTTTGATCTTAGTAGGCTTTATAATAGTAATCCCTCGAATCCTCCTAAGTTTGTTATTTTTTCAGACTTATCGGCTCCAACAACCTCTCGTTTATTAGGTCCTTCTGATAATACTTTAAGATCTTTTATACCTGACAATACAACACCTAATAAAATTTATTACGGAACAGATCAAGATTTCAAAGCAGGGTATGAAATTGATGTGGTGGATGAGCCGCCAAAAATAGGTGAAAAGAATGAGTGGCTTTTAGCAGACCACACTCAAGGTTCCTTAGGGTTTAGAGAAGACTTTATCACTATAAAATCTTTTAAAATTTTGCCTACTCTAACACAAATTTATTTTAAAGCTTTTGGTTGTACCGACCCACAAGCTTTAGTAAACAGTGGTTTATATGAGCCCTTTTTAAGTGGCTGGGCTACAAATGAAATAGAGTATACAGAAAGAAGAAAGATATATGGAGATCACTTAAAAAATTGGTGTCATGCGATGGCTACTTCTTCCAAAAAACCACCATCTCTTGTAAACTTAGAAAGAATTTATGCTTTAACAAAAGGATTTCCTTTTTCCTATCATGATGGACAAGTAGCTAGTGTGACTGAATCTGGAGACTATAACTATATTTATGTTACAGGTTCTGGAGTAAACGCAGGAATAACTGACACTACTTATATGATAGATAAGGAGATGACTTTAAATTATAGCGAAGATGATTATATTGACAGATTTGATATTTTAGTATCTGGAATTAATTTTTATGATAGGAATAAAGATAATGCTACAATAAGCGGTATTATGCAGAGAGAGGGAGAAATATATCAATTTGATGTGTTTCCTAAACAGATTGCACCTAATAATGTAGAGCTATGGCCTCATCCATCAGATGTAAGTCATTATATTAGACCAAAAATTTTATCATCATCTTTAATAACAGAGGCCTTAACAAATGTACAAAATGAATCAGATACTTATATACCACCTGCATCCGATGATACAGATCTTTCAGGAAATCAGGACACTATAAATGATACAGAAACAGGAAATATATACTAATGCCTGCACCTATTATACATCTTAAAAGAAATTTCAAGTACACATTTAATCAGTACTTAACTGACCATACTTTAATTATTGCTACGGATTCTTTAGGGGGTCCTGGTCAATTGTTTACAAAAGAAGTAGATCACGGACTAAAACATTTTTACAGGACACAAGATGGGATCGATTATGATGGTCCAGTTTATTTTGATACAACTAAAAAATGTTTTTATACAGGTACAATTGCCTCTATAGAATCTACAAAAGTACACAGGTACAAAACAGAATTTACTCCTGGAGCTTCAACTCCTGACATATTATATTATACATGTGTTAATCATGAAAGCGAAGGAGGACAAATAAACATAATTAATAATACGGGTGATATTATGAATACTCAGGAAGAATTTTATTTGTTAGGTATTCAGCAAACAAATAGGACCTACAATATAAAACATAGTAATGAAATAGCCGAAAATTTTCTCGCGAATACAGTTCCAGCAGGATTATCGCCTAAACTTTTTAACTTTGCACCACAAGTTGAAATAAATCCTGTATCGGACAGATGGTACGACCCGGCTAATGGAGATAACGAAATTTTACTTTCTGGCTTGATTATTGACCCAGAAAATGATATATTAACATATGAGTGGTCTCAGGTTTTTCCTGAGGAAGCTACTTTAACAGGATTAGAGTTAAAAGGAGAGTTTTCAAATCCTAACAGCCCAGTAAGTAATTTTATAATACAGTCTGGCGAAACTCCTCCTGTTGATACAGCATACACTTTTAAATTAACTGTCAAGGATTCAGATAACACATCATTTGATACAGTTGACGTAAAAGTTTCAGGTTTAGATACCTTTGACTTATTTAGTGATTCAGGCTTTGCCTTCTCAGACGTGAACTTAAATTTTGACATACTAGATGAAACCGACGGAGTAGACTAGGAGAATAAAATATGGCTAACGCATATTATACAGCTTTATCAGGTACAAATACACCAGCACAAATGTTAACTATTTGGGAAAGTAACTTTGATGCAGTATATGCAGATATTGTAGATTTAGAAATTAAAACCTCATCCATAACTGGACAAGGTGTAGGTACTACTGGAGCTCAACAAATAGCTGATAAAACAGCTTTATCGAAATATATACAACCCACAGTAGGTGTAGGTAACTGATCTTTTGACTTACATAGATTTGATTTAAACGCTACGCAAGAATTTATACAGGTACATACTCACTGGGTAGATCCTACTGATTCGTCCAATTCCTTAACAGGTATTATACAAGATATAAAGCCTGGAGCACAATCTGGAGGTGGTGGTACAGCAAGTGATACAAGAGATATATACGCTTTAGTAATAAGTGGCGGTAATGGGATTAAAACTTATGTAGAAAATCAAGAAGTTCATATAGAGGGAGACCCTTCCCAAGTTTTAAATGCAAGTGGGCAAACATTTGCTTTTGGATCAAGCGCAGTTAAGTCAGGATACGATTTCGACATTAATGGAAAAGCACTTTACAGGGACGGTCTTGTAATATCCGACGAATCTTCTCCAGCAGCTTCTGCTGCAGGTCAGCTTACAGTTACTAGTGATGCTGGGTCAGCACTTGTTGAAATTGATGGCGCTACAGCCTCAAATATACATCTTCAGGACAACGGGACAGATAAATATTTAATATTTAGGGATGCTGATAATGATTTTCATATCCGTGATGCAGCTAATACTAAAACTATATTTACAGTAGATAGTTCAAATAGTGGTCATGTATCAATAAACAGTGATTCAGCACACGCTACTTATCCTTTCTGAGTTGCTTCAAATACACAGGTTACAGGTGACTTAAATGTTACTGGTGATATACTTACTGGAACATTTAAAGGTACCTTACACACAAACACAGTTACTACAGCTTCGATAGGAGCTGACCAAGTCACTAACGCTAAAATAGCAGATAACCAAATAGATAGTGAGCACTATGTAGATGGTTCAATAGATACAGTGCATATCGCAAATGATCAAATAACCGCAGCTAAAATAAATGATGACGTAGCTGGCCCAGGTTTAATACCTAATGGTGGAGCACTACAGGTTAATCCAGATGGAACTCATTTAGAGTTAAATGGTGACGAGATAAGAATTAAAGATGATGGAGTTACAACAGCTAAAATAGCCGATAAACAAGTTACGGCAGCTAAAATAGCTGATAATACTATAACAGCGGGACAAATAAATGCTAATGCAGTTGGGGCAAGTGAGCTTGCAGATAACGCAGTTGACACAGCAGCAATAGCTAACAATGCAGTAACAGCTAATAAAATAGCTACAGCTGTGGCAGGATCTGGATTGACTGGTGGAGGCGGTTCAGCCTTAGCAGTAAATGTAGATAATACAACAATTGAATTAAACGGCGATCAGCTGAGAGTAAAAGGTTTAACTTCAACACAAATAGGAGATGGAACTGTTACAGCTGCTAAAATAGCTAATAGTGCAGTAACCGGAGATAAGCTAGCTGGAACAATGTCAGGTAATAAAACATTTTCCGGAACAATAGCGTTCAGTAATTTTCCAACAGTAGAAGGTTTTGAACTGCAGCCTGGAGCTCAAGTTCCTATAGGAGCTATAATAGCATGGGTACCAGGGTTTAGTGGTGTACCTGCTAACATGTCTAGTAATTCACACCATGAACTTCCTAACGGATATTGGAAAGAGTGCAATGGTACAGTTGTAACTACGCCAGGCAGCCCAATGAATGGCTCAGCAACACCTAACTTAAACGGAACTGCTGATAGTAATAGAAGATTTTTAAGAGGATCTAATGCTTCCATAGGAACGACAGGAGGAAATCATGAACACCAGCACAATGTTGCGGCTGCTAATAAAGGAGATAGAAATGGTAGCCCAAGATGGTCTAATAATGCTACTGACTTCAGAAATCATATACCTCCACATATGAACGTTAAATACATTATAAGGGTTAAATAGGGGATAAATTATGAACAGAATTAAAGTACCGTCGGGGAGTATCCAAAAGCTAGAAAAAGTTTTTGATGATTTACAAACCAAAATACAAAAAAATGTAAAAGATAATACTGATCTATTTCTGCACAGTAATGCTGGTTTAGATATTAATATCACTAATGGAGTGATTCCTTCATCTGAGAGTGCTTTGAGAGTAGAGCTTTTTTCAGATGCTGACCATCCAACAAGGTTTGTAGTACGTGCTGGAAGAGCGGTAGCCCCAAATGGAGAGATATATGAAATAGAAACAGACTTTACATATACGGAGTTACTTAATCCAGCTGCTGATACTATGTATTTAGTAACAGCAAGACAAATTGAATTAGGAAGTGAGCCTACCCCTGCTCAAAATGCTTTCTTATTTGATTCTTCAGGAGCAACTCCTTACTCTACACAAAACACTGCGTTTTTAAATAAAATGCAAATTACTTTGTATCCTATAACTGATACAACACAATTAAACGCTGATCCTCAAAACGTAAACCTAGCAATAATTAAAACTGGATTAATGGGAGATAATTTCCAATATCTAGAAACTGGATGGACAGGTAATATAGCAGAGCACACCCCCGTTGACGGAGTTATTGATTTAAGAAAGGCAAGCGCTTCTAGACTAAAACCAAATTTATTTGATGATACCTTTGTTCTTTTAAAAGATAGAGATTCTATAGGAACAAACGCTATTAATGGATCAGTTAAAGTAAATAAAGACTTTACAGTAGGCGAAGATTTATTAGTAGAAAGGAATATGATAGTGTCAGGACAGTCACTATTTAATGAAAATATGATACTTTATAAAAGTTCAGGAGACTCAATGGTTAGCATAGTAGCAGGGGCTTCGGATACAAATAAAATACGATTTTCAGACACAGATACTAGCTTTATTTCAGAAATAGTGGCAGATGATGACAACCCTTTTTATATAACACAGGGTGGTTCAGGAAGCAGTTTCAGTAAATTTTATATTGACTCAGCAGGTAAAACAATTATTGGAAACTATCCTTCACACCCTCAAACAGCACAAGGCGATCTAGATATAGTATCACAAGGTAATAGTGTAGAAACTTCTATAAGATTAGCTGCCTTAAGTAATCTAAATACTGATCAAAAAAATACTTTATATGACATTAAAGCTGTAACTAATGACGCAGGCTCAGGAGCTGGTAAACTTGTATTTAAACCTAGTGTAAATAATAGAGATATAGAGTTTCAATCTTATAACTCTGATATACCTGTAGTAGATATAGATTTAACTAATGAAAAATTAGTATTGGAACAGCCAAATGTTTCAAGTACTTCCAATAACCCAGCACTACATGTTAAGGGGTTTGGAAAATTTGATGGGTCTATTACTGTAAATGGTACAAATAGTTATTTTGGAAAGTCATCTTTTACTAGAGCAGTTGCAGGCCAAGATGCCATAATAACACAGGGTAGTATAGAAATCAATCCTCACACAGTAAACGAAGCTACTGACTTGCATTTAAAAGACGGGGTAGCATTGACAGTAAATCAAAACGCAACTATAGGCGGTACATTAGGAGTAACAGGTGATACTACTTTAGGCGACCTTTATTTAACAGGTCAGATAGAAAGTGCAACTCAAATTAATAGTACTTTAACAACTACAGGTGATATAACAGCGCCTAATGCAACTCTTTCAAATAACTTAACAGTAAATGGTAATACAATTTTAGGTGATTCAGACTCAGATAATATAACATTAAACGGTACTATAACTACATTTACTGCTGACACAGGTACACTTAAATCGGCTTTTAATGTAGAAGCGGGAGCTTTAGCAACATTTAAAGATGATATAAAAATAAAAACAAATGCTGCAGACACTAGTTATAATGCAGGACTAAAGGACGGTAAATTAACTTTAGGTGATTCAATTACTGCAACCTCATCTACAGATGCAATGAGAGTCCACAGCGATACTCATACTATAATGAGATTAACAGCCCCAGCTGAAGGGCGTAACTCGATAATATTTGGTGCTGGATCTACTGGAGATAACTTCAAAATAACTACAGCAAACGATTATTCGCATCTGAATATAGGTGCTGGAGTAAGTGGATTAGGCTTGCAAATAGATACTTCAAATAATGTAAGTGCTGAAAATATAACAGTCGATAGTTTATCTGTATCAAGTAACTTAGATATGGGCAATGCAGCATTAAATGCTCAATCTATTGTAGCTAATGCAGGAAGCATAGGAGGTATAAACTTAACCTCTGCTTTATTAGACTGTCCAGTAACTTTTAATGCGGGAGGATCATCATTATTAAATGATGTTACTATAAATGGAAGTATAAACGTAAATGATGATGGCAGTAATGTACACATATCAGGAACATCTTCTGAAGAGTTTAGAGTAGGTGTGGGTGGTTCTGTAGAAGCTGGAAAATTAGTAAGATTAGTTCAAGATCAGTTTACATTACCTTCATATTTTAGAATATATGATTTTGGACCTTCATGGGATCAAGAAAGTAACTCAGGAAGACTAACATTTAAATGGAATTTCGATAACTTAAATGTAACAACAAATTTTAGCCCTAATCTATCAGGATGGTCACAAGAACCAAAGAATGTAAAAATAACAGGTTCGTATGATAGTATTGAGAATCAGCAGTTATTTCTACATTTAAATTCTGAGTCTACAGTAGGTAAAATGCTTTACTTCCCTTCAAGTGGAAAAAGAATAAAAATTGAGGCATTTTATGCTTTAGTAGAACAAGGAAATACAGAAGTAACTAGATGGTTTGTTTTAGAAGAGGATCCAGACTTAGCAGTTGATGTGTCTTCTCCAACTAACCCAGCACGAGTTATTGATGCTAACACATCAGGATATAAACTAAAAATTACAAGATCAATAGGTGGCTCAGCATCGGCTGAAAGAGAAATTAAAGACTTAGATGTAGATTATGTTACTAATCCAACTTTTATAACAACTTTAAAAACAGAGCAAAGCTACTTTTTTGAATTAAAACCTTATAACCACGACTCAGATGGAACCTACATTACTATGAGTGGAGGAGTATATGATCCTGATCATGATGGTCTTTCATCAGGTCAAGGTTTACAGACATATAGTTTCCCTTGGAATGCGTCTTTACCAGATATTTTACCTGCAGGTACATTGACTTTGACAGGTACTGCTTTTGGATTTAACTTGCAAATAGCTGGATGGGAGCAATCAACAGGTAATACTGAGAATGACTATGACAATACCGCACATAACTGGGAAGTTATTTACGGAACAACTTCTGGTATAAACTTTTCAGACTATGTAAATACAACCCACATAACAACTGATAATAGACTATTACCAATTACTTCTAATGTACCTGCCCTATTTCATGTTAAAGCAAGAGCTTTACAAAATGGTAGTGTGGTAAGTCCAATTATATCAGAAAGTATAGTAGCTGGTGGAGGAGGAACTTCTCCAGAAGAAGCAATTCTAGCAAACGAAAGTTTTAATATAATAGTACACAGTGGTTTAATTACTAACGACTACAGCGGTCAAAACGGGGCATTTGCAATTGACACTGAAGAGGTAGCAACTGGCGGGTCATCACTAATATTCGGTAATAATACTTTGGCAGGAACACAAATAACTGTTACGCCAAGTGGGCAAACTCCAGGAGGTACTCAAGACCTAACAGTAATTATAAACGATAACTACTTAACAGAGCAAAGTGACCCACCATTTTCAGGGTAATAAAATAGGAGAATAACATGGCATTAATAAATACAATAGTCTTAGATTCTACAACACAGGGTCAAATAGACCAAGGCGATACTTGGATAACGGGTAACACTGCAAATGCACGACAAGTTATGAGAATAGAAAACTTACCTATTGACTACTTGTTAACTAATATGGCTGTTCAGTGTACTTCTTTAGATGGCGGAACCGGATTTGTTAGGGTGTATCAATTAGGAAGAGAGTCAGAAGCGGCTTTTATTGAAATACCTTCATCTCGACAATTGCCTTATGTGGCACAAAATATTAATTTAGTAATACAAGATACAGTAGGAGAGCGTACAATTATTGTAGATGCATTTGATCCATCGAATGGTGCTCATAATACCGTGAGTATGGGTGGTCAAGTGTTTTTATACGCTAAACCTTACGTACCAGGTTTATAAGTACGGTAAAATAAGGATGGAAAAATGGCAACAACATATACAGGAGTTTTAAACCCAAACTTTACAGGAAAACCTATATCTGGAGTTTTATGTGTTATATATGATGTAGATGGAATTAGAATAGACGCAGAAACAACAGATAAAAATGGATCTTATACCTTTGCAGGACTTACCACAGGTCCTCATCAAATAAGGTTTTTTGGTAGAGGCTATAATGAAAGTGACTACATTGATGTAAGTATTGTAGATGAAACTACCGCACAAGAAGCACAACCCTTAACTTATTTAGCTACTTCCCAACCTAGTTTTTCTGTTACAGAAACAGAAGCAGGCTATGTAAATGCAGGCGAAAGCCAGCAAGCTGTTGCTACACTAACATTTAATAATATGAATCCTCATAGTGGTAATGTTAGAAGTTTAGTGGTTCTTTATAAGCAATCAAGATCTTCTGTATTTGATAATACCGCCGTATTTAATTGGGACGAAGGTTTACCTAATATTTCTACTAATGGAGAAGTAGGTACGTTTGAGCTATCCGTACCAATGTATGATAATGCTCAATCTAAGTATGATTTTAAAGTGTCTTTGCTTGGCGATAACGGAGATGCAGGGAGGTTAACAAATGCGATAGTACCTCTTTCATTAACAGCTAATAATGTTATATTTAATGGTGTTGCAGATGTCGCTGAATATGTTGAAGTAACAAAAGCTGTATATTTAAATAATGAGCTTTCAGATACTAATTCAATATTAAATGATGATCAAGTTGAATTAGAGTGGCAGGATTTAAGAACTTTATCTGAAGATGATTGAAACAGTACTTATCCGAGTAACTTAGTTACAGCAAATGCGTACGGTCAATCTGTTACAATAACATGAGACCAAGCACAACTATTAACAAATTATGGAGTATTTATGTTTATGTCAACAGATGGCTCTGGGCCTGATTATGAACATCCTGTAACAGTTTCAGGCGTTACTCCAGAATCAAATGGAAGCTGGGTATTTTTAGGGGATACAGCAACAAATAATTTTTCTAGAGCCTTACCATTTTTAGGGGAGGGCCCTCGAGTAGCTTTTTGGATAGGAGCTAGATGGGGAACAACAATTAGTGACGCTGCTACAGATAGCAGTTTATCAGCATTGTAGGAGATAATAAATGCCAATTGATAGTAATGCAAATGATGGATTTTTACCTTTAATAGGAGTTCCTGATTTAGGTATATCTACTGTTCAGCTAAAAGCTGACTCAGCGGGTAATGGTACAAACCCGATTGAGTTAAACGTAATAGAAGATACGTCATTTATTGATGGGTCAGAAGGATTTCATAACCCTTCAGCAGCTGGTTGTACTATATCTCAAGTTAAAGTTGATGCGGGAACGATAAGAACATTAGCTTTAGATTATAGACCTTTAAGAGAAAATTTAGACGCTGATTCAGATAAGTTTATTGCTGGGTCAGGTAATTCAACAGCAAATCAATGGCAGTCCTTAGGTACTATAAATGTAGAATGGGATGTAGGTACAACCGCATATACAAACTCTACAACATTTGCAGGTATACCAACTCAAGAAGGACAAACAAAAGATTATGAGTTTAGGGCTTCATTTCTAAATGGAGGTAACATACCTGGTAAACTAGGTAATCCTTACAATGTTATTACGAGCGGAACAAACTATGATTTTAGCAAGAAAAAAGGTAATGTAGTAACTTCTTGGTCACAAGGAACTAAACAGTTCGTAGCTACATTTGATTCTAATTATAACAGTGATATAAATACTAAAATACCTTTTATACAGGATAGTTTGACAGGTAGGGTAGTTAGATTTTATGACAGTACAGCCAACGATACTGATGAAGATACTGGATTTTTATTTGAAGGAGTTTGTTACTCAAATAAAGAAGTTATCACCGGTAAAGAAACTCTTATGTTTTATTTTCCTGAAAACCCTAGAGATGGTGCAACGGGCTATAATTCAGGCACAGTATCTCCAGTTAAAATAAGTATACCAAACTCAGACTTTATATATGAGGTAGGTATATCTGGATTTGGCATTCCTTTTAATGGTGTGAATGACCTAAAAGAATATGTAGAAGTATCTGGTTTACATGGGCAACTAGATGGTACAAACTATAGGTTAGAATGGCATAATATGTTTGATGCTCCTAGTGTTGTAGGACAGAGTTCTGTAGATGCGTCAGGTGATGCACATGTTTGAACAGCAAACCAATTAAAACATATATCACATTATGGTATATGGGTATTCATATCAGACGCTGGGGAAGCACCTCAGTATGAGTATCCTAATGGAAATGACTCAAAGGGGGAGTGATCTTTTTTTACAGATATAATAGCGCCTCATATAAAAGCTACATCTGAAGGAGGTAGCGGACCCGATAACTGTGTATACGATTTAGAAATCCCAGGAGGAGCTCAAGTTGCAATTTGGGTTGGAGCTCGAACGCCTACAACAAACAATACTGGAGATTCAGGTACATTTGTAGTAGAGACAAACTCTAAAGGCAGCCCTAGTAATAGTAGTAATTGGAGTAAAGTAGGGTCTGGATCTCTTGGAAGAAACTCATTTACAGAAGAAGATTCAGGTAACCCAGTAACATAAATAGGAGTATAATATGACAGACGGATTTTTAGGTTTAATAAATGTTGAAGGAGATACATCTACTAGAGATGTGTTAATCGATCAGTTTAATTTAATTAGCTGAGCTTCTTTCTCTGTTATTGATGTTTTTAGTAAACAAGAATCTTTTGTAAATGCCAGCTCATCTACAAGAGTTTTTCATAATAAACTAAGAGTTCCAGAGGGCGCTTCAGGAAATACTGGATATCAGTATATTACAAATAATTTGACTTTAACGGGCTCTGGCAATATAAGCAAAATTTGCTTTGTAGCAGATTTCGATTCAATACCAGTTGGAGCTAAATTAAAAATAGAAATGAGCTGTAACAATGGAACTAATTATAAAACTATTTTTGAGCAAACTGGTGGAACAGCTGCATCTCCAAACTTGCTAGACCAAGAAGTAACTAGTGGTTTTGGAACTGGCGGCACTATGTTAATAAGAATAACTTTAACTACAAACAGCGCTGGTGGCGGACCTACCTTAAATCATTACGCAATCTTTACAGATCCTGAGCCAACTTAGAGGTAATTAGCAATGGCAATTATCCGACAAGATAACTCAGGATTTTATTTCAAACAAAAATTATCTTCCGAGAAATTATATGGTTCTAAGGGAGCAAAGGGCGACACTCCCGGAGCTGCTGATGACGGTATAAAAGGGATTAAGGGTGAGCAGTTTGCCCAACAGAATGACGGTGCTACTGCTGAAGCGGCAGACCTTGGAGTAAAAGGAGATGCTGGTCAAGACCATCCTCAACAGAAT
>MDTG01003653.1_pt1 | contig 15641 bp, 14 predicted proteins | sample 811421 | NCBI WGS metagenome assembly MDTG01 (sample SAMN05326645, study PRJNA326480) | marine metagenome | isolation source: seawater | place: Pacific Ocean: South East | collected 2011
ATATCTTTAACTAATAGAGCAGATATGAAGTTTCCTATGTTAATAGGTAGAAGATTTTTAAAAGATAGATTTTTAGTAGATGTATCAGAAGAAAACTTATCAAAAAAGGGCAAATAATGAGAGTATATATATTATCAAGAAATTCAAATCTTTATTCAACAAAAAGATTAGTAGAAGCAGCAAATGAAAAAAATTGGGATGTAAGAGTAATTGACTATTTAAAATGTAGTATTGAAATTATGAAAGGTGAACTTAAGATTAACTATTTAGGAAAAGAGTTACCAATTCCTGATGCAATCATTCCTAGAATTGGAGCAAGTAGAACTTTTTATGGTACTGCTATGATTAGACACTTTGAAATGATGGATGTATTTACAGTTACAGGAAGTTTAGCAGTATCAAGAAGTAGAGATAAATTACGTAGTTTACAAATTTTATCTAAGCACGAAGTTGATATGCCAAAAACGGTATTTGCTTCAAATAAATCAAGTGCAAAAGATGTTATTGCTTTAAGTGGTGGAGCGCCATTAGTACTTAAGATTCTTGAGGGAACGCAAGGAGTAGGAGTTGTTTTAGTAGATAGCGAAAAAGCTGCAAAATCAGTTCTTGATGCCTTTTATGGAATGGATGTAAACTTACTTGTTCAAGAGTTTATTGAAGAAGCAGGTGGTGCTGATATTAGAGCATTAATTGTTGGTGGTGAAGTTGTTGGAGCTATGAAAAGACAAGGTGCTGAGGGTGATTTTAGATCTAACTTACATCAAGGTGGAAGTGCTGTTTCACATAAATTAACTAGAAAAGAAAAGACAACAGCTCTAGCTGCTGCAAAAGCAATGGGATTAGGTGTTTGTGGAGTTGATATGATTCCTTCAAGTAGAGGACCATTAGTTATGGAAGTAAATTCATCTCCTGGTTTAGAGGGAATTGAAAAATCAACTAAACTTAATATTGCAGGAAAAATCATGGATTATATAGAAGCAAATGTTACGCCTCATACTCCATTGAAAAAAAGAAAAATAAAAAGAGATAATATTGGTGCATAAGACACAAGAAATTGAATTTGCTGGAACGCAAATTCAAAAAGGTACAAATGTAACTATAAATTTAGAGTTACCTAAGCTTTATCACTCTCCAATGGATTTACCAATAAGAGTAATTAGAGGTAAGAAAGATGGTCCAATTATCTTTATAAGTGCTGCAATTCATGGAGACGAACTTAATGGTATAGAAATTATAAGAAGATTTAGAAAGTTAAATATTCTAAAAAGACTTAAAGGAACAATCGTTCTTATACCTATTGTAAACATATATGGAGTTATGACTCTATCTAGATATATGCCAGATAGAAGAGATTTAAATAGATCTTTTCCTGGAACAAAAAAAGGTTCTCTTGCAAGTCGTGTTGCAAAAGTATTTTTTGATGAGATTGTTTCTAAATGTGATTTTGGAATAGATTTACATACAGCAGCAATTCATAAATCAAACTTGCCTCAAATTAGAACAAATTTAGATAACGAATTTACTTATAATTTAGCAAAAATATTTGAAGCTCCCGTAGTTTTACATTCAGTATTAAGAGATGGGTCACTTAGAGCCGAGGCTCAAGAAAAAGATATACCAGTACTTTTATATGAAGCAGGAGAAGCTTTAAGATTTGATGAAACATCTATTAGAATTGGGGTTAAAGGTATTGTAAATATCTTAAGAGAATTACAAATGCTTCCTGAAGTAACAAAAAAGAAAAAGTTTAAAAATCCAATTATAGCAAGAAGCAGTCAATGGATTAGATCAACTGAAAGTGGAGTTATTAGAACTATAAAAGCTTTAGGTGATATGGTAAAAGAAGATGAAATAATTGCTTATGTTGATGAACCTTTAGGTGATGAAAGTTTTGAGATAAAAGCAACTTTTGATGGTGTTATTATTGGAAAATCTGAGATACCTTTAATACAAGAAGGTGATGCTATTTTTCATATTGCTCAATTAAAAGATTTAGAGATTGCTGAAAATAAAATGGAATATTTTAATGAAAATGCAATTGAAGAGAGTGAATTTAACGAACTAAAAAAAGAAGAGAGTATAGAATAATTTTATATTCTATTCTTCTGTTCTTCTAAAACTTGACTGTTTAAGAGAGTAATCTTTTCATACTATTAATATTTAAATTATCTTTGAATACTTTTTCATTTTCAATTTGAACAACATAATCCTCATTTAAACTAATAGCTTTTTCTAAATCATGTACTGCGTTATCTTCTTGTTTTAAAACAGCATATACTTTTGCTCTTTGATAAAATGCATTTGCATAAGTATTATCAATTTCTAAGGCATGATTAGCAAGTTTTAAAGACCAATTTGCCTCTCCTAAATCTAAAACTGCATCAGATTTAAAAGTTAAGGCTTCAATATCATTAGATCTAATTTCTAATATCTCATCATATATTTCAAGCTTTCCAGAAGGTGTTGAATCTTGAGAAGCTCTTAACCATAAAGAGTGAATAGCATTCATATTTAGTATTTCTTGTTCATTTTGTTTTACTTGTAATGCTCTTTTAGAAAGGTTATCTTCAAAAGCACTCATTCTAATCTCATACTCTTTAATAGTTTTAGATGTCTTTTCCTCAATCATATTTTTTACTTTTTCATTTATTTTTCGAATTGAAGTCCATCCTATTATTACAAGAATAGAACTAGCTGTTGTAATAATATAGAACATATTATTTATGGTAGAGGTTGCATAATTAATTACACTATTAGAAATTTCAACTTCTTTTTTTGCTAAAGTTGAATGAAGTTCAATTTTTAAATCTCTGTTTTCATCTCTTTTGCATTTAAATTAAAACTAATAATAAAAATGATTAAAATCTAATAAATTAAAATTACTCTTAATCAAATTTTCATCTATAATAAAATTATTGTAGCTAATCCTAGAAAACTAAAGAAACCAACAATATCTGTTACAGTAGTTAAAATTACAGTTGAACCAATAGCTGGATCTATTTTAAATTTTTCTAAAACTAAGGGAATAACAGCACCAAAAAAACCTGCACTAAGTAGATTAATAACCATCGAAATAGCAATAACAAGACCTAAAAGTGGTATTTTAAACCAAAAATAAGCGATTAAACCTATTACAACAGCAAATAAGAAGCCATTTACTAAAGATATTGTTACTTCTTTTATTATTGTTTTCTTTGCATCGTCATATTCTATATCTCCTAAAGCCATTTGTCTTACTGTTACAGTTAATGTTTGTGTTCCGGCATTTCCTCCCATAGAAGCTACTATTGGCATTAACACAGCTAATGCTACAAGAGATTGTATTGTTGTATCAAAAATACCAATAACTAAAGATGCTAAAATTGCAGTTATTAAATTAATACTTAACCAAAAAGCTCTATTTTTCCCAATTTTATAAATACTCTCTTCTTCTTCAACTTTATCATTAACTCCTGCTAGTGAGTATAATTGTTTAGTATCTTGTTCTTGCATTAATGTAGAAATATCATTGTGTGTAACTCTACCTAATAGCTTATTATTACTATCAACTATTGCTAAGGCATTCAAATCATAATTAGTAAACATATTAACTATATCAGAAGCATCGCCTTTGTCACTGTAACTATAGTGTTCAATTTTATCAGCTGGTATCTCTTCAAATTTTTGACTTCTTTCAAATAATATAAGTTCTTCAAGACCTATTGAACCTAAAAAACTATTATCATCATCAACTAAAAAAGCATGAAAAATATTACTTAATAGATGTAAATCTTTTTTTTCTTTTAATCTTTTTAATGCATCTCCAATATTCTCTTTTAGATTTACAGAAAAAAGCTCTTTTTGCATATATGCACCAGCTTCATTAAATTCATAAGCATTAAGCTCTTCTATTATTTGTTGCTCTTCAATATTTAGTTTTGAAAGAACAGTTTGTGCTGAAGATTCATCTTTTTGAGATATATTGTAAATAAGTAATGAGGCATCATCACTATCCATATTTGAAGTAACTTTTGCAACTTTTTGCTCACTAATTACTGAAGTTATCTCTTCTTGAATATATGTTGGCATATTTATTAAAATTTGTGCAAATAGTTCACTTGGTATTTTTTTACAAATAGATTTATATTCATTAAAATCTATTTCTCTAATATCTTGTAAATCTTTTGCAATATCAAAGGGATGGTCATCAACAATACCATTTTTATAATTTGCTATAGTTTCATTTATTTCATATATTAATTCTTCAAGTTTTTTTATATTTGTATTAGTCATTTTCATCTCTTATTTTTTATTCATCATCATCTTTTTTTATACTTCTTGTTGATGATTTTAGTTTTATATTTTTATTACTTGTATACTCTTTTAATAAAGCTATTGATAGCTCACCTCTTTTTGCCATAACAACTTTATAATTTATCTGATATGAAATAAGAGCTATTATTCCAGTTTTTGAAGAGTTTAATGAAAATGTAATTGTATAAGGAAGTTCATACTTTTTAAAAACCTCAGCTGTTACTTTTTCAATAAATTCAAATTCATTGTTTTTATCAAACTCAAACTCTATTAAATCATTTATAATTCCATTTTGCTTTAAAGAATAGTTATAAAATACTTTTGTAAAAATATAACTATTTGGAATATATATAGTTCTTCCTACATTTTTTATATCTTTAATATTTGAATAATCACTAACTTCATTTAGTTTCATTTTTATTAAAGATATATTAACAATATCACCTACAGTGTGTTTTGTCTCAAACTGTACCATAACTCTATCACCAATTCTAATTATATTAGAAAAGAAGATATAAATAGCACCTGCTATATTTAATATAATCTCCCTAGTTGCAATTGTTAAAGCAGCAGCCACAACCCCTAAAAAAGTGATTATATAAAGAAAGTCATTAATATATCTAACTACAATAAAAATTAGAATACTCAATACAAATAGAAGTGATAATACCTTTCTGTAGTTTTTTTCTAACTCATGATTCTCTTTATTTCTTATAATATAAAAGAAAATAAAAAGTAAAAATTTATAAGAAATATATGCAGCAATAATACTTCCTAAAGTAATTAAATGCTTTATAAAAACTTCATTTTTATACTCTATATATTTCTTTTCTAATTCATCTTGAAGTTCAAAAAAGCTTTGATAAGTCTTTTCAATATTTTCGGAATACTCATTGAAATACTCAATTTGTTCTATTAGTAAATTAATCTTTTTTTCATCTTTAGAATTATTTTTACTCTCTTCATAACTATCTTGTAAATATATTAAAGCAGTATAAAACTCTTTTTTTAAAAATTCATATTTTGTAATCTTCTTTTTTAATTCATCCATAGATATATTAAATAAATAGTCATAAATAGTAATATCAATAATTTCATATTTATAACTTTTTATTAAATCATTAAAATTTTGATTTTTTTCATAAAGAGAAAGCTTGGATTTGTTTATACTTAGTTTACTTGTAAGCTCTTGAACTTTATTTAAATTTCTTTTATTTTTATCAATCTCTTGCTCTAGTTTATTAATTGTAATGACAATATTATTATATTTTTTATAATTCTTATATGTTTTTAACCATATATTATTAGGTACTTTTTCAATTTTTTTAATTTCAATAGCTTCAGTAATTTCCGTATTTCCTAAAACCATCAAGTTAAAGAAAACAGAAGTAATTAATATAAATATAATTTTCAAACAAATCCTTATTTTATCTTTTCTTCTGAGTAAGATAGATACTCTTCTCTTACATCAACTAAAAAACCTTGCTTTAAAAACTCTCTACCTAAAAGAATAGGATAGTTCATTTTTGCCCTATTTCTTAAAGTAAATTCAACATCATAAGTATTATCAAAAATAACTACTTTTGTTGAAATTACAAATCTTTTTTCAACTATTCCATTTGAACTTCGAACACTTGCAACTCTTTTAATTGGCATAGTATATATTTTTTCTTTATACTTTTTATGAGTATCATCTAATACATCAAATTCAACACTATTTTCATCTATTTGTTTTATGTAACTACAATGAAGTGATGATGTCTTAGCACCTGTATCAATTTTAGCTCGTAAATTTTTTAGTTTAAGTACTGGTAAATCTAATCTATCATATTTTCCAATTAGCAAATCTTTTGCACTTTAACTTTGAAAAGAAAAAAGTAATGTTACTAGTATAAATACTAACTTATTCAAGGTTTTTTTTCTCTAAGTAAAGCTTTCTTAAAATCAGTAAAATACTATCAACAGATTCTCTTTTAGCAGTCTCTTTTACAGTATGATAACCAATCGTAGGAATTTGTAATGTTGTTCCTTGAATTTGTCCTTTACTTGCATGAATTATTCTTCCAAGCTCTGTAATACCTAATGATGATTTAGTATTATTTTGCTTCATTATATTTTTTAAATACTCATCTTTATAGTGATATTTAATTCTATTTTTAATAGCAATTTTCTTTATCTTTGTTTTTAAAGGTGATCTAAAATATCCATTTTCATCTCTATTTCTTAAAACTACATCTATATTTTTTAAATCTTCCATAGTTTTATATGGACTTGTATCTAATACTAATAATTCATTTGTACTTATTTCAAATCTTCTAAAGTAATCAAGTAAAAATCTCCAACTCTTTCCAGCTTCTTCTGATGCTGTAAAAAATGCTGTTCCTTGATATCCTTGATGATAAAGGTAAATTAAAATAGCAACAGATAAAACATTATCTAATTGTGCAGATATTATTTCATCATCAATTTCTAACTTATCCATAAAAGCAATTGGAGTACCAGGGAAAAGATGATCAAAATCATTTATTTGAAAAATAATATTTTCTCTTCTTTCACATAAAAAAGCATTTTCAATCGTTCCCATTCCTAAATAGCTTCCAGACCATGGTTCATAAGCTTGGACTTTTTGAGTAGTAAACCTTTTTTCAAAGTTTTTTAATACTTGCTCTTTATTTAAATTTTCAGCTAATGAAGATTGATTTTTTGCAATATAAGCTGCATATTGAAACTCATTATGTCCAGTACAAATAAGTCCATGTCTATCAGCATGTGCAGAAATATATCCAGACTCAGGATGAGTTCCTTTTGCTACAAGTACTCCATCATAATATTCAATATTTACATTTAAATCTTCTAATTCTCTTTTTAAAAACATAAAATATGGATGTTCATGTCCTGTTACACTTGGAACCCTAATTAGTTGTTTTAAAATATCATAAAATGCATCCAACTATATATCCTTATTCTCATCATTATATTTATTATATTTTTCAATAAATTTTTCTAAAACTTTATAAAAGTTTTCTAACTCTTCTTCTTTACTTAATTCATCTGTTAATTGTTCTTGTATATATTCACTCATTATTGTTAAAAGAAAAAGTTTTATTGCCTTTTTAATAGTGATATTATTATGCATACTATGAGAAACTACAGTATTAGTAATAATATTATAAATATGAGAATCAGGATATGATTTATTTAATTTCATATTATGAGAACAAAGAATTTCATAATCATGTTGAACTTTTTGAATAATTACATCTAAATCTTTTTTATAAATCTGTTTTATTTCTAAACTATTTTTTAACTCTTCTAAATTCTTAATATCTTGAGTATTACTCTTTTTTGGAAAATACTTAAATAGTATTTTTTCTTCATCTTCTAAAATAACATTTTCTATTTTTTTTGATTTTCTAATCATTGTAATTATAATTATAACAATAAGTATAATTGTTAAAATAATAAATATTTTCATTTAATTTCCTTTTTTATAAAATACTAATTTAAATCCACTTCTTTTTTCTAAAAACATATAACTGAATAGAGACAATTATGACAAGAAAAACTGTAAAAATCACAAAGGCATCTTTATTCTCAGAACCAGGAATTCCTCCTATATTTATCCCTAATAAACCAGTTAAAAAACCAATAGGCAAAAATATTGCAGAAATCACAGATAAAACATACATACGAAGGTTCATTTGCTCATTTAATTTATTTGATAACTCTTCTTGTGTTAAAGTAACTCTATCTTTTATGGAATCAAGTTCTTCAATATATCTAATTACTTGGTCATTAATCTCTCGTAATTGATTCTTTTTATACTCATCTATCCAAGAAATACTCTCATGATACAGTCTTGAAATTGCATCTTTTTGAGGGGATAAATATCTTCTTAATGAAATTGCTTCTTTTCTAATTGTAGAAATCTCTGTTCTTTTTTCAAAATTGTGTGAATCTAAAACTGATTCTTCTAGATTTGAACTTCGCTCTTCCATTTCAGATATCGTATTTTCCATTCTTGAAGTTAAATTATTTGTAAGACTTACAATAAATTCAGCAGAACTCTTTGGTCCCTTATTAACTTTTAAAGAATCGACAATATCTTTAACAGATAATAAATCTCTTTTCTTTGTACTAATTATAATTTTTTCATTAATAAAAAGTCTTATAGAAATCATATCTTCAGGGTCTGAATTAGGATTTAAATTTACTCCTCTTAGTGCTAAAAGAATTGAATCATCTAATATAATTGTTCTAGGTCTTGTCTCTTCAGTTAATAAGGCCTCAATTGCTAAAGGGTCTATATTACTTTTGTTATTAAGCCATTGAATTGAATCATTTTTAGAGTAATCTAGATGCAACCATAAAAGTCCCATTTCTTCTTTATACTTTTCTACCTCAATATGTTTAGCACCACCCATCTTATCAAAGACAAGTGCATGTTCAAATTTCACTTTTTTTATCCTTCTATTCTAATTTTAAATTATATCATATAAGAAATATTTTCTTCTTCTAAAATATAATTTTTATTTCTTTTTTTTGATATAATTTGAAATCAAAATATGGAGTGTTATTCACTATGAAATTATTCTTTTTACTTCTAGCTTTTTTTACATTTACATTTAGCGCACAAATCGATGTTAAACTATATGATAAAGCAAACTCAAATAATTATTATCAAGAAATTGAAAATATAATAAATAAATCAAAAACAGAAAATACTAAAGCAGATGAGATAATAAATGAAGAAAAAACACATCTTAAAAAATTAATTGAAATTTCTACAAAAAAAGTTTCAATAGAAGAGTTTAATCTGAACCTACTAAAAGATGAAAAAGTATCTTCAAATACACTAATAAAAGCTTTACTTCATCTATCAAATATAAAAGTAAAAAGTAAAAAACAAAATGAGTTTAAAAATGATATACAAAATAAATTATCATTTTTAAAAAAAGCTATTGAAAATATTACAGAAGATAAAAAGAATTTCTTATTATCTTACCAATTACAATTTGCATATTATAAACTTCTTATTGTTGATATTGAAGATAGAATACTATTATTTAGCACTCATGAAAAAGAGCTTGAAAACTCAATTATTTCTTCAATTAAAAAAGTTGTTATAAAAGATGTAGAATTAATTGAAAAAGAACTAAGCAAAATAAATGAAAATGTAAATAAATTACTACTTCAAAAAGCTGCTTTTGAAATTGAATTAGAAAAAGAGATAATTAATGAGAATAAAAACAATATAGAACTATCAAAAACAAATATTAATAAAATAGAAACTCTTTATCAAAATGAATTATTAAATAGTATAAAGTTCTTAAGTAAAAAAGTAGTTTATTCTTTAAAAAACTCTGATGAAAAAGAGTTTCTAAAAATATATAATGAAATTGAAAAACTAATTGTTGATATTACTTCAGATAATAAGTCTGTATATCTTGAACAAAATATTTTATTTAAAAGTATTGCAAAACAAATATTTGGAAATACAAAACTGTTTATAAGTGATTCTATATCTCAAAGTAAAGATTATCTTCTTCAAATTAAAGATAAACTAACTTCAACACTTTTTGTTTTTAATGAACAAGCTATTAGTTTTATTAGTTTACTTAAATCTTTATTCTTAATATTTATAGGTTTTACAATCGGTTATTTATATAAAAAATGGATATATAAACTATCTACAAAATGGCCAAATATGAGTCAAATGTCACTAAAACTATCTGCAAATGTAGGTTATTATCTAATTGTATTAATTACTTTTATGATTGCTATGAGTAGTTTAGGTATTGATATGTCATCTATTTCTTTAATTGCTGGAGCCTTATCAATTGGTATTGGATTTGGGCTTCAAACAGTTGTATCAAACTTTATTGCAGGAATAATACTAATGTTTGAAAGAACAATTAGAATTGGAGATATTATTGAAATCAACAATCTAATTACAGGAACAGTATCAGATATACGTATTCGTTCAACGACAGTTAAAACATTTGATAATATTGATATTGTTGTTCCTAATTCCTCTTTTATTCAAAATAATGTAATTAACTGGACATTAGATGATGCAACAAGAAGACTTCATATACCTTTTGGCGTTGCTTATGGTACAAAAGTTGAAAAAGTAAAAGAAGTTATAATCAAAGAATTATTAGAAAGTGATTTAAGATTTTTAAGAAATGATGAAAATAAACTGCCTGAAATTAGACTTTCAAATATGAATGCAAGTAGTGTTGATTTTGAATTATTAGTTTGGGTAAAAGCAAATGATAGACTAAAACCAAATGCCTTAAAATCTGATTTTTTAATTTTAATTTATAATTCATTGTATAAGTATGAAATAGAGATTCCTTTCCCACAATTAGATTTACATCTTAAAAAGAAATAGGCTTTAATTATGAAAAAAATATTATTAATCACACTAATTTTTATTTGTAATTTATATGCTTTAAAAATTAGTTCTTCAAATGTAAAAAATGCTAATACTGTATTTTTAGAAATTCAAAAAGAGAATATCTCTGATGTTAAACTTACCTTTGATAAGCAAAATATAAATTTCTTTAAAAACCCTTTTAAAGAAAATAGTTATTATGCCCTGCTTCCTATATCTTATTATCAAAAAAAGAAAGAGTATAGAGTTATTGTTTCATATATTGAAAATGGAAAAAAAGTATTTAAAGGAAAAAATTTAAAAGTAGTTGATGGTAAATATAAAAGTGAAGTTATAAATGTACCAAAAACAAAGTTTAAACCAAAAGCTTCAAGAGTACAAAGAACAAAAAAAGAGTATTCACAAGCTATGAAAGTTTATAAATCAATTTCAAAAGAAATTTTATGGAATGAAGATTTTATTTATCCTCTAAATACAAAAATAACTAGTAATTTTGGAACAAAAAGAGTTTATAATGGAAAGCTAAAATCTTATCATAGTGGTACAGATTTTAGAGCAAAAAATGGGACTGCAATTATTGCATCAAACGCAGGTATTGTAAAAATATCTCAAAATAGATTTTATTCAGGAGGTACAATTGTAATAGACCATGGTCATGGTGTTTACTCATGTTACTTTCATTTAAGCAAGATGAATTATAAAGTTGGAGAGAGTATAAAAAAAGGAGCTGTTTTAGGATTAAGTGGAGATACAGGAAGAGTAACTGGTCCTCATTTACACTTTTCATTCAGAATAAATGGTCTTCAAGTTGACCCTTTAAATGCAATTGAAGTATTAAATAAAGTAAGAAAATAACTGTTTAAACATTATCTACACATTTTTTTAATATAATATTGTCTTAATTTAAAAAAAGGACTTTTTTGAAAAACTTATTTTTTATACTTCTTGTAATATTTGGCTTTACAGCTTGTTCTACAAAAAGCGCTATAAATACAGACCAAACAGCAATAATAAAACAAACAGAAGATAATAAAGTACTTGTAAAAGCATCAAGTGATGATTTTAATGAAGATTTCGGAGAAGAGTTTGAGGGTGAATTTTTAAAAGTAAAAGAGGTTTTTGATCCTTTAAGTGGTTATAACAGGGTTATGACAACTTTCAATGATAAAGTCTTTATTTATGTATTAAACCCTACTGCAAAAGGATATGCATATATACTTCCTCAAACTGTAAGATCTGGAGTATCTAACTTTTTTAATAACTTAATGTTTCCATTAAGATTTGTAAATAATTTATTACAACTAAAGTTTGAAAACTCAGTAGAAGAGCTAGGCAGATTTTTAATAAATACAACATTTGGATTAGCTGGATTTATGGATCCTGCAAAAACAGAATTTGGTTGGGAACAACATGATGAAGATTTTGGTCAAACTTTAGGTTTTTATGGAGTTGGTGAAGGTTTCCATGTTGTTTTACCATTTTTAGGACCATCAAACTTAAGAGATATGGTAGGATTTGCTGCTGATTCATATGTAAGTGCATTATCAACAACAGGTTCAAGTGATTTACAATATAAAATACCAAATAATATGACACAAAGTGTAGCTATAACTGCAGCAGATATAGTAAATTCGACTTCATTAAGACTTGGTTTATATGAAAGTTTAAAAAAAGATGCCTTTGATTTATACCCTTATTTTAGGGATTTATATAATCAAAGAAGAAATACATTAATTAAGGAATAAAATGAAAAATATATTAAAAGTTCTATTAATAACACTATTTTCAATATCTTCACTTTTTGCACTACAAAAAGATGAAATAAAAACTGTTATGACAAAAAAAATTGATGACTCAATTTCTATTATAAAAAAACAAAACTTGACAACAAAAGAAAAAGGTCAAGAGATTGTAAAAATAATTGATGAAGTTTTTGATTTTAGGAAAATGGCTTTACTATCTTTAGGAAGAGACGCATGGGTTAGTGCAACAACTGAACAAAAGAAAAGATATTTAAAAGCATTTGAAATAAATCTTAAAAATTCTTATATTGATAAATTAGGTTTATATACAGACCAAAAAGTAAAAGTTATAGATTTAGAATCTACTTTTACACAAAGATCAAATACAGAAAGAATACAATTAGTAACTGAATTAATTGGTCAAAGTGAATCATATAAAGTTAATTATTTATTTTATGAGAATAAAACAAGAGGATGGGTTATTTGGGATATAAACTTAGCAGGAACTAGTGTAATTACTACAACTAGAAAACAATATGCAGGTTTATTAAAACAAAAATCTCTTGAAGAAATGATATCTGAAATTGAAGCTAAAAATAAAATAAATGGTTAAAAATTTTTATGACAATATTGTTTTAAAATATCCAATAACAGTACTAATAGTACTTTTACTTGCTATTAGTACACTTGCATATCATGCAACAAAACTTGAAATTGATGCTTCTGCTGAAACACTACTTTTAGATGATGATAAAGACTTAAAATTTACAAGAGATGTAAATAAAAGATATTATAATCCAAACTTCTTAGTTATAACATATACTCCAAATGAAGACCTACTTTCAAAAAATAGCTTAGAGAATCTAAAAAATTTAAGTGATGATTTATTAAAAGTTGAAAGCATAGAAAGTATAACTTCAATTTTAAATGTACCCTTACTTCAATCTCCAATTAGACCAATAATTGATTTAGTAGATGGTGTTGATACGCTAGAAAGTGCAAGTTTTGATATGAGTTTAGTTAAAGAAGAGTTCTTAAACTCACAGCTTTATTCAAATAATCTTGTTAGTTCTGATTTTAAAACAACAGGTATGCTTTTAAACTTAAAAAATGACAAAAAATATTTTGAACTTTTAGAAAAAAGAAACACTCTTTTAACTAAAAAAAGAGCTTCGACACTTAATAAAATAGAAGAAGCTGAACTTTCTAATACTATTTTAGAATTTAAAAGATATAGAGATTCTTTAAGAGAAAAAGATGAAAAGAACATAGCAAAAATAAGATCTATTATAAAAAATCACAATTCAAATGCGACAATTTTCCTTGGTGGAATAGATATGATTGCAAATGATATTGTTGGTTTTGTAAAAAGTGATTTATCTATTTATGGTTCTACTTTAATATTCTTACTTATCTTTATTTTATGGGTAATATTTAGACATCCTAGATGGGTTATACTTCCAATTGCAATTTGTCTATTATCTGTTGTTTCAACAGCAGGAATTTTAGGTTTATTCAATCTTGAAGTTACTGTAATTTCATCTAACTTTATATCTTTACAGTTAATTATTACACTAGCTATTGTTCTTCATTTAATTGTAAGATATAGAGAGCTAAATGTAAAATATAAAAATGCAAGTCAATACAAACTTGTAATAAACACTGTACTATCAAAGCTTTCACCCTCGTTTTTTGCAATAATCACTACAATTACAGGCTTTGCTTCGCTTGTATTATCAAGTATACAACCTGTTAAGAATCTTGGACTTATGATGAGTGCTGGTATTGCAGTTTCTTTATTTATCGCGTTTTTTGTTTTTCCTGTTATTTTAATAATGCTTCCTAAAAAAGATGAGCATGAAAAGAAAAGTAGTAATTCAAAATTCTCACTAATTACAATGTGTGCATCTTTAGTAGAAAAAAGAGGAAAGAGTATTATTATTGGGAGTATTCTACTTGTAGTATTTTCTCTACTAGGTGCTTCAAAGCTAATAGTTGAAAACTCTTTTATTAATTATTTTAAACAAAGTACTGAAATATACAAAGGGATGAAGGTAATTGATCAAAATCTAGGAGGAACTACTCCTTTAGATGTAATAATAAAATTTAAAGAAGATGAAAAAAAAGCTGTCATTGAAGTTGTAGATGATGAATTTGCAGACTTTGAAGCACAGTTAGATGCAAACGCAGATGATGAGCAATACTGGTTTTCACAAGATAAAATGGATACTATCACAAGAGTTCATGAATACTTAGAGAGTTTAGATGAAGTAGGAAAAGTTCAATCTTTAGCTTCATTATTAAAAGTTGGAAAACTTTTAAATCAAGATAAAGAACTAGATGGTGTTATGCTAGCCCTACTTTATAAAAAAATTCCAGATGAATATAAAAATATGATTCTATCTCCATATATAAATATTGAGAATAATGAAGCAAGAATTACTATGAGAATAGTGGATTCAAATGAAAACTTAAGAAGAAATGAACTACTTGCTAAAATTAATAATGACCTAAGAGAGATTATTAGAAATAAAGAGACTACATTTCAATTATCTAATCTTATGATTTTATATAATAATATGCTTCAATCTTTATTTGATTCTCAAATCAATACTTTAGGTTTTGTAGTAATTATTCTATTCATAATGTTTTTAATTCTATTTAGATCAATAAAAATAGCAACAGTTGCAATACTTGCAAATATTATTCCTATTTCTGCAATTTTTGGAATTATGGGTTGGTTAAACATTCCTTTAGATATTATGACTATTACAATTGCAGCTATTTCTATAGGTATTGGAGTTGATGATACAATTCACTATATTCATAGATTTAAAGAAGAGTTCAAACATGATCATAATTATTTAAATAGTATGAAAAGAGCTCATGAAACTATAGGTTATGCTATGTATTACACATCTTTAGTTGTAATAGTTGGTTTTTCTATTTTAGTTTTATCAAATCTAATTCCAACAATTTATTTTGGTCTATTAACAGTAGTAGTAATGGCAACTATTTTAGCATCTGCTTTACTTTTACTTCCAAGACTTATTATTCTGTTTAAACCATTTAAAAAAGTAGCATAACAGCTACTTTTTTAACTTTTTCTTAAATTTATATCTCTTATATAACTAAAATATGTTATATTTATTGTTATGAATACATTAAAAACATATCTATACCAAGAAAAAACCTTTGATTTGTTA
>MDTG01070317.1_pt1 | contig 15641 bp, 13 predicted proteins | sample 811421 | NCBI WGS metagenome assembly MDTG01 (sample SAMN05326645, study PRJNA326480) | marine metagenome | isolation source: seawater | place: Pacific Ocean: South East | collected 2011
AGGGTCAACTCCAATACAGTGACCGCCAACAAGACCGGGATCGAATCTACTAAAATTCCATTTAGTGTCCGCGGCATCAAGAACATCTTTTGTATCAATATCCATTTTCTTGAAGATGATTGATAATTCATTGATCAATGCAATATTTACATCTCTTTGGGTGTTTTCTATTATTTTTGCTGCTTCAGCCACTTTGATGCTTTGAGCAAGATAAGTGCCAGCAATAATAATTGACTTGTATAGATCATCGACCCTTTTTGCAACTTCATTTGTTGAACCTGAAGTAATCTTCAGTATATCTGTCAAATAATGCTCTTTGTCTCCAGGGTTGATTCTTTCAGGACTATAACCGCAATAAAAACCGTCATTTGAGATGCTGTCTACATTCGACTGATTGATGTAAGTCAGGCCAGACTTTTTCTCTAGGATTGGCGCACAAATTTCCTCTGTTGTTCCCGGGTAGACTGTGGACTCAAATATAACGATATTATCTTTATTCAAATACTTTCCTACCGTTTCACAGGCGCTCACTAGCAAGGCCATATCGGGATTATTATTTTCATCGATAGGAGTTGGAACAGTTACGATAAAAACATCTGAGTCAGCTATGTCTTCAACTGAATCTGTAATTTTTGCATTAAGATTTGAGAGCATTTCCTGCTCTATATCGCCATTAACGTCCTCTGAAGCCTTAATCTCACTGACCCTTTTTGCATTTACATCATAGCCTACTGTTTCATAAAGCTTAGAAAACTCAACAGCTAATGGCAAGCCAACATAACCAAGTCCAATTATAGAAATTTTCATAAAATAATTATCTCAATCCAAAAAATTTTTTAATCTTCAATTCATTTCCTTCAAAGTTGTTGATCTGTGATAAGAAAGATATTGCCAGATTGTGCTAGTAAGTTTGAGAAAAGGCCCTTACCTGATGAAAGCTTCTTTATTGCTTCGATCTTCTCAATACCTATTGCAACTATGATAACAAGCTTGGATTGAGCTAACCATTCAACTGAGAAACTAATTCGTTTTTTTGGTGGCTTCGGTGAATCATCGGTATATGAAATTTTTTTATTAATCTTTGTAGAATTGTAAAAATTACCTGCTAAATGGCCATCCTCTCCCAAACTCATTATTGCAATATCCAATCTATCTATATCTAATTTTTGAATCTTTTCGCTCATGTTCTTCCCGCATAAAATAGCTGACTTATTAAGATCAAAAAAACACGTCTCTAAATTAGCTAAAAGGCTAAGCTCTTGGAGTAACATTCTTTGAATGCATTCTTTATCTTCAAATAAGACTAGTCTTTCATCTGTTTGGAAAAATCTGCATTTATTAAATGGTGCATCCTTCTTGCTAAACTGAGATACAAAAAACTTGCCAAATCTTCCTCCAGTAAGTGCTATATTGAGCTTATCAGAAGTCTTATTTAGCTCTTCATCTATGAAATTGAAACATTTAGAACTCGCCTCATTCAGGTCTTTAACAACTATAGTCTTCATCTCAGGATAATTTATAAATGGATTTAAATAACCAAAAAAGTATGGAGAGCATTATTGCAAATCTAATAGAGATTTCAATTTTAGCTGGAGAAAAAATATTAGAAACCTATCAATCAAATGAGCCATCGGAAGTAAAGGCAGACGGTTCTCCTGTAACAAAGGCAGATAGAGAATCTCACCAAGTTATTACTGAGGGGATAAAAAAAATTTGGCCAAAGATACCAATTCTATCTGAAGAAGATTCCATTGTTCCCTTTTCGCAAAGATCAAAATGGAAATTATACTGGTTAATTGATCCACTAGATGGAACAAAAGAATTTTTGAAAAAAAATGGTGAATTTACAACAAATATCGCTTTGATTTCAAACAATAAACCAATTATAGGCGTTGTCCATAATCCCTTATCAAAAGAAACTTATATTGGCTCTGAGTTGTTAGGATCATACTTATTTGCGAAGAATAAATATCAGAGAAAGCTGATTATTCAGAGTAAAAAAGAATACATTGGCCCAAGAATTATTGTAAGCAGGTCCCATAAAAGTCAAAAAACTGATGAGTTTCTTAACTTAGTCGGGAAACATAAAATTATCGAATCAGGAAGCTCTATAAAGTTTTGTTTGATTGCTGACAATCGTGCTGATATTTATCCAAGGCTAGCACCAACATCAGAGTGGGACACTGCGGCAGGACAAGCTGTTGCAACATATGCTGGCGCAAGCATTCTGACATCTAAAGGACCATTGGAGTACAATAAAAAATCAAGTTACATTAATGTTAGCTTCTTTGTGACTAATGAAAAATATGAAAAGTTATTTTCAATTTTCAAAGATTTGGATAGTTCCTGATAGCACATCAGAGCTAGTCAGCTCTTAGTCTATTAAACAATTGATAATATCTATGAATAAATTAATACTCACCAATCTCGATAGTTTTGAAGTAACAAATAAGGAAAATATTTTTCTTGGTCCTTGGTGTTTCAGAGACCAAGAAGAAAGAGAGAAACATTGGGAGTCTTACCAATTTAGCGAACTATTTGTTAATGGCGCAGAGTTTGAAAACGCATCACTTTATATCAGAGGCTTATCTGAAAGATTGCTCATAGAATACTCACAGAGACTTAATAACCTACACAGTAGAAATTACTCTCTGGAATATTGGAGGATACTATTGATGCCATGGATCATAAGATCCTTAGAAATTTTTTTCATACGCTATAAACAAATAAAAAAATTCTCAGATAATAAATACATGGTCTCGATTTATGAAAATAAACACCAAAATAACTTTTTAAACAGTAGAGACTTTTACAACTTTCTTTTAGAAGAGCATGGCCAACATTACAGCTATTCATTAATTATAGACTTTCTAAAACCAGCAAATTTCAAACTTAGTTATATTCCTGAATTAGATAAAAAATCAAGAACAGACCATCAAAAAAAAATAGAAAGACATAATACCTTAAATGAATTAAAGAGAAATCTAGTTCACATAAACCGTATATTTTTAGCAAATCTAACTGGGATATATATCGATGGAATAAAAGGTATAAATACCTCTGATATTCTTTATATGTCAATAATGTTGCTTAGTAAAAAACGAGACTCAAAAGAGAATCAATTTAGTTTTAGTAAATCTAATACTGAGAGCTCACTTAAGATAGAGCATAAAGAATTTGAAGAATTTATAAATACAATACTTTTCAAATTAATTCCTCAATCTTTCACAACAAGATTTAAAGAGAATGAGAGAAATGCGAAGAGGAAGTTACTTTTATTAAGTAAAAGGAATAACTTACTTTTTATTGGAGCAATAATGGGGGGGATCGATTCACAAAGATTTTTCCTTGCACAATATAAAGAAGAAAGAAAAGGGGAAATATTAATTTCTCAACATGGAGGTCTATCTTATGGGATCTCAAGATCATTTCCTGCCATGGCAATGATTGAATATATGAATGCAGATTATTTTTTAACCTGGGGATGGAAGAAGCATGCCAATTATAAAGTAAATGCAATACCACTGCCCTCACCTCAACTAAGCAAAAAGATCGGAGAAAGAAAAAATCCTTCTAAAAAGTTGGTGATGGTGGGGACGCAAGCTAGGCTTGTAAATGACAGACTGGCCTCAAGAATACAAACAGAACAGTGTATGTCTTACAGAAAAGAAAAAATAAAGTTCATTGATTCTTTGAAAAAAAAGAACAGAAATAATCTTCTCTATAGGCCTTACTTCAGTGAAATCGATAGCTACCCAGAAAGAAATTATCTCAAAGAAAAAGTCCCGTCATTGGAGCTTATAGAAAAAGATTTTGACAAAAGATTATTTGAAGCAAAATGTGTGATTATCGATCACCCAGGTACAACTTTTGATATTTCAATATCTGCAAATATCCCCACAATTATCTTTTGGGATAGAAATTCTTGGTTGTTCACAGAAGATGGGGAGAGAATTTTAGATATTCTTCAGAAAACAAAGGTTTTTCATCCTAATGGGGAGTCAGCTGCAGATTTCATAAACTCTTCCATAGAAGATATGGAAGATTGGTGGAATAACCATGAAACACGAAGCTCTATACATCTCTATCAAACCCATTATGCAAGGATCTCAGAAGCATGGAGAGATGACTGGACTAATTTGATAAGTAAATTAAAATAGAATTATTTAACTGGTAGGTTAAATTGTGCTATGGATTCTTTATCTAAAAAATCAATATCTACTTGAAAAAAATAGAGAAAGCACTGGTAAAATTCTCAATTAACCAATGATCTAAAAAGATTATAAGGATAATTAGGCAATAGCACATAATAAATTACAGAAGTGAATCATGATTAAAACAGTAATGAAAAAACTATTATTTAATATAGGCAACTCTCTTAATAAGAATATTTTACCTGAATATAAAGCATCAGTGATAGAAAGAGTGAAATCTGAATCTAAAAAGCAATCAGCTGAATTCATAGCATCAAATCTATCAAACGCCGATGTGTTTGAAGATCTCTCTAAGATTCATATGCATATAATATCAAAGATAAATAGATCAGGGTTGATTCTAGAATTTGGAGTATATTCTGGTAGGTCGATCAAAAGATTCTCAAAAAAACTTTACAATATGGATGATAACAGAACTATTTATGGCTTTGATAGCTACGAAGGACTACAAGAAGATTGGTCTGGCGCTCCAGGCATTGTCAAAGGCTCCTTTAAGACAAAGCCGCCAAAGTTACCATCTAATGTTCAGTTAGTAATCGGTTTGGTTCAAGAAACATTTGAAGATTTCTTAAAAGATACAGAAGAAAACCATGTAGCATTTATTCATCTAGACATGGACACATATACTCCTACAAAATATGTCCTAGAGAAAGCTAAACCCTATTTTCAAAAAGGAACTATAATCCTATTCGATGAGTTATATGGATATCCTAACTGGCAGAATCATGAATATCTAGCCTTAACTGAGACATTAAAACCAGATGAGTATGAATTTATTCTATTCGGCAATGAACAATGCGCTATAAGAATCCTTTGATTCATCTTTAAAAGAATAGGAAATATTAAATAGAATTCTTCTTTAAGAGATAAGCTCCATACATGGAGAAGGAGCTCTGCCTTTACCTTTAGTTAATTAATTCTGATAAAAATATATAATAAGTAATTCATAATACACTCAAGGTTAAAGCAAAGTAATGGGTAAAATAAATAAGGCATTTGGGATAGAAAATAAGACTATTCATCAACGACTGATGTCTTCATTAAAAGATAAATCCTTTTCTATTAAGCTTTTAAATAGGTTTCTCAGATTAACAATTCGGATAATTGAAAAGTTATTCATTACAAAGATTATAACCTACCACACAAGACCAAAAATCAGTTCAGATTTTCATATCAGATCATTAATCAATAAAAAACATAAAGCAGGAATATTGATGCAGGGCCCGATAGATCATGATAAAAATTTCACAGTTGAAACAATCAAGTTATATAAAAAACTTTATCCAGAGATTCCCATCATATTGTCAACTTGGGAAGATGAGAAAAAAAGTGCAATTAATTTAATAAAAAATTTAGGTGTCGATGTAGTTGCATCAAAAAAACCTAGAATAGAGACACTTCAAAATAGCTTATGGAAGAATGTTGATTTACAAATAATTTCAGTCAAAGAAGGAATTAAAGCATTTGCTGAATATGATATCGATCATTGTTTAAAAACAAGAACTGATCAAAGATTATATAAACCGGAGCTATTTAACTTCTTCATCAATCTGATGAACATATTTCCACTCAAAAATAATTCTGTCCAAAAGAAAAGAATTATTTCTTCTAGTTTCGCAACAGCAAAATACAGGGTCTATGGATTGACTGATATGATGATGTTTGCAGAAATAAATGACTTGAAAAGGTATTGGAATGTTGAGAACTATAGCACTGGAATATACAAGTACACTCAAGATAATGAGGAATATATCCCCCCAATAGTTTCTGGAACGCTTATAGGTGCAGAGGTTTACCTAATGAGTTCTTACTTAGAAAAAATAGGTGTTAAATTAGACTGGACTCTGAGTAGTTATTGGAAAAGTCTTGCTGAGCACTTTCTAATTGCTGATAGCAATTCAATGGATATGTATTGGAACAAATACAATAAAGAGAGTGAATTTAAGTATGCAAGAACTTACGATCAGGTCTCTCATAGGCTTATAGATTTCTCAGATTGGTTAGAAGCATATAGTAATCATGACAATCTATGGGACAGCTTGAGATCTCAAGAAAAGTGGGAAAGATCATCTGATGGTAAGTTAATGAGAACAATAATTTAAATTGAAGAGTTAGATATCTCTTGCTTGTCTGTTTAAAATATTTTTTGAAAGCGAAGGGCAAATCAAATGAAAGATAACTTGTTAGAAGGACACTCCGGATGCAAGCTTCATCTAATTAAGGCAAAAGGCTCTGACCATATTGAAGGGGTTAGAAAATTATCAAAGAATAAAGAATATAATCATAGGTTAAAAGCTCAAGCGCTCAAACAATCTGGCTTTGAAAGCAATATATTCTTTTCACCAAATGTCTATGGCGAAGGACAAATAGATGATGTTTACTTCTTTGATATGAAATATATTAGAGGCGATACACTTTCTAATTCAATCGCAACGCTTAGTTCAGGAGAAATAGAATGGATTTCTGATAATCTCGCATCATTTATCGAAGAAAACCTCTCAACTGTTGAAGTTGAAAATCAAACTGACAAGAATAATTTAGTGCTAAAGAAGATAGATAATATCAAGAAATCACTAAATTCTAATGGAAAGAAAAACTTAAAAAAAACATTCAAATATTTGGATGATTTTAATTGGGATAAAATAGAATCAAGTTCATGTCATGGAGATTTAACATTTGAAAATATTCTAATCAGCAATGAAAAAATGTATCTGATTGATTTTTTAGATACCTTTATCGAAACATGGGTTTCTGATATCAGTAAAATACTTCAAGATCTCGTAGTAGGCTGGTCATTTAGAAAAAAGATAATAGAAGATGAGATAACTGAAATTGAAAAGATCAAGATGAACTTATTTAAAGATGTTTTTTGCAGAAAGATTAATAATAGAATAAGTAAAACTGATCTTTGGGAGCAGGTGCATCTATATCTTTTATTAGATTTACTGAGAATAATTCCCTATACAGATGATGAAAAAATATACGAATATATAGAAAGATCAATTTTGAAACTAACATATGATGTAGAAGAAGGTAAATTTTATGAGTACATTAATAATTCCATGCGCTGGCCGCTCTAGCCGATATCCAAATTTAAGGCCTAAGTGGCTATTAACACACCCAGATGGCGACCTAATGCTTGAGAAAGTTATTGATGCTCTAAAAATTAATGGCTTAGATAGATTAATTGTCACTATCGTTCAGGAACAAATTGATAGATACGAAGCTGACTTAATTATTAAACAAGCACTTGGCGACAGAGTAGAGATATGCGTTTTAGAAGAATATACAAAATCACAAAGCGACACAGTACTAGAAACGATCAAGAGTATGGATGTTTCGGGGCCATTTATTGCCAAAGATTCTGACTGTAGGGTTTCTATTGAAATTGAAGAGTTCAATAATTTCTTAGTGGGTGCTGATTTAAGAAAAAATAGTCAAGTTACAAATGTTCCTGGCAAAAGCTTTCTTATCCTCAATGAGCAAAATATGATCATCGATATTATAGAAAAGTCAGTTTCCTCAAATATTATTAATTTGGGTGTTTATGGCTTTAGGTCAGCTGAATTATTTATCGATGCTAGCAAAAAATTGAAGAAGATTGGATCTGCTGATAACCAAGATGAATTCTGGCTCAGCCACATAGTCTCCTACCTTATTGGGCAAGAGGAATTCTTCGATTATAAAGAAACTGATCAATTTGACGATTGGGGCACATTGACTGAATGGCTTGAAATGAGAAGAAAACACAAATGTTATTTTGTTGATATAGACGGTGTTGTTTTTAAGAATAAAGGGGAGTTTGGAAGTGTAAATTGGGATACGGATGATATACCTCTTTCAGAAAACATAGATTATTTAAAAAATATTCTAGAGCACGGAGGGCAAATTATTTTTTGCACTGCAAGACCTGAGAGCCAGAGAGATAAACTTGAGAAATCGCTTAGAAATAATGGTCTTTCTTGGCATCATATTGTGATGAATTGTTTTCACTCTCAAAGAGTACTGATCAATGATTATGCCCCTTCCAATCCATATCCATCTGCTGTTGCTATTAGTTTAGAAAGGAATGAAGAAGATCTGAAAGATCTTCTAAGCGATATTTAACTCATGATCTCTTAGGAGTGTATTCGGGAATAGCTTTAGTAAGAATGTCATACACTTTTTGTGGTTCATTTTTAGTAATTGCCGTCTCTAACTCTTGCAAGTACTCATTAGCTTCTTCTATTTTTAGAAATTTATGAGATGTCCTAAATATCTTTGGATGTGATGTTTCTTCCTGAATAGGGTCAATAAATAATTCTTCATATAGTTTCTCTCCCGGTCTTAAGCCGGTATAAACTATCTCTATACCATCTTTTGAAGCATCTTCCTCAGTCCACACCCTAAATCCAGCAAAACGTATCATTTTCTTAGCCAACTCTAGAATCGTTATAGGCTCACCCATATCCAGAATAAAGATGTCCCCTCCTTTTGACATTGCTCCAGCTTGTATAACAAGCTCTACTGCCTCGCTGATGCTCATAAAATATCTTATAATGTTTGGATCTGTGACAGTTACAGGCCCGCCATTTCTTATTTGCTCTTTGAATAATGGGACTACTGAACCTGATGAGTTAAGCACATTCCCAAACCTAACTATTGAGAATATGGTTTTTGAAGACTCGACCTTTGTCCCATATATGTCAAAATTATGTTCGCCCAATTCGGTTTTTTTAGATAGCCCTTGAATCATTATTTCGGTGAATCTCTTTGTTGCTCCCATAAGACTTGTTGGCTTAACTGCTTTATCTGTAGAAACAAGGACAAAATTATCGATATTTGATTTCACGGAAGCTTTGAGAATATTCAATGATCCAAAGATATTATTTCTGATGCCCTGAACTTGATTAGCTTCAACAAGCGGAACATGCTTGTATGCAGCTGCATGATAAACAGTATGGATTGAATATTCATTGAACAACTCAATTAATGAGTTTTCGTCATCTAAAATTCCAAGAATTGGAATGATGTTAACTTCGCTGGAGTGATTTCTTTTGGCTAATGATCTAATCTCTTTTTCAATTGAATATAGTGCATATTCGTTTGAATCATACAAAACCAGGTTTATAGGATTTAGACTTATAATTTGTCGGGCTATTTCAGACCCAATTGATCCTCCAGCGCCAGTAACAAATATAGATTTTTTATTTATATTTTTTTGAAGGAGATCTTGTTTTGCCTTTATGACTTTTCTCTGCAACAGGTCTTCAATTTCAATATTTCGGATGTCATTAATATCAACATTTCCAGAAACAACTTCAGATATATTTGGCAGAGTTCTAATGCTTATGGGAAGAGTCTCAAGTTTTGAGAATAATTCTGTTCTTTGAACATCAGTTATTGATGGAATTGCAACAAGTATTTCCTTAGCATCATACTGTAATATTACATCCTTTATTTCAGCAGAGTGGAAAACTCGAATATCTGAAATCCTTGCATTCTTTAGGTCTGCATCATCATCAATAAATGCAACAATTCGGTAATCATCAAGTGCTGAAATAGCATTTGAGATTTGAACTCCAGCATTGCCTGCACCATATATGATGATATTTTTTTGGCTTTTATTCCTCGTAACCAAATACCATCTAGCCAATAGTCTCGTAGCTGTCAAGAGAAACATTAGTGTAAAAAAATTAACCATAATCAATGAAAAAGCAAAAGCTCCGTCATCCATCAAAATTGAAGGTGCGATCATTAAAACTATTGAGTAGAAAAACGCACCCTTAAAAAGGGTAAAAAATGTACCAGTGTGCATAAACCTCAGTATGTTTTGATACAAGCTCGAATAATAATAAAAGAATATTGCAATCAAAGGCGGTAAAAAAATGACTATTAAATACCCAATATTGACTATTCTTATATTTTGAAAAAGAAGATAAGAGGCAATATAGAAAGAAAGGATGATTGAACAATAATCTACAAAAATTATTATCAATTTTTTTGTTCTTCTATTTAATTTTAGAATATTTTTTTTGAGCATCTAAATTTCCAAAATCTTGTTTTCTGTCTATTTAAAAATGGTTGTATAAATTCCTTTCGCTATCAATAAATACTGATCGAAACAATTTGTTTCAGAAAAATATTCAATGTCTCTTTCCGCCTTATCTTTTACTAGAACTTTTCTATAATAATGCTCTGGATCTTCTTGTTCAGATAATAACTTGCCCTCATTGCGATATAAAATTTGATTCGGGCCAAAAATTCCTGGCCTATATTGAAAAAGTTCATCGTATTTTAATTTGTATTCATCTTCAAAAAAAAGGGTTATCGGCCTTGGTCCTACTATGGCCATATCACCCATCAGGATATTGTACAACTGCGGGAGTTCATCAAATTTAAGTTTTTCTAGTATGAGTCCTACCTTGGTACATCTTGAATCAGATGCTAATGTATAGCCTCTCCCGAACTCAGATTCATCTGGATGAAATTTCCTGATTTTGTACATCATGAAATATTTCCTATCTCTACCTAGCCTCTTTTGCTTAAAAATAACCGGTCCGGGACTTTCAAAATACAAGAATATACTTGAGATCATTATAAGAATCATGGCTAAAGGAAGCGCAACTAAACATAAAATGCAATCAATAGCTCTTTTCGCGGTTGGATTACACATAACAGTTTACTTTTCTAGATTCCCAAAAGGAGAGATTCAATCTTAGAGTATTCTTCCTGAATATTAGAAAGTTCTTGAAGTCTGCCAATGTCTAACCAGATTCCTTGATGATGAAAAATTCCGACCCTTCCTCCATCTTTTATAACCTGATTTATCAAGTTATCCATGCCAAAGGGGGAGCCTGATGGAATATGTGATATAACCTCTTTGTTAATAAAATAAACACCCATAGCAACCAAGGTATCTATCTCAGGTTTCTCATCAAATGTTTTCAATAAGTTGTTTTCATCTAACCCGAGAACTCCATAATGCACTTGGTGCTGAGTTGTAAAAGCGCCAACGGTAATATCATAGTTATTTTCTAAATGAGTTGCTTTAAACTTATCTATATCTAGATCAACCACGAGATCGCCATTCATTAGGATGAAATCATCATCAAGCTCTTCTACCAAGTTTACCAGTGAGCCTGCGGTGCCAAGAGGTTTGTTTTCAGTGAAGAAATTTATTTTTGCTCCATATTGACTGCCATCGTCAATGATTGCCGAAATTAGATGCCCCAAATAACCTAGTGTGATGATTTGATCGACTATTCCGTTCTTGCATAGCCATTTGATATTAGTCTCCAACAATGTTGAATCCCCAAGTGGCATTAGGGGCTTCGGCAAAACATAAGTATGAGGCCTAAGTCTCTTGCCTTTTCCGCCAGCCTGTATGACAACTTGTTTTTTCATAATCTTCTTTTTTTCAGTAATTTAATTTTCAAAAAAATTATTACTATACCAAGAATAAGTTCTAGCTATGCCTTCCTCAAGCGTTACTTTGGGCAAACTATCAATTAAGCGTTGAGATTTTTCCATGCTTGGTGCTCGTCTTTTAGGTGAACCTTCTGTTATTCCTAGCTTTTTTATGTCTAAATCCTTTCCTGAAACCTTTATGCAGATCTTTGCCAATTCAAACATGGTTATCTCTCTTGTTTGATTTCCTAGATTTAATGTTTCATTTATACAATTCTCATTATCAATAATTGACATTATTTGCATAGTTGCATCATCTATGTGGCAAAAAGCTCTTGTGTGATCTGGCGAAAAGACTTCAATTGAGTCGCCAGCTTTTGCTTTATAAATCTTTTCAAGCAATTGAGGTATCACATGCCTGATTCCTGCTCTTGACCCATATATGTTAAATGGTCTCAAAATTGTTACGGGTAATTTTGAGAAGTGGCATAAGGATTCACCAATGCTCTTAGACAACATATATGAGGATCTGGGAGATGAAACACTATCTATTGTGAGCGGTTCGCTTTCAGGAGTTGGTATGGTCAAATTGAAATGTTTTTGTGTGCCTGAGTAGACCTCACTTGTTGAGGCAAAAATAAATCTATTTAAATTTGGATTCAATAATGAATAATTGATGATATTTTCTGTTGTTGAAATATTTGTTCTGAGGACTTCATAAGGCTCATTGCTAACATCTGCAACACCCAATTTTGCTGCAAAGTGAAAAATGTAATCAAAATCATTAGTTATAGATGCAATTTGATCAAAATTTTTGAGATCGACCTCATGGAAGGTAATATTTTTATGATTTTTTAAGATATCTAAGTCTTGATAGTCTTTGAAACCATATTTATCTATTATTTGAATCCTCCAGTCACGTTTCAATAGTGCCTCAGCGACATGTGAGCCAATAAATCCTGTTCCGCCTGAAATAAGAGCTTTTTTACTCATACGTTTTTTGACCATTACCCAATATAGTTAATCTATAGCCATATTTATCTCTTGATGAGCCTATATTAGCTAATAGATTAGCGGCATCAATTATAATCAAACTAGGATTTATATCTAATAAATTATAATCAAACTCCTTGAACTTTGTGTGAGAAACAGCTATCAGAAGAAGATCATATGATTTAAAGTCTATTGGTTCCCTGATTGACGAAATATTAAGCTCAGGCCAAAACTCAATGTAAGGATCAAAATAGTCTACATTGGCTCCATGATTAAGACATTCATTAACATATATCTCTGAAGGAGAAAATCTTGTGTCTCCAACATCTTGCCTGTATGAAACACCAAAAATAAGTATTCTTTTTTTCCTTATTTCGCCATTGAATGCTCTAAGGGTGTGATCAAATGCATGCATTGGCATGTAATTATTTGTTTTTCTTGAAAGGCTTGAAAATGGAAATTCCTTGTCTTTATGGCCAAAAATTTGTTCAAGTGCAGCAGGTGCGAACGAAGAATCTTTAGTGAGACAATACCCTCCTACGCCCAATCCAGGATACATCATATTACTGTGCGTGGGTCGCTTTCTAATTGCATCTATTACTTCATGAATATCAATACCAACAAGCTCAGCATATTTTGTCCATTCATCAATCAATGCAATATTAGCTGCCCTGTAAGTATTTTCTAAAACTTTAGATGTCTCTGATGCTGTCATACTTGACAGCCTTGTAAGGGGAAATTGATCAATATTTATTATTTTTGATAAAAATTCTTCGCATAGGTCCGCTGACTCTTTATTCATGCCTGAAAATACTCTCCAAAAATTGATAATGGAGTCTAAGTAATCATCCCCAGGCATAACTCTCTCATATGAGTGAGCTAAAAAAATATCATCAAGACCAAAGTTTCTTTTAGACAATATTTCTTCAAGTTTGGGAATAATAACTTTCTCGCAAGTACCTGGAGGGACTGTAGTTTCGACAATAATTAGAGCGCCTTTCTTTATGTTAGTAGCAATTGATTCAATAGCGATTTCCAATGTGGAAAAATCTAATATTGGCTTATCATCAAAGAAATCTATATCGAGGTGAATATCAATGATTATTATGTCTGCCAATGAATAAGCAGACTCGTCTGATGTGGCGATTAAGTTATGTTGAGCATAAGCATCCTCTATAGACTTCTTCAATAATCTGTCATTGGTATTAAATGGAAATCTTCCTTCATTTATTGCGTCAATTCTCTCATTTCCAAGTTCTGTGTCTAAATCAATGCCTATCACATTGAAATTTAATTCCGATGAATCAGTTTTTGAAATAGATGTCGCAACGGCCATTGCTGAACCAACAAATCCTAAGCCTTGAATACATACAATTGGTCTGTCTTCGCATTTTTCAGAATCTCTTCCTTGAATTTTAAAAATCTCTTTGAAGCTTCTATTTGTTGTCATACTTTTCTCTGTATTCATCTATAACTAAATTACTCAACCTGGATGATGAAAATCTATCCATGGCATTTTTTGCAGCATTTTTACTCAATGACTGTCTTAGTTCGTGATTATCCATCAGAAGTTGCATTTTTTCCCTTAAATCTTTGCTGTCTCCACATCTAAATAATAGTCCTGTCTCTTTATTTATAATTGAATCCTTAAGCCCTACAACATCCGATCCAATAGATGTTATTCCCATTGCTGCAGCCTCGATAATTACCGTTCCAAATCCTTCTCTATAGCTAGGACAACATAGAACATCTGAGATAGAAAGAAATCTTTCAGGATTGTCTGTGTACTCATAACATCTTATGTTTTCTGAGTCCTCAATTAGATTTTCAATTCGAATTTTCTCGGTCGGCTGCTTTATATCAATTGGGCCAACAAGAATAAGGTAAGCATTTCTTTTTTCTTTAGTTAATTTATTGAATGCTTCAATAAGTTCACTTACTCCTTTCTCTAGATTGATTCTACCAAGATATATAAAGACAAATGACTCATTTGGGATATTAAACTCCACTCTTCGCTTTTCCCGAAAGAGCTTTTCCTTCTCTGAAAATCTTTGGACATCAACGCCAGCAAGTGAACCATCTCCCAAAACTTTTATATCCTCTATATTTTTTATAACTTGTTGCTCTAATAAAAACTCTACTTGTGAAAAGCTGTCAGCATAAACCTGAGTATTGAGAGAAATGATAACTTTATCCATTTGTATGCAGATCCATTTCTTAAAACCAGATAAATTTGCCCATGCTTGACCAGTGAATGTGTGGATTCTAATCGGTACACGAGCAAAGAAACCAGCGATTGATGTCAAAAGGCCAGCCTTAGGAGTTGTTGAATGAACAATATGGAAGTCCTCACGCCTAAAGTATAAATAAAGATTCACCAAAGCTAAGAAATCTTTAATCAGTGATATATCTCTTGGAATTTCTATATCTTTGTGAGGAATATCAAGCTTATTGATAAACTCCATGCCATCATCTCTACCGGAAATGATTGTGATATCGATATTCTGATTCTTTATTGCTTCCAGTTGCTTTCTGAGCTGAGAAACAATTGAAAATGACATTGTTGCGACTCTTGCTAATTTCATCTTTTTTAATTTTTTCGGTTCATTTGATACTGACATTGTCTTCTTCACTCCAAAAATCAATGCATTCTTTTAAAGCTTTTTTCATTGAAGTTTTGTAACTGTGGCCATAAACCTCTTCAAATCTTTTCTGACAAAATTTGGCTCTAGAGGTAAGCGCATTCACCCTATCTACGGTAATTGGTAATTTGAATTTTAGTAAGCTTGAAATGATATCTGAGAGATATGCAAAGAAATAAACGAATGATTCTGGGAACCTAAGATGCATCGAAGGTCTAGAATCATTTTGCTTTAAATAAGAGATAAAATTCTCAAGAGAATCAGTCTGGTTTAAATTGAAGATTTCTGTATCAAAACTTTTAAGACTCCTCTTTTTAATGACACATATCAATGCATCAATAAAGTTATTGAGATAAAGATAGTTAGCAATAGCACCTCTCCTGCCTATATAGAAGAATGTTCC
>MDTG01411710.1_pt1 | contig 15641 bp, 14 predicted proteins | sample 811421 | NCBI WGS metagenome assembly MDTG01 (sample SAMN05326645, study PRJNA326480) | marine metagenome | isolation source: seawater | place: Pacific Ocean: South East | collected 2011
CACGTTGATAGGCTGGGTGTGGAAGTGCGGTAACGCATGTAGCTGACCAGTACTAATAGCTCAATTGGCTTGATTTATGCACTGAAAAAAATTTTCAAATCTCGATTTATGAAAAACTTTATAAAAAAATCATTGATCATAGGATTGACTATAATTGTTGTCTATAACTTTACCTTAAAAGAGCCAGTCAATAAAATTACAGAAGTTCTAAGTTTAATTGATTCATCAATTGAAAGAAAAAAAATAAGAAACATGTTGAGGAAATCAATACGAGATGAAATAAAGGCTGGAATTTCTAAGGAAAGAATTTTCTATGATGAGGACAGAATACTCATTAAAAAATTCATTGAGAAGATAATTTTGGAATTAAATTTAGATTTTAACTAAGACTTGTTTACTTTTTTTCTTGAACAATACTTTTATAAAATTTCGTTATTTTTTCTTTTTCCATATCCCAGCTGTAAATCTTAAATACTTTTCCTATATTTTTTGTTTTCTTTTTTATTTCTTCAAAAGTTAAATTTTTAATTAATTCACTTATTTTTGATACATTATTATCCACTATCCAGCCACAATCAAATTCTTTGACAATTTTTATACATTCAAGATTAGTACTAACGACACTAGGTATATTGGAGTTTAAGTATTGAAAAATTTTATTTGGCATAGTCAATTTATGATTGAGATTTTCTTCTAATAAAGAAAAACCAACATCTGCCCCTGATATATATTTAGGAATTAAGTTAGCTTCTACAGGATCATGCAAATGAATGTTTTTATATTTTTTAGCTGTCTCTTTAATTAATTGCCTTAAATCTCCATATCCAAAAAATATTATATGTCTATTTTCTAGTTTTTTAAAAATCTCTAACAATTCAATTATTTTTCTAGCTTTATAAAAAATACCTATATAGAGAAAAATAGGTTCTTGATTTTTAATGCCATAAAATTTTTTTAAATAGTTATTTTGTTTGACCCTTTTATGATCATATTTCAAATTCGTTGCATTTGTAATTACAATAGATTTTAAATGATCTATTGAATAATCTCTTAAGTAAGCTTTTCTTATTGACTCAGTCACAAATATTAAATAATCACATTCTTTTATCAAAACTTTCTCAATAAATTTTGAAATTTTTTTCCTAAAAAAACCAATACCTATTGTTTCAGTTTCATATTCGTGAGGTTCATAAATCAGCTTTATATTCTTAAATATTTTTTTTAATAAAAAGCAAAAAGGAAGGATAGTAAGTGAATGACAACATATTATATCTAATTTTTTATCTTTTAATTCTTGGTACAGTCTATAACTCCAGATCAAATTAGAGATTATTTTTTTTAAAAAATTGTTTGCATCAAGACTTTTAATTTCATAAATGTATGCAGATTCCCATTTAAATGTCTTATTGCGTATTCTAGATCGTGAAAAAAAATAAATATTGCCATTTGTCACTTCTCGTTGAGCATTGATCATCTTAAGCACTCTTGTTTGCTTTAAGGGTAAACTAGTTGGAAATATATGTGCTATATTTTTTTTCAATTTTACTTAGTATGGCATAATTTATTGATAATATCTGGTATCAAATTAGATATTCTAAATCAATGAATAAGATACTTATAGCATTTGGTACAAGATCAAAATTAATTGAACTTTGCTTTACAATTGTTTCTTAAAATCTGTGGAATAAAATTATGGCTTATAATAGCTGAAATCATAAAGAGATAATAAATGGTTGATAGAAACATAAAAAAAATAAACCAAACAAAATTTTAAATATTTCAAGCAACGATTAAAAGTTAAAAAAATTTGCTGCATAATTAAAAATTTAAAAATAAGAGAGGTATTGAAAAATTCAGATATAGTATCTAAACTAATTAATCATAAATATTTAAAAAATTAAATTAAAAAGAAGCTGATCATGTATGATATTAAATCTTTTAAAATCTAGGCTATTCAACATTTTTTTCATTTCATATTGTGTGATAATTTTAATTATTTCGCTCATGCTTTACAAACATACTAATGTTGTTCTTGTAAAATTGAAAAAGGACAATAATCAAATTATTAATAAATTGGAATTTCAAAAAAAACCAAAAATATTTGATGTTTCGAATAAATATTTGAACTTTCTGTATGAAGAAGAAATCAAGAATTTAGAATTGATTAGATATAGCAATCAAATATTTAAAGTAAATTCAACGAAAGACAAATACAATCAAACTTTTATTTTTAAAATAACTTTTAAAAACAAGGTTAGTGATGCAGACAAATTGAAATTAAATAAATTTGTTGAAGATAGTTTAGATCAATTGATAAATGATAATTTTGATAAATTTATTGAATATGAATATTTTAAAAATTTTAACAGTAATAAAGGTAATAGACGAAACGTTGAAATTGTTAGTAATTTAATTTGCGATATCTATTCATATTTATGCGATGATATTAAATTGTTTGTTGAAACTGATGATGAAATTATTCGAAAAGAAAAATTATTTATATTGCTTACAGAACAAAAATTAGAAAAAATTCTTATTCCAAAATATATAGACGCTTTGATTTCATATTCATTTTTAAAATCAGAAAAAGTTAATATTGATAATCTAAATACTGAAAAACTTAAAATTGCATATACAATACAAGATTATTCAAAAATTAATAAAATAATTTTTATTTCTTTTGTAATTTTTTTGTTAATTATTCCTTTGTTAGCTAGACAGATTTTTAGTTCATGAATTTTCAAGAAGATATATTATTACCGTTAAAAAGAACAAAATTTCTTTTTTTATTAGATTATATAATTATTTTATTTTGTTTTTTTATATCATTATACTTGAGGTTAAATTTAGATTTCGATGAAACTTTAAATTATTTTAATAATCATCTTTTAACTTTGGTTTTAATATTTTTAGGACATCTTTTTTTAAATATATATACTAAGTATAATAATATATTTTTTGAAAGTTTTTCATTTGTAAATTTTAATAAAATATTTATTCATACCTTTTTACTTTCGCTTATATTAAGTATTTCAAGTTTTTTTATATTTGCTAATTTACCTAGGTCTGTTGTAATAATATTTTTTTTTTTATCATTTGCCTGTCTATCTTTTTCAAAGTTATTAATTCATAGAAATTTTACCGAGAGTATAAAAAATAAAAATGCAAAAAATATTATTTTATTTGGAGCTGGATCAACTGGTCTAAAATATTTTAATTATTATATTTTATCAAAGAATATAAATATAATTGGTTTCATAGACGATAATTTGCAAAAACAAGGTCAATTTATTCAAAACAAAAAAATATTTTCTAGGCAAAAGTTTCTGGATTTTCTTAAAAAAAGTTCTGAAAATGTTGACGAAATTTGGGTTACTTGTACTTCTATTACTGAGAGAGAAAAAAATGATATTAAAATTTTTTTAAGAAAGATAAACGTAAAATTCGTTTTTTTACAACAAATTTCAGATATTTTAGATCAAGAGAGAAAATCAATTAATAAAGCCATTAATTTAGATGAAGTAATAAAAAGAAAAAAAAATGATGAGTTAGTTTTAGATGAAAAATTTTTCGAAAATAAATCTATCATTATCTCTGGAGCGGGTGGATCTATTGGTTCAGAAATAACAAAACAGTTAGCTCATTTTAACGTAAAAAAATTAATACTAGTAGATATTAATGAATTCAATTTATTTTCAATAGAGCAAGATCTTAAGAATTTAAATATAGATAGTTCAAAAATTGAAATGATATTAGGGTCTATTGAGAATAAATATTTTGTTACAAATAATTTAAAAAATAAAAAGGCTAATTTCATCATAAATGCTGCTGCTTATAAACATGTTGATCTTGTTCAAAAAAATAAATTTGAAGCACTTAAAAACAATTTAATTGGAACTCACAATTTATGTGAATTAGCAATTTCAGAAAAAATGCAAAATTTTTTATTAATATCAACCGATAAAGCTGTAGAGCCCTCAAGCTTTATGGGATTAACAAAAAGATTATGTGAATTGCTAGTTTTATTTTATGGAAGAAAAAACACAAATGTAAATTTCTCCTCTGTACGGTTTGGAAATGTGATTGGTTCATCTGGTTCGGTTATTCCCATTTTTGTTGATAGAATTAAACAAGGAAAGAATTTGATGGTTACTCATCCTGATATGAAAAGGTATTTCATGACCATTGAAGAAGCATCAAAATTAGTTTTGTTTTCAATGACATTAAAAATCAAACAAAATATATGCTATTTGGATATGGGGGAACAAAAAAACATTTTAGAGATAGCAAAAAAATTAATCTTATTATTTGGTTTAGATTATAGAGTAATAGATAAAGATAATAACAAATTAGAAAAAAATAATCATAAAGTTATTAATATTGAATATTCTGGAATTAAGAAAGGAGAAAAATTATATGAAAAACTATTTAATGATTTTGAAGTAGCAAATAAAATTGCTGATACTAAAATCTTTTCACTCAAAAGTAATTTTATAATAGGTAAAGAAATTCTTGATTTAATTGATTACATAAAAAATATTGATAATTTTGACGAAGTAGAATTTAATAAAAAAATTCATAATCTAAAAATTTAATGTTTAAACGTGTAATACCAGTTTTATTGATTAGTGGAAGAAAATTGATAAAAACATATAAATTTAAAAAAAGATATTACGTAGGCGACCCTTTAAATGCAGTAAAAGTTTTTAATGAGAAATTTGTAGACGAAATATGCATTATTGATATAGATGCTACTAAAAATGGAAAAATTAATTTTCAATTAATTGACCAAATATCTTCGGAGTGTTTTATCCCGATTTCATATGGTGGAGGTATTTCAAACATAGATGAAGTTGAAAAGATTATTAATTCAGGTGTTGAAAAAATAATAATAAATTCAAATATATTTGATTTTGAATTAATTAAATCAATTTCTAATAAAATTGGATCTCAAAGTTTAATTATATCAGTCGATATCAAGAAAAACTTATTTGGTTATTATAGACATTCTTTAAGAAATAAAATGATCAAATTTGAAAAATTAATAGATTATTTAAAAAAAATAGAGAATTATTGTGGAGAGTTTTTTATAAATTCCATTGACAAAGATGGAACTAAAGCTGGTTATGATTTAAATTTATATAAAATAATCAAGAAAAAGACCAAAAAGCCTATAATTTTTTGTGGAGGGGCTGCTAGTATAAAAAATATAGAGGAACTTTTGGATAACGGCGCAAATGCGGCTGCGGTTGGAAAAATTTTTTGTTTTAAAGATAACTTTGACTCTGTTTTAATATCATATAATAAACCAATAAAATATGACTGGAACACTTCGGATTTGTAATAACTGTGTGATGGATACTACAGTTCCTGGCATAGTTTTCAATAATGATGGAGTTTGTAATTACTGCAAAAATGCGCAATCAAGAATAGAGAAAGAATATAGTATAAAAAAAAAAGATGAGAAAATATTTAGAAGTTTAATTGAAGATTTAAAAAAAAATTCAAAAAAAAATAAGCCAGGATATGATTGCGTAATTGGTATTTCAGGTGGAATTGACAGTTCTTATGCCGCATATTTGTTAAAAAAAAATGGGATTAATCCTTTAGCTATTCATTTTGATAATGGTTGGAATTCTGAGCTCGCAATTAAAAATATTGAAACTGTCTTAAATAAGTTAGATATAAAATTGCACACAGTAGTGGTTGATTGGGAAGAATTTAAGGATATACAATTAGCATTTATTAATTCTTCTATTTCAAATCTTGAAATTCCCACTGATCATGCAATCCTATCGACCTTGCTAAAAATTGCCTCAAAACATAATGTACCAATTGTTCATGGTGGAAATTTGTCGACCGAGTCTATAATGCCAGCAACTTGGATGCATGATAACAAAGATTTTTGGTTAATAAGAAAACTTTGCAAATTAAATAACATAAGAATAAAAACTTTTCCAATTTTGAGTATTCCAAAAATTTTATATTATTTTTTCCTGAAGAGAATTAAATACATAGGTATATTGAATTATATTAATTATAACAAAGATGAAGCACTTAAAATTTTAGAAAACTTAGGATATAAGAAATATGAACAAAAACATTTTGAATCAATTTTCACTCGTTTTTTTCAAGGTTATATTTTACCTAATAAATTTAAGATTGACAAACGAAAAGCCCATTTGTCAAGTCTTATAGTTACAAAACAAATTACAAGAGAACAAGCTATTAAAATATTATCTAAAAATTCCATATATGATGAAAATCAAATAAAAAAAGACAAAGACTATTTTTGTAAAAAGTTTAATTTATCAACTAACGAATTTGATCAATATATGAAAAAGTCAGAGGTAAGTGCAGATAAATATTCAAATTATAATAAAATTTTTAAAAAATATTCAAAGGAAATCTCAGATTTGAAAAATTTTGTAACTGCAAGGAAGATATACTGATAAATATTTTAAATACAGGTATCGCAAATTTTAAATCGATTAAAAATATGATTTCAAAAGTAGGTTATGACTCAGAAATAATTAATAACCACGAGGATTTAAAAAATTCTAATTTAATAATAATTCCAGGAGTAGGAAATTTTTCCAATGTCATGAAATGCTTTACCAAGAATTTCAATATTATTAAGCTTAAAGAGGAGATTGATCGCAAAAAGATACCCGTCCTTGGTATATGTGTTGGTATGCAAATAATGGGTAATTTTAGTGATGAGGGTAATTGTAAAGGCTTAGGTTGGATCAAATTTGATGTAAAAAAAATTAAAGTGAATGAAAATAAATTTCCATTACCACACATGGGCTGGAATATAATAAAAACTACAAAAAATAATAATTTTTTTAAAATGAATAAACAAAGATTCTACTTTGTGCATTCATACCATTGCGAATTAAAAGATGAAAATTTAATTTTGAATAAAGTTGATTATGGAGATGCAAACCTGGTCTCAAGTTTTAGTTATCAAGATATTACTGGAGTACAATTTCATCCCGAAAAAAGTCATAAATTCGGAGAAAATTTTTTTAAAAATTATTTAAACTATTATCTTTAATGTTAGAAAAAAATAGTTTTTTTGATGGTGTAAAAAAAATTTTTTTAGGGTCTTCATTAGAAAGATTAATTCTTATAATTTTTACTCCTATATTGACTAGATTGTATGCACCAGAAGATTTTGCTATTTTTGCAATTTTCTCGTCTTCAATAGCCATTTTTACTAGCATCAGATGTCTTAATTATCAAGTTTTGATAGTAACACGTGAAGATCATGAAATTAATGAATTAATTAATGATACATTTAAAATATCTCTAATTTTATTTGTTTTATATTTAATAATTTTTTCTTTTTTTTATTTTTTTGACTTTGAATTTTTTAAAAAAATCAAAGACTATATAATTTTAATTTGCGTTACTGTTTTTGTTGCAAATAATACAGCAATTTTTCACCATATTTTTATAAGATTTGAAGATTATAAAAAATTAAATCTAATTAGAATTGTTAATGTTACTATTTTTTCATTGACTGCATTATTTTTTTCTTACTTTAATTTTTTAAATTATAATGGTTTGATTATTTCTTATTCTTTAGGATTTATTGCCTCAATAATTTTTTGTTTATTTTCTCTAAAAAGAATTTTTAAAATACTCAATTTTAAAATGACTGGAATATTTGATAAAATTAAAAGAGAAAAAGATTTAACTCTTTATTTATCATCAAGTCATTTTATAAATACCATCTCTAATGAATTACCAATTTTTGTATTAAGCATGTATTATGGAGATTTGATTTTGAGCTTTTTTTCTTTGGTATTAAGAACTGTGTCAGTTCCAATAACAATTTTTTCTAAATCTTTTGGAACAGTAAACTTTAGGCATATCACATTAAGAATCAAAAATAATAATCCCATTTTTAAATATTTGCTAAAATTAGTATTTGGCCTATCTTTGATTACAATCCCTCCAATAATAATTTGCTATTTTTATGCTGAAGATATATTTGGATTTGTCTTTGGTGAACAATGGAGTCAAGCTGGAATAATTTTAAATATTATTAGCATAGCAATTTCATTAAAATTTGTTGGTCTCACAGTATTTGAAACTATTTTTCCATTAAAAATTGTAAAAAAAATATCTATTTGGCAATATACACATACAACTTTAATTATAATTTTAGTAGTAGCTGGAAAAAATCTTACATCAAATGAATTTTTTTATACTTTAGCTGCGATCGAGGGCTCTATGTATTTAATTTTATTGGGATATATACTGTATAAATCATATGAGCATGATAATAAAAAAAAAATTAAAAATTAGAACTTGCGAATATGAAATATTTTATTCATTAGCACTTTTTTTCTCAATAATTATTTTTTATAAAGTTTTTTTACATAAACCATATTATGGTCTATTTATTGATCTATTTGATGAATTTAGATTTATTTTAGCTTTAATAGTATTTTCAATTTTTTCAGTTTTATATTTCAAGAAAGATTTCTTAAATAATTTTGTTAAAAAATTACTTATAATTTTTTTTGTTTTTATATTAATACCTTCTTTAGGAATTTTTGTATTTACCCCAGATTCCTATTTTTTTCTTTTAACAACCGTATGTTCCTTAATAATAATCATTTTAGTTGCTAGTTTTTCTAATTTAGATTTTTTTTTTTTCCAAAATATAATTCAAGTACCACAAAAAATAATATTTGAAATTCTTTTGTTTATTAATCTTCTCTATTTTATCTTTACTTTGATCAATACAGATTTTGGTTTGATAACATTAGAGATTGACAATTTTTCGGTTAACAGAGACTTGCTAGATCATGGAAAAATTACGATTTATGCAAACTCAATTATCACTACAACATTACTTCCTATCTGTTTTGTTTTTTCATTGTATCTGAAAAGATTTTTTTTTTCAGTAATATTATTTTCACTATTTTTAATATATGGATTAATTTTAAGTGTAAAAATTTTAATTTTAATGCCCTTTGGAATTTTAATTTTTTTTGTATTTTACGATAACAAAAATTTTATTTACTTGGTCTTATTTTTAATTACGGGATGTTTGCTTTTGTTTTCCATTGAAATATTGAATTCTTACTTTAATGGCTTTGCGGTACCAGAAACTTTATTTGCAAATTATATAGGAAGAAGATTGGTAATAATTCCTTCTTTTAATAATTATATTTATTTATTAGAATATAATTCAAAAGTTTTTAATTATTGGTCACAAAGTAAAATTACTTTAGGTCTTGTTGATCGTGTTTACCCGTCAGATATTACGGAGTTCATTGGTCTAAAATATTTTGGTAAAAGTTATAATGTAAATGTTGGTTGGATAGGAGCTGGATATGCAAATTTTGGTTCTATAGGTGTAATAATTTATAGCATTATAATTGGTTTGTATGTATCTATATTAAAAAGTTTCTCTAGAAAATTTTCTGGAAAATTAATTTCATCGATGTCTTTTGTAAGTATCATGTATTTTTTAAGTAGTGATGTATTAACAATTTTTTTAACTTACGGCATATTAATCTTAATTTTTATATTATTCATTACAAAAAAAGATATGTTAAAGTATAATTCTAATGAATAAATTTAAAACTAAATCTATAGATATTGTTAATGTAAAAAAGGGTAAAAGTTGCACAATTATCAAACCTTCAAACTTATACTCTTGCACTTTAGGTGATAATGTCTTCATTGGACCATTTGTTGAAATTCAAAAAGGAGCTAGTATTGGAAATTTTACTAGGGTTTCGAGTCACTCGTTTATTTGTGAATTGGTAGTAATTGGAAAAAATTGTTTTATTGGACATGGAGTAATGTTCATTAATGATTTGTTTAAAAATGGAAAAACAGGTGGAAAAATAGAAAATTGGCAAGAAACTTATATTGGCGATAATGTTTTAATTGGATCAAATTCAACAATACTACCTGTAGAAATATGTGATAATGTAGTAATTGGTGCTGGGAGTGTTGTAACAAAAAATATCAATAAATCAGGAGTTTATGTTGGAAATCCCGCAAGGTTCTTAAAAGAAATTTAATAGAAATTTTATATATGATGAAATCAACTCAAAGTATTTGTGGTTTGAATTTTAGCTTTAAGACAAAAAAAATATTTTTAGAAATAATTAAATATAATGTTGTCTTTTTACCATTCTATCTAATTACTGGCCCTTTTCTAAGTGACTGTGCAGTTGTAATTAATTCTATTATTTTTTTATTGTTAGTAAAAAAAAAAGACTTCGAAGAATATAAAAAAAATAAATATATAATAATCTTTCTTATATTTTGGATTTATATTTGTTTATTATCTATTTTCAATAATTCTAACTTTGATAGCATAAAAATTGCCTTTTTTTACCTAAGATTTGGCCTATTTTTTTTATCTACATATTTTATTTTAAAATTAGATCGAAATTATGATTTATTAAAAAAACTTTATATTATATTTACATTATGCTTTTTAATTTTATCAGTCGACGGTTTTATTCAATATTTTACAGGAAAAAATATCATTGGATATAATCTTGCCGATGGACCTCGTGTTAGTAGTTTTTTTGGTGAAGAACTGATTCTTGGAAGCTATGTTTCCAGATTATTTCCTTTATATTTTGGTTTGTCTATTTTTTTGTATAAACACAATTTAAAGAAAATAGTTTTTTCATCAATAATCTTTATTTTGCTTGAAGTATTAGTTTTTTTAAGTGGTGAAAGATCTTCCTTTTTTTTTATGAACTTATCGGCTTTTTTTATGATTGTGTGTATAAATGATTTTAGACTTCTTAGACTGGTTACATATATAGTTTCAGTATCTATTATATTTTTAATATTAATGTTTAATCCAACTGCTAAGGATAGGATTATTGTGAAAACATTTGACCAAATGAACTTGAAGATTGGTACCGATAATAAAGAATTATCAGAAAATAAAATATATATTTTTTCCAAAGAGCACCATGATTATTATATTTCCTCGTTAAAAATGTTCAAATTAAATCCTTTTTTTGGAGTTGGAATTAAAAACTTCAGAAATTTTTGTGATGATGAAAGATATAGTACAAAAAATAAACTTTGTAATACTCATCCTCATAATAATTATATACAATTATTAGCAGAAACTGGAATTATTGGTTTTATCATTATTTTTTATTTATTGATTAATTTTTTTCGTTTAACGATTAAGCATTTACTTAAAAAGATTAAAAAGAAATTTTTATTTAATTCATTTGAAATTTGTGTTTTATCTGGTGTGTTAATTACATTGTGGCCATTTGTACCAACGGGAAATATTTTTAATAATTGGCTGAATATTATTTATTACATGCCGCTAGGTTTTTTATTATGGAGTATAAAAATGAAAAAACTAAATGAAAGTAAATTAAAAAGCAAATCATAAAATAATAAGATGTGTGGAATTTTAGGTGTAATAAAAATTGGTAATGATAGAGATTTTAAAGATGAAGAAAAAATTTCTAAGCAAATTTTAAATCATAGAGGACCTGACGATTATTTCTCAAAAATTTTTAATTTAACTGATTACTCAGTTTTTTTTTCACATAATAGACTTTCAATTATCGATCTATCAGCTAACGGAAGGCAACCTTTGACAACTAAAGAGAAAGATTATGAGATAATTTATAATGGAGAAATATACAATTATGTTGAGCTTAGAGAGAATTTAAAAAAAAAACATAATATTAATTTCAAATCAAATACAGATACCGAGGTCTTGTTGTATGGCTGGAAGTACTATGGCAAACAATTTCTTGACAAAGTTGAAGGCATGTTTGCATTTGCTATTTTTGATAAAATAAAAGAGAAGATTTATATTGTAAGAGATAGATTTGGAATTAAAGGGATTTATTTTTCAAAAAAGAAAGATAAATTTATATTTTCTTCTGAAATGCAATCCCAATTAAAAATAATTAACGAAAAACTCGAATTAAATTATCAAAGAATTTTTGATTATGTTCAATGGGATTTGAGAGATTATGGTGAAGAAACTTTTTTTAAAGGTGTATCTACTGTTTTGCCAGGTGAATTGCTTGAACTAAATTTAAAAAATTTAGAAATTAAGCGGTCACAATGGTGGTATCCTTCAATAACTGAGAATAAGAAAATTTCCTATGAAGAAGCAAGAAGTAATATAAAGGATAAATTTTTAAATAGTGTTAAATTACATCTTAGAAGCGATGTTCCTTTAGGTGTCGCCTTGTCAGGGGGTTTAGACTCTTCTGCTATTGTTGGGGCAGTTCGGAAATTATATCCAAATAAAAAAATAAATACTTTTAGTTTTATATCCAGTTTACCCTCACAAACTGAAGAAAAATGGATTGATATTGTGAATAAAAAAAATAACTTAATCTCTTTCAAGACAAATATTCAACATATGGAGTTTTCAGAAAACTTTGAAAAATTGATAGAGCATCTGGGCCAACCATTTGGAAGCTCAAGCTTTTTTTCATCATATGAAGTTTTTAAACTTGCTAAAAAAAATAAAGTTACAGTTATATTAGATGGTCAAGGAGGTGACGAAGTTTTTGGAGGTTATTTTGGATATCTACCAGAAAAAATACATTCATCATTTAACAAAAATAAAATTTTTTCAATAGGTTATTTATTTTTTTTGTTTTTTAAAACATCTTATAAAAAAATTTTGGTAAAAGGAGTTATTAAAAAAGTAATTACCTCATTTAAAACTACTAATCTTATACTAAGTTATTTTTTTAATTTAAAAAATAAATTTTTCAAATCTGATTTCATTTTAGAAAAAAAAATTAATACTTATTATAAAGTGACATATAGATTAAATGAAAAAGAAAAAGATAGACAACTTGTAAATCAATTAAGAAGCTCAATTTTAAATAGAGGTTTACCATCGCTATTGAGGGTTGGCGACAGAATGTCAATGGTTTCGTCAATAGAGAGTAGAGTGCCATTTTTAAATAGAGATTTAGTAGAATACTGCTTAACATTACCAGAAGATTATCTAGTATCTAAAGATGGGCTTAGTAAAAATATTTTTCGAGACGCCATGAAAGGTATAATACCTGATGAAATTTTAAATAGAAAAGATAAAAAAGGTTTTGACTCTCCTGATAAAATTTGGATGAAAAATTATTTAAAAAAAAATATTCAATATATTTGTGAAGAATTAAAAATCATCAAATTTCTTAACACAAAAAAAATAGAAGAAAAAATATTTGATTTTTTGGGCAGTGATAAAGATTTGCCTATGTTGGAGTGGAGAATAATTAATCTAATAGTTTGGCATAAAGTTTTCAGAAATTATATAAAATTTTGCTGAATTTTTATTATAAAAATTTAAATTATAAATTTGATATTATAATTTTTTCATATAAATCATTACATAAGTTAAATATTAATATATAAAGTTTTTATTTTTTTAATTTTTATTTAAAACATATGGTAGTAAAATTTAGTGATTTATATTCATTCCATGCAAAGCGGGAAAAAGAATTTATTAAAACTTTTAGAAATCACTTAAAAAAATCTGCCTTTATTGGAGGAAATGAGGTATCAAGTTTTGAGAATAGCTTTAAACAAGCTACCAAAAGTAAATTTTGTATCTCTTGTGCCAATGGTTCAGATGCTCTTTTAATTGCAATTAAAGCCTTAGGTATCAAACCTGGCGATGAAGTAATAACTACATCACTATCTTGGATAGCAACAAGTGCTGCAATTACATCAGCTGGAGGAAAGGTAGTATTTTGTGACATCAATGAAGATAATTTCAATATAGACGCAAATCAAATCAGTAAGAAAATTACAAAAAAAACAGTAGGTATTATTCCAGTACATTTGTATGGCTATCCAGCAGATATGCATAAGATAATCAATTTAGCAAAAAAAAATAAATTATGGGTAATCGAAGATTGTGCACAGGCGCACTTAGCAAAAGTAAAAAAAAAAATTGTTGGTAATTATGGAGATTTTGGCACTTTTTCTTTTTTTCCAGGAAAAAATTTAGGTGCTCTTGGTGATGCAGGATGCCTAATAACCAACAAAAAAAATTTGGCAAAAAAAGCAAGGCTTATTGCCAATCATGGAGGAAAAGGTTTGCATCTACTAGAAGGCATAAATAGTAGGCTTGATTCATTGCAGGCTTCCATATTAAGAATAAAGTTAAAATCCCTTGATAAACAAACTAAACTGAGGATAAAAAATGCGAATATCTACAACAATATTTTATCTAATATTGAAAAGTTAAAACTTCCAAAAATAGATAAAGATAATAAATCTGTATTTCATCAGTATGTGATTAAGATTAAAGAACGAGACAAATTAAAAAAATATTTAAAAAAAAATGGCATAGAAACTCAAATACATTACAAACAGGCTTTACCAAATATGAAAGCCTATAAATACTTAAATTTAAATATGAAAAATTATCCTAACGCCATTAAATCAACCAAGGAAATTTTGAGTTTGCCAATTTCTCCAGAAAAGAAAACTAGAGAGATTAATCATGTTGCAAAATTAATAAAAAAATTTTTTATAAATTAAGAGATACGTGTATAAAGTAGTAATTATTGGTGCTGGAAGAATTTTTCAAAAGCACTATCAATCAATAAAAAATTTAAAAAACAAATTTAAATTGGTTGGTGTATTTGATAAAGAAAAAACAAGAAACTCAAATTGTAGTATTTTATGTGGAGTTCCAATATATAATAACTATGATGATTTAATTGAGTCTACAAAGCCTGATATTATTACAATTTTGACTGAAAGCGGCAACCATTTAAAAATTTGCAAAGATATCATTAAAAAATTTAGAGTAAAAAATTTTATTATTGAAAAACCTTTAGATGTTTCCACAAAAAAAATTATTAGTTTTAATAAATATATTAAAAATAAAAAAATAAATATTTTTACGGTAAAACAAAATCGATTTAATAAAGCTGTTGTAAAAGCAAAAGACATAATTGACAAAAATTTGATTGGTTCAATTTTTATGATTTCTGCAAGCTGTAAATGGAGGAGGGATCAGTCTTATTATAACCAAGATTCTTGGAGAGGTAAAAGAGATCTAGATGGTGGGGTTTTGATGAATCAAGCTATTCATCATATTGATCTTTTAATTCATTTAGCCGGAGAAGTAGAGTCTGTTGTAGGCTATGGAGATACTAGATTTGTAAATATACAAAGTGAAAATATTGCAGTTGCTGCTTTGAGATTTAAAAATAAAGCAGTGGGTATCCTGGAAGCAACCACTGCAACTTCACCAAAGGATTACGAAGGCTCAGTTACAATTATGGGTAGTAAGGGTACAATTAAGATAGGTGGATTTGCGTCTAATAATCTGGAATTCGTATCTAATACGATAGGAACTAAAGTTAATTTAAAAAAATTCAGCTCTAAAATAGGCAGTGTTTATGGCCATGGTCATTTAGAATTTTATAAGCATGTAAACTTATTTTTAAAAGGTAAAATTAAAAAAAATCAATTTAATATTAATCATTCAATTAAATCAGTACACCTAGTTGAAAGTATTGTAAAATCATTCGATTCAAAAAACAAGATTAAGCTAAAAAAAATAATTTAATATTGATGAATATAGCAATATTTTCACCTCACGAGGATACAAATAATTATACAAATAGAAA
>MDTG01074962.1_pt1 | contig 15640 bp, 10 predicted proteins | sample 811421 | NCBI WGS metagenome assembly MDTG01 (sample SAMN05326645, study PRJNA326480) | marine metagenome | isolation source: seawater | place: Pacific Ocean: South East | collected 2011
CAATGCCAACCTCTGGACAAAAGGGGAGGAGTCTCAGGTGTTCGGACCACTGGCGTGATAGGGGACGAAACTCACACGATTCACCGTCGCTGCGAACTGGTGTGCCCAAGAGGCACGCTGAGGCAGCCACGAGAGGCTTGTCCATGGCTTCAACCCCCTCGTGGGGTATATCAACGGGAGTTTGAGCGCGGTCACACGTCACGCCTTGGGGGCATCCTGAAGGAGGAACCTATGGTTTGTTGAGATGGCCCCGGACCAAAACGGCTGATGTACTCGCGCGTTTTGACTTTCTTTTCCGTTCGATGCGACATCATGCAGCGAACCTTCCCAAAGACCGGACGCTCGGTCCAGCCTCGGTCAAACTTACCGCACACCCAACCGATGCCAGCATAGGAGTTCGGGTCGCGACCGTCAAGGGCCCATCGATCGTTCAATGCAACCATCCAGTCGAAAGCCAGCTGCGGCGTAGGCGCCCACTCAAGGATTTTCTTCCCCCACAGCATCCGGAGGTAATTCTGGATGATGCCCTCCTGCATCAGTTGACGTTGTGCAGCGTTCCAGAGGTCATCCCCGGTCTGTGCAGCCTCCAATTGCTCAAAGGTGTACGCACCGGGTCGAGGATCGTCCGCATGTTCGGCCAAGGTGGCTTGTGCCCACTCCGGGATTGAACTGTATCCATCGTGGTCCTCAACCATGTGGGCGTGAATGAACGCAAGGTCCCGCCACGTGATGACTTGGTCAAGGAAAGCCTCAGCGCCTGCTGGCAGGCCCCACCAACCTGAGCGGCGGCCGTCGGATGGGGGAGTAAGGTGTCCCGGATCCCAGCCGTATAGGTCGAGGACGTCTTTGACCATCCTTTGCGAGGATATGTGGCCGTAATGCAACCAAGGGGACAGACCGGTTGCTGCTTGAAGATCCGGATGATTTCGGTCTTCGTGGTAGCGTTCAAGGCGGTCATCGAGGAACTTTCGCCATCGCTTGTTGGCTTCCATGCTGCCGCCTTTCATGTGCGGGACGGGTGCAACGTCGTGGTCGATGTCCAGCGCGAGGAGCGCCTCACGCCCGACTGCATCGCCCTCAGCCGTGCGCCAGATAAATTCCAACGGAGTCTTTGGCGTGTCGGTTTCTTGGAAGGCCAAATCGATTAGGGCCATATCGACATCGGGCAAAGCGAGTGCTGGAGCCAAGGGGTGCTCGACAGGGAGGTCAGCAAGGTGGTCTTCGATGGTTTTGTGGAGGTGGCGGCGAAGCGAGTAGGCGGTTGTGAAAGCGCGCTCTGCGTGGCGCATGGAGATGAACCCGTTTCCGTCCACCACGTGGACCTCGCACGGCGCGAGTTTCACAGCACGCTCCGCAACTTGGCGGGGCATGTAGGTGGGGTAGTCGTCAATGACCAGTGCATCCGCATCGACGCTCATTCGAGCAAGTAATCCGCGGGCCTCACCGTGACGGGTTTCCACGTAGGGGACGTAAGTCACACCACTTCCATGCATGGTCGTGCGCTGGTCGATCATGCCTTGGAGCACGAAGGTGTGAATGCGGTCGTTGGCCCAGCGGTGCCCAATAGCCAAGGCCTCAACCACAAGGAGAGGGAGGTTCCGTTCGACCGCAAGATCGACCGCATGCTGAAGGGCGAGGTTGTGGCTGGTGCGCCGTGAGGAGGTCATCCAGTACAGCACGTGTGCGCCGCTGTGGCCGTCTTTTGCGGAGCGGACGGCCAGACGAGGGCTCCGCTGTTCCAACATAGCGCCGGCGCCCATCGTTTTTCATGGGCGAGGGCTGGTATATCAAGAACCGTTCAGGGTCCTGCGGTCAGCAACGACGCTTCATATACCGATGCACTTCCTAACAATCATGGCACTCAGCATAGAGCCAACAAAAACCGCGGTGCCCGCACAAGCGGTGCTCCCAACGGCTTTCGGGACGTTCAACATCTACGCTTTTGTCGATCCGAAAGATGGCTCGGAACACGCTCTACTGACCGTCGGCGACATGGCCTCAGCGGAGGCTCCCCTCGTGCGCATCCACTCCGAATGCCTGACCGGAGACGCCTTTGGTAGCCTCAAATGCGACTGTGGCCCTCAGCTGCAATTGGCCATGCGGACCGTGCAAGAAGCCGGCGTTGGAGCGGTTGTGTACCTGCGCCAAGAAGGCCGAGGCATCGGCCTTTACGCCAAGGTTCAGGCCTACCACCTGCAGGATCTTGGCTATGACACCCTCGACGCAAACCTGGCTCTTGGCCTTCCGGCTGATGCGAGGACGTATGAGATGGCCGCAGCGATGCTGAAGGAAATCGGCGTTCATCGTGTCCGCCTGATGACCAACAACCCACTGAAGCGCAAAGGGCTAATCGAACACGGCATTCACGTCGAAGATCGCATTCAGCATTTGGCGGGTCTTGGCAAGCACAACATCCGCTACATGGAGACCAAAGCAGAACGAATGGGCCACTTGTTGCCCGTGCAGGAGGTATGAGCGAATGGGCGAACCTATCTTAACCGCTGCAAGCCTGACCAAAAAAGAGGCGACAGCGTTGACCAAAGACATGATTGGTCAGCCAGCGCCTGCCTTTGAACTGAATGCCGACGACGGGAGCACCTTCGATTCCACTTCCCTCAACGGGACATGGCGCTTGATTTTCTTCTACAGCAGAGACAACTCGCCAACCTGCAAGCGAGGTTGCCTGACGTTCAAGGAACAATACGATTTGTTCGTTTCAGCCGGTTGTTCCGTCGTCGGAATCGGACGGGACTCGGTCGACAGCCATCGCACGTTCAAGGAAGGCTTCACTGGCGGACTTCCCTTCCCAATCTTGTCGGACCCAGAGCGTCACGTGGCGAACTCGTTCAACGTCCCCATGCACCTGGGCCGGTTCCCGGCCAAATCCTCCTTCCTCATCGGACCGGACGACACTGTGCACTACGTCTACGACTGGCTGTTCCGCCCCCGCAGGCACGTGGCTCGCATCCTCAGCGACCTCACCCGCGTCACGGGCGGTGAGGCCTGATGTGGAACGAGCTCTTGCTCGAAGCGGGCCTAACGGAGCGCGAAGTGCGCTCCATCATGGTGCTTGGCAGCAACCCCAAGATGAAGGCCAGCGAACTGGCCAAAGAACTTGACACAACCCGCTTGGACGCCTACAACAGCCTTTCCCGGCTCCAAGAAATGGGCATCGTCACGGCCACGGCCGATCGGCCGATGCAGTTCTCCAGTCTTCGGGTGGACGAATCCGTGCACCACATCATCGAAACGCGACGTGCGCAGTTGGACCGACTTCAGGAAGGTTATGACGCCCTCAGCGAGGGCACCAGCGACGAAGCATCCTTCGAAGCAATTCGTAGGGAACGCGATGAACCGCGGTTTGCCGTGCTGAAAGAGCGCGTTCACATCTACCGACGGCTCAAGCGCATGGCTGAGGAAAGCGAAGAACGCCTTGTCCTCCTCCTCGGCCGGTTTGGAATCCTCCACTTGTGCCGCTCTGAAGCGCTTGAATCCGTGAACACCGCAGCACTCCGTGGCGTGGTCGTTCAGGTCATCACGCAATTGGAACCACGAACGTTGCGCTTCTACGAACAGCTCCATCCAAGCATCGAAATCCGGCACGCTGACGAACTCGACTCCAACGGATTCCTGCAAGATCAGGCTTACGTCATCCAATTCCTGAACCTAGAGGCCAACCCAGTCGGGCGAGGAAAAGAAGACGCGGCGCTTGTCATCGAGTCCGAACCTTTCGCCATCTCGCAAGAGAACCTTATCGACGCCATTTGGGAAGAAGCCATCCCATTCGATTTGGCGGTGGCACGGTTCACTGAAAATCGAATCAACGATCCCCTGCGCTTGACCATTGGCGAAGGGTCCTTCCTCGAGTCGCTGACGTCGGCACTGGGCTTTGATGGCGAACTTCCCGAAGAGGATACGCCCTTCGATCCTGAGGCCTTCTTTGCAGCCGGTGACACCGTCAATCAAGCAAGGCAAAGCCTGAGCGACGGGCGGCTCTCCAACCTGAAGGTGCTCGGCATCGACATCGGTCGGATGCTTCGCCAAGTTGGAAACCGTGTCGGCCACGAATTGGCGTTCAGCTTGAGGTCGATTGACAACGACATCGAATTCTTGGACGAAATGATGGACTGGTGGGAACACGCAGGCCTCGGCACGCTGCTCTACGGCATTGAACCAGAATTCCATGTTCAGGTCGGATTGCACCATCCACCAACGGTCGACGACGACGTTCTTCCCATGTGGGAAATGGACGACGGCATCATCGAAGGGGCGCTCATGACACGCTTCCCACCAGGATCGAACGTGGACGTTCGTCGGCAGGAAGGCACCGGCGCACACGACGACCTCTGGCAGTACCACCTGCTCACGCGCTCTGAAGCCTGAAGCCGAACGGCGTTTGATAACGGACACTTCGATGTGGTAGCATGCGTCTTGGGACTTTCCTCCGGTTTATGTGGACCGTCAGGAGCAAGAAATCCATCGATCTTGAGCGCATCAAGGGGATGGGGTTGCTCGCGGTCAAAGTCGGTCAGATTTTGGCGCTTCGACCTGACCTCTTGCCACCAGAGCGCTGCTTGGAACTCCAAGGGCTCTACCAACGAACCCACACCAAACATGCAGCACCTCTCTCCCGCCTGATGGCGAAGAATTGCCCTGAAGGGTTTGCCGACCACTTTGCCTCGATTGAGGAAGAACCCATGGCAGCTGCCAGCATCGGACAAGTCCACGCTGCGACCCTTCATGATGGACGTGAAGTGGTCATCAAATTCGTCAAAGACGACTTTGAGGAGCCGTTCCGCAAGGACGTGGCGCGCATGAAGCGCTGGCTTTCTGCTGTGCTGTTCTTCTCACCCCGACTAAGGAAAGTCGGGAATCCGATGGCCTTGTTGAACCACATCGAAACCTATACCCTTGACGAGTTGGACCTTCGCAACGAACGTCGAGGACAGATCCGCTTGCAAGAAGCCATGGAGAGCGTGAGGGATGATTTCCCACTTGAACGGCTTCGCTTCCCGGAGATCCACACCGACATTTCGAGCGAACGGGTGCTGGTGGTCGAACGCGTGCGCGAGCTCTCCATCGAGGACCGCATCGAAGACGGGAGTCTTGGTTGGGACGATTTGCTCCAGCTCTTCCGAATCCAGGGAGCGTTCATGTTTGGCTTGGGCACCTTCCACGGCGACCTCCACCCAGGAAACGCCATGTTGGATGAGGATGGCGTCTACACCTTCATTGACACCGGGGCCATCTGCGAAGCCCCAGAGCACGTGCGTGCTGCCTTGTTTGGTTTCTTCGAGCACCTTGCACGAGGCAACCTCGACGAGGCTTTCATCGCGATGCTCGGTATGGCCGCAACACCTCCAACTGGCGCAAAAATGGAGCGTTACATGCGGGACATGCACCAGTTGTACGATGGCTTTGTTGGAACCAGCGTAAGCGAAGTTTCCTTGACCCAACAGATGATGAAAACCGTTCGGACCGCGGTGCTGGCAGGGTGTACCTTCGGCGAAGAAGCGTTCCCAATCATCCGTTCGCTGATGTACATGGACGGTATGGTGCTCCGCAGCCATCCCGATGTGGACTTGATCACCTCAATGGGCCCGCACTTGGACGCGTTCAAGGCCATCATGCCCGAGGCCAGCGTGGACCTTGCTCCAACCAAGCAGCGTTCACGCCTCAGCGGCACGCCGCTCCCGAGCTGAGGCCTTGTACTCTTGGTCCAGGTCGAGAATCCATTGTGGCGTGGAGCCTGAACCCGGCAATGAGTCATCTTCCCGCGGGTGAATCCCGGTCAACGCTGCGATGCACCACTCCGCCCCACGCCAGAAACGAAGGCGCTCCAACACCGGGTTCAGCCAATTCGTAAAGGCGCAGTAATGCGTTACGCGTGGTAACCCGTGATGAAGAGCATGATGCTGAGGGGTCTGTATGACGCGGGCTTTCTGCAAGGCCCGGACGACCCAAGGCAACTCCTTCGGCGTCGAGTGCGCCCAGCGGTGCACGGTGTTGACGTTCATACCCAGCAGAGAAAGCAGCACAAGTTGCCAACCAAAGAGCCCCAGCAGGGTGCCGACCAGGAAAATCCCCACCGCGATGAGGAACGTGGCTCCCATCGCTTCCCAGAGACTGATCCTCGTGATGTGACGCGGCCTGTGGTGGTGGAGGATGTTCTTCCGGATGACACCACCCACCAACGGTGTGTTCTCAGAGCCATACCTGTCCTCCGACCAATGCAGGATCCCAGAGATGAAATCCACGAGGAGGTACATGCCCACGGCTTGAGTGAAAATCAACCACATGGGTCCACGTGGAATCAGCATTGCCGGATCCACGAACATGGTTTCTCTGTTGCTCATCAGGGTATAAGGGACATCCCGAATCAGCGTCTAGAGACGAAGTTTAACCTCGTCTGATGAGCGCTCAACAGCACCAAACGAGAGACGCTTTGAAACGGTGCTTTATACCGAGTATGCTGATGTTTGACTGATGTCACAACAACACGTCATCATTGTCGGTGCCGGACCAGGTGGACTGGCTGCAAGCCTCTTGTTGGCCAAGGCCGGCGTAAAAGTCAGCGTTTTCGAAAAGTCGGAGCGCGTCGGTGGCCGAACGCGCACCATCGAAAAAGAAGGATTCACCTTTGATTTGGGACCCACCTTCTTCCACTACACCGAGGTCATCGAAGACATCTTCCAGGCCATTGGTAGGGACGCCCACGCTGACCTCAACCTGGCCCAACTCGACGTCAACTACCGTCTTGTGTTTGGCCAAGGCGGGGAACTTGATTGCACCAGCGACCTTGAGCTCATGAAGGACCGCATCGAAGCCCTCTCCGGTGCCAAGGACGCTGAGGCCTTCGTCACCTACGTCGAGGAAAACCGCAAGAAACTGGAGCGCTCCAAAGCATGCCTTCAGGAACCGTGGAACGGCCCAACCGACCTGCTCTCGAAGCGCGCCATGCGCGCAGCCACCGTTCTCAGGCCCACCCGGAGCGTGGCTGACGATCTCGGGCGCTTGTTTGACGACGAGCGCCTGTTGCTGGCGATGTCCTTCCAAACCAAGTACCTCGGCATGTCGCCCTTCAATTGCCCCTCCCTGTTCACCATCCTGGCCTTCCTTGAGTATGAGCACGGCATCTTCCACCCGATGGGTGGGCTCGGCAGCGTTCCCGTTCGCATGGCGGAAATCGCTGAAGAATTGGGTGTCGAGATCCACCTTGGAGAAGCCGTGGACCGCGTGATCACCGAGAACGGGCGGGCCGTAGGCATTGAAACCGCCTCCGGTGAGCACCGCGCCGACGCTGTGGTGGTCAACGCTGACTTTGCGAAGGCCATGACCGAGATGGTGCCCAACGCAGACCGCCGACGCTGGACGGACAAGAAGTTGGAGAAGAAAAAGTACTCTTGCTCGACCTTCATGCTCTATCTTGGTGTGGACCGAACCTACGACCACCTTCCCCACCACCAGATCTATGCTTCCAGCACCTACGTGGAGAACCTCAAGGACATTGAAGACCGTCATGTAGTGACATGGGACGACCCCTCTGTGTACGTCCAAAACGCGTGTGTCACCGACCCGCAGTTGGCCCCTGAAGGGTGCTCCACGGTCTACGTGCTTGTGCCGGTCACGCAAATTCACCCCAACGTCGACTGGTCCGAAATCAGCGCCGATTACCGCGAGCGTATCCTCGACCAAATCGAGACAAAGCTCGGCTACGAGAACATCCGCGACCACATCGTCACCGAGATGATGATGACTCCGGATGACTGGGGCGACTACTGCTACCGCGGCGCGGTGTTCAACCTCGCGCACGGCCTCGACCAAATGCTGTGGCGCCGCCCTCGCAACCGCTTCGAGGACGTCGAAAGCATGTACTTGGTCGGCGGGGGCACGCACCCCGGATCTGGTCTGCCTGTCATCTTTGAGAGCGCTCGCATCTCCAGCAAGCTCGTGCTCGACGACCTCGGAATTGTTCCTGACTGGAACGGTGTCGGCGTATGGTTCGACTCGGTCCGGCGCTCCAAGAACGGACGGCGAGCACTCAAGAGCATTGGCGCACCCCGCCCCCATAAGGGCGGCGAGCCAACGGCCTGAGGGGTGACTTGCATGACGGAACTTCGCATGGCCCTCGACGCGTGTGAGCGTCGAGCAAAGGAGGCATCGTCCTCCTTTGTGGCCTCATTTGCGTCGCTTCCGGCAAAAAAGCGGGCCGCCGTCAACGCCGTCTATGCCTACTGCAGGTGGGTCGATGACATCGTTGACGGCGACGCGGACGAGCGCCTACCCATCTCCGACGACGTTCTTGCGTTCAGCAAAAGCCGGATGGAGGAATTGGTACAGCAGCACGGTCGTCGACCATCAGACCCACAAGATCTCGCGGTTTGGCGCCTCGAAGCCTTGTCCGCCATGCGTCTGCGTTTGCGCGCATTCGACTCGGGTGCGTTACCTGAAGACGACGAACACCCCGTGATGCGCGCGATGGCTTGGGTCATGCAGACCTACAGCGTCCGTCTGCTGGACCTTGAAACGATCATTGACGGCATGGAAGACGACCTCTTTCCCACAGAGGTCAGGAGCTGGGAAGACGTACGTGCGTATTGCTTCAAAGTCGCCTCTGCGGTGGGCTTGGTCCTCATCGAAATCTACGGCTACGAAGATGCACGAGCCCGCCTTCACGCGATCGACATGGGCATCCAGCTTCAGCTGATCAACATCCTCCGAGACGTGCAGGAGGATTGGGATCGCGGCCGCGTCTACCTCCCGCTTGACGTCCTAGAATCGCATGGCCTGGCCAAGGAGGACCTCAGCGACGCTGCAATCGAAACAGATCTTCGCTGGAGGGCCTTCATCCGCGATTACTGTGAAGCAATCGAAGGTCATCAGAACTCAGCCAGGGACCTCCTCCCGCTGTTGGACCGACGCGCCCGAGCTCAGCCCGGAATGATGGTCGAGGCCTACGAGTCCCTGCTGACCTCCATTGTTCGTACCGAGGGTGCGGTGTTCAGCCACCGTCCAAAGGTTGGCCTCCTGACGAAGGCACGTCTGGCCCTTCGTGTGATGTGGTCCAACCTTCGACGCGACGACCTCAGCCTATCCTGAACCGAAGAATGGCGATGAGCCGTTGCAAGCGCATCTGTAGCGTCGATATTGGACCAAAGGGAACAGGTGCGGGATTCAAGTCCCCTTGCCTTGTGGACGAACCATGGCTGACCGGCTGCCCGTCAGCGTGACCGTTTTGCTCCCCACACGAAACGAGGAGGAAGCCATCGGCGCGACCATTGATGCCATCCCGAGGGATTGGTGCGATGAACTCGAGATCATGATCGTGGACGGCTCATCCACCGACCGCACACGCGAGATTGCCCTCGAAAAAGGAGCACGCGTCCATCTCGAGCCGCGCAAGGGCTACGGCCGCGCCTACCGTACTGGGTTTGAGGTGGCAAAAGGCGACATCATCGTGACCATGGATGCCGACTGCACGTACCCGGCGGAGAAGGTGCCTGAACTCGTTGCAAAATTGTTGAACGACGACCTGGAGTTCATCACCTGCGATCGCCTCACGTTGGCTGAAGAAGGCTCGATGTCCGGCCTGCACGGTTTTGGGAACTGGATGCTCTCATTCAATGCCCGCGTGCTCTTTGGCTACGGCATCAAGGACTCACAATCTGGCATGTGGGTCTTCCGAAAGCGCATCTTCGAGAACGAAGCCATGCGACCGACCAACGACGGCATGCCGCTTTCGGAGGAAATCAAAATCCTCGCGCGTCGACACCTTGGCAAGCGCAAGGCCATCGAAATCTCCGTGCCGTACCGCCCGCGCGTCGGGGACGCAGAAATCCACACGTGGGGCGACGGCTGGAAGAACCTGAAATTCCTCTATGCACGCCGCCTTGGCTTGCACAGAACCGTGACGCCTTGGGGTCCGGGAGAGGACAACACGGATTCTGATGACGGGACGCTCAAACCGTGACGCTCACACGGCATCCCAGTCGAATCCGCCTCCCGCCGATGGATCGTCGTCGCTGCCTTGCTCAGCTTCGACCTCGCCGGCCTCTTCTGCGTCAAGGGCGATATCCGGTGTGACCTTGTCCTGTTGAAGCACGCCCCATGAGGCGATGAGGTCCACGTCAGAAATGCGCCGGCGCCGAGCCATGAAGGCGTTCAGGGCCAGAAGGACCACCACAAGAGCTCCCCCAGCCACAGCGAACATGACCGCACGACCGTCATCTGAGGATTCCACCACCTCGATGGTGGTGGCGATGACGTCGATTTGTGCCGTGTCTCCGATGCCGTCGGTGGCCACCACGCGAACGTAAGGGCTCCCCAGATCGTCGAAAACCACCTCGATGCTGCCTTCCCAGACACCACTGCCAAAGTCGTCGGACAGGTTCAGCGTCCACGATTGGTCGCCCAAGGTGACCGTCGCTTGCACGTCTTCTGTGGTCCCGTCGGCGTCCTCCAACTCAGCAGAGATGCGCAAGGTGGTGCGCTCCCCGAGGACCACGTCGTCGGGCGTCACCAGCAAACTCTCCGGAACAAAACGGGGCAAGCTCGACTGCACCGTGATGTTCACGTGGTCCTCGTCCCATGAACCGCGTGCGTCCGCAACGTACACCGAGAGGTGGTGGGTTCCTGGTGGTAGCCAAAGCGTATGGTTTGCGTTCGAACTGATGACCTCGAAACCTCCCCCGGTCCACAGGCGCCATTCCCGGTCAACCAAATCACCGTCACGGTCGACCGAACCGTCGACCAGCATCACCTCTGCACCCGGTACATAGGAGGTCAAATCGTCGGGTGAGGCGATCGCCGCGGTTGGCGGTGAAGGTTCCATCACCACCGGCACAACCTCTGTTCGGACAGCTCCTGTGCTGTCCTGCAGCGTGAAGGTCACGTCATGCGCCCCGGAAGGCAGCCAAATCTGATGCAAGATGGACGCATCAACGCCGTCAAGGAACACGTCGCCGTCCACACTGACCGACATGGTGAATGTGTCTCCGTCTGCGTCAAAGGAAGCGCGTGCGTCAAGCACCAGCGGCAGCGAAGACGACTGGGTGTGGCCGGGCTCTGGCAAGCTCACTACAAGCACCGGGGCGGAAGTGAGCACCTCGATCTGCAGGCTGGCCTCCACCGGTTCGTGCAACCCATCGTCGACGGAGAGCGTGATGGTGTGGTTCCCTGCGCTCAGGCGCGCGTCAAACAACAACCAGTCCACACCATCGGGCGTGAGGCGGCCGTCGAGGTCGCTGGTCCAATCCACGTTGAGGTACTGCGAGCCACCGGCTGGCTGCCCCGGCACGCACCACCACGACATGTTCGTGGGGAAGGTGCTGCAGGAGGCATCCCAATCACCGGATCCTTCGGCGCTGAAACTGAGCAGGTCTGCGCTTTCGACCACAGCACCGTCCGCAGGCGAGGCGATGACCGCACGAGGAAGGCTGTCGTCCACGGTCAGGAGCATGCTGGTCGATCGGGCCGAGCCGACGTGTTCCGGGCGGTCGTCGTTGACGGTCAAAGTCAGGGTGTGGACGCCGCGGCTGAGCCAGCCGCTCCACGCGCTAAATGCTGGCCCATCGCCTTCGGCGAGCACCCCATCAACGCTTGAGGTCCAAGTGTAGGTGACCACGTTGCCTTCTGGGTCGGTCAACGTCGAGGCGTCCAACGTCACCATGGACGAGGAGGCGTTGCTGTCTCGCTCAACGGTGAACACCGGTTCTGGCACCTCATTGTACAGCGTAACAGGAACCGGATAGGTGGCGTTGTTGCCAAGCTCGTCCCATGCAACGACGATCATCTGGAAGGTCGGAGGGGTGTCGTCGAGCACGTGGTTGAACGTCCACACGAGTTCTTCCGCGCATGGATTCGTGGCATCCAAGGGTGGAAGAGGTCCGGTGTAACTGTCGAATTCGAGGCCGCAATAGACGACATCCCCTTCCGGGTCCACCGTGCCGGTGGTGTTGACGGTCACCGTGCCGGTCTGTGGCATCACGAGTTCGCTCCAGGCGTTGAGGCTTGGTTCGAAGACCAAAGAGAGCACTGGACCTAAATTGACCAACTCAATCGTCCTGCTGCGGATGACGCAATGCGTAGGGTCGCAGACTTGCACGCTGATCTGGTGGAGGCCGTCACTGAGCGTGCAGCCGTGGGGATCGTCGCTGTTCACCGTGAATGGCGCTCCTTCTTGCGGGGTAGGTTCCCCTGGGACTCCAGAACCGGTGCAACTCGCGAAAAGGTCACCATCGATGGTGCTCGTCCACCTGTACGTCAAGGGATCGTTGTCCATGTCCCAAGACGTGCTGGCGTCGAACAGCACCTCACCGTTGGACGGGAAGGTCGTTTCATCCACGGGTGAGGTCCAGTTTACAATCGGCGCTTGATTCGACAATGGGAGGTCGCAATAGACCGTGGTGGCATCATCGAAGAGCACCTCGACGCTGGAGGACACCCCCCCATAGCTGCAGGTCACGTTGAGGTTGCCGTACGCGGAGGCACCGTTTGTGTCGACCACCCGAGCAATGGCATCGTCGAGCACCATGTGCCCGTTGAAGTCGGTCGAGAGAGCGCGGGCGGGAGCGACCGCGGTGAACGTGAGGTCAACTGAAGCAAAGGGGACCCCGTTCCCGACGAGGTTCCGCACCCAAACCTCCACCGGCCACGCTTCCTCAATCATGCTTGTGGCATCGATGCTGACGCTCGTGAAGGGAGAGACAGGGCTGTTGGAGAGGTGGAGCGTTGAGCCGTCGGTCAAATCAATGGAGGCCCCGTTGACGGCCAAGGCCGTCAAGTCGGTCGCCGTGACGTTGACGTCCGAATTGCTGAGCGTGAAGGCTCCGGTACACCCCGTGATGTCGAGGCGGTCGATGCGGAGCAACTTCTGGTCGCTGAGGACCAAACAACCCGCATCGTCGAGGGTGGCATCGTGCAGGTAGGAGACGCGCTGGCCGGGCAGATCAGCGTTCCACACCACGCCCGCATGCACGCCGTGCAGGTCCAAACCTTCGAAGGCACCGTCGGCCGATTGGACATCGACCGCGGGCAATGCAGCACCGCTTCCGTCCGTGGCGTTGGCCCACACGGTGACGTTCATGAATCGGAAGCGCCCACCCAGCTGTCCAGTGTTCAGGTTGCTGTTGTCCACGGAAATAGGCACGGTACCTGGGGCGACGTCTTCGACGAGCAAGTCCTCGATCCAGAGGTCCACAGAGTCCTCGATGAACAGCGCATGTCCAGTGTTTCCACGCACCTCGCAGTGGAGGCAACGGACGTCGCCAGAATTGGATTCAACGTCGTTTGAGCGAAGGTAGTGAAGGCCGGCCTGCTGTCCGGGCAGGACACCGCTTTGTCCGTTGTTTGAGGCGGTCAAGTTGCTCAATTCCACGCTCCGGCCGTCCTCGATGAAGGCACCCGCAAAGCCGTTCCCGTCCAGCAACAGGCCATCGACAATCACTTCGGCGGTGTCCACCCTCAGGCCGTACTCGGAATTGCCGCTAAGGTTCCATGTGTGGCCTTGCATTGAGCCACCACCGGAGGCGTGAACACCGGAACCTGGCGCTCCGGTCACCGACAGTCCGTCGAAGGTCGGGGCGAAGTACGAGGAGCGAACCGCCACACCGGAGGCGTGAGGCCCCGCTCCTGCTCCTGCGTCTCCGGCGTCCTTGACGGTCATGTTCCGAACGGTGGTTGAAGCGTCGGTGAAGTACATGCGAAGGCCGACGTCGGTGCACCCGTCGATGAACACGTCCTCCAACCAAGCGCCTGTGGCGTTGATTTCGACCGCAGCTTCGGCAATGTTGGGCGTTTTTGCGCCGGGTCCGCCCGTGCCCGACACCGTCAATCCAGTGATGTCGGCCGATTCGTAATTCGTGTAGTTTGTGCGGTTCTCCTTGTCGATGAGCACGCCACGGTACATGCTGTTGCTCACGTCGAGGTCCTTGACGACCGCCCTGGTTCGAAGGGTGTCGTCAACGTGGCGGACGACCAATCCGGTATCCGCTCGGTCAATGCTCATCCGCTGGAGCAAGGGAACGCTGTCTTCCACCCAAACCCCGGCAACGTAGGCCCACGATGAGCCGGTGATGTTGTCCATGCTGATGTCTTGGAAGACGCCGCCGGAACCGCCCCAGATGTTCAGTCCACGTGTCGTGACGCCACTGAACGTCGCTCGCTTCACGACGGGAGCCGAACCCGAACCTACCGAGAGCCCCAAGCCAAAGCGCCAATCGGTTTGGAAGGCGTTTTGTCCCGCATCGTTGACGGTCAGATCCTCGAACACAGGCGTGGCCCCAAACAGGTCGATGCCCACCCGGTCAGGAGCCTCAATCGTGAGGTTGTGGAAGCGCGCATCGCCGCCAAACATTGTGATGCCATACACCGAATCCAACAGGGTGAGGTTGTCGATGCGTGAACCACGTCCGAACGACGACGCGTTGAATTGGATGCCTTCGTGGTCCAAGGAGCCGGCGGCTTCGAACACGACCGGGCACGTTGCGGTTCCTTGGACCGTGAGGCGACCGTCGATCACCAAGCGCACCCCGGCGCCGAGCTGAACGGTGGTGCAGGCAGCGATGACCAACTCGTCGCTGACCGCGACCGTGGTGGTGCTGGAGAGCAACACCGTCCCACTCCACGTCGTCTGAGCGCGCCCGCTTGTGGCCTGCTCAGCGGTCATGGGCGAAAGGTCCGAGGACTCATGGAGAGCCATTGGCGAAGCCACAGCGGTGAGCATCAAAGCAACCAAAATGATGCTACGGAGGATGGAGTGAAGCCGCTGCATCGTTCCTATACCACGAACGTTGCCTGTTCAACCTTGCCCACTCATGTGAGATGGACACGAGAGCAGCGAAACGGACTTGAGCGACGGGACTTACCTCCATCCGTGCTGCCCGAGGCGCAAGCTAGGATCCTCCGCTGGTTGGGTCCATTTCCCGATGGCCTACGCGAGGCATGGGATGTGCCGAGAGAGCTGAGTTTGCCGGGCATGGCAGAAGGTTTGGGCCTCGTGCGCTCCGCGCTCCACGTGCCCTTGAACCATCTTGTTGAGAACGGCTTGGTGGTTGTGCGAAGCGCTCACGTCATCGGCGGTGGTCGAAGGCGAAGAAGCGTTCACCACCTCACCGAAGAAGGGCGTCACGCCCTCAATTCCCTGGAGCCTCTGAAGCAAGAACCCCCCCCTCAAGGGCAGTGGATCGGCCATCGTGCACCGACCGGCCCCGCCTTCGGCCGAGCCTCAGACGTGGCGGCCATCCAACGCCTGCTCGAGGAACACAAAGCAGCCGCCTTGACCGGCTTGGCAGGCGTTGGGAAGTCCACAGTGGCGCGTTGCGTGGCCGAAGCATGGTGCGCCAACGGAGGCGATGTTCGATGGGCGAATGTCGATGCTTACGCAGGACTAAGTGACTTGGCAACGGTGTTGCACGGATCCACAACTTTTGCTGACGATGTCTCTGCAGCAGGCTGGTTGGAAGGTTGCTCGTCGAATGACCTGCTCGTGCTCGACGGATGTGAACACATGCATGCCTTGCATGCTCCTCACATTTGGAAGGCAGCCGCTGGTCCCGACACGGGGCCATCTTGGCTCATCGTGGGCCGAGCGCCCCTTGAATCCCCTGCAGCCGTCCCTCGCAACGTGCTCAACCCTCTCGAC
>MDTG01256011.1_pt1 | contig 15640 bp, 11 predicted proteins | sample 811421 | NCBI WGS metagenome assembly MDTG01 (sample SAMN05326645, study PRJNA326480) | marine metagenome | isolation source: seawater | place: Pacific Ocean: South East | collected 2011
AACATCCTATAAATCCTACCACTGCATATGCCGCTGGAAAAGCTGCTGCTGATGTTGCTTTGTGTACCTGGGTTAAAATGTTTGATATTGATGCATTTATTTTGCGTCCTTTTAATAATTATGGCTATAGACAACACTACAAAGGTTATTTAGCAGGTATTATCCCAATTACGGTAAATAGAATAACAAGCGGTGATTTGCCAGAAATTCATGGCTCAGGTGATCAAACTAGAGATTTTATTTACATTGAAGATACATTAGAAGCTATTGTTCAGCTGTATCCATTAATGAAACCAGCTGAAAGCATCAATATTTCAACTGGTGGTCAAATTTCTGTAAAAGATGTTATTCACAAAATATGTAGTATTATGAAATATCGAGGAAAAATTTTAAATAAACCTGCTCGTTTAGCTGATGTTGAAACACATAATTCAAATAATAGTAAAATGAATTCAATGATTAAATATAAATTTACAAATTTTGAAAAGGGACTTGAAAAAACTATTAAATGGTATCAAAAAAAATTACTTTAAAAATTTTTTCTTATAAGCATTAAAGTAGCCTTCTATATTTTTATCAATTTCATCAGGTAAAGCAGAAAAATAGTTACCTTTATCAACCACATCAAATAATTTTTGATTTTTTTCTACTCGTTTAAGAGAATTTATCATAACTTTAAATTCATTTTGAAAATGTCTTGTGCTCAAGTCATAAATTGTATCATTTTTGTATATTTTAATTTTTGATTTCATAATAATTTTCCCGAGGTCTATTTTTTCTGAAATAAGATGTGAAGTTACAATCATAGGAAATTTTTTCACCAGGGCCCATTTAAAATTATCAAGACCTCTATTAAGTGGAATATCTCCTGGATGAAGATTAATTATTCCATAAGAAAAACAGTTTATCGTTTTTTTTTTTAGTATTCTTGCACCAAGAATTATACCTAGGTAAGGTTTAATTTTTTTTAGATTGTTTAATGTAGACTTGGAGTCGTGATTTGAAATAATATACTTTATGTTATTAATCTTACATAGTTCTTTAATATTACCTAAAGGATTTTGTTTAACATAAACTTTTGCTTTTGATGTAGGCACTGATAATTTTTTGAATTTTTGTAATATTACTAACGATATATCATGTCCGTTAGCAATTAATTCACGCATTCCATTTTCAGTTTTATAGTGTGGAAACTCATAACCAAAAACTATTAACTTTAATTTTTTTTTATTATTTTTTATCATTTAAACTTTAAAGCTTTATTTTTTTTTTGAAATACTCATGATATTATCGATAAAATACATTTGTTCATTAAAATAATTTCTGGTAATTTACTTGATTACTAATGAAAAAAAATAAAATACTTATTACTGGTGCAAATGGGCTCTTAGGAAGATACTTGGTAGAGTTATTAAGTCAAAAACATATTGTATTCGCCCTAGTAAAAAGCAAAAAAAAATTAAAGTTTAAGTTGAACAAAAATATTTTTGTAATTGAGATGGATTTGAGAAACATTAATATTAAAAAATTTCCTGAGGGAATTGATGTTATTTATTATTTAGCACACTCTAGCCAATATAAAAAATTTCCTCAAGGAGTCGAAGATATGATTCATATTAATATTCATGCTCCATGTGTATTAGCAAAATGGGCAAAAAAAAATAAAGTTAAAAAGTTTATTTATGCCTCAAGTGGTGGAGTGTATGGTAGTTCACAAAAACCTTTTAAAGAGTTGGCTAATATTAATATTAATGAAAAATTAAACTTTTACCTTAATAGCAAATTAAGTGCTGAAACACTTTTAAAAAATTTTTCAAATATTTCTATGTGTCTAATAATTATTAGACCTTTTTTTATGTATGGTTTTGGACAAAAGAAAAGCATGTTAATTTCTAGACTTATATCAAGTATTAAAAATGATAAGGAAATTTATATAAATGGAAAATATGGAATAAGAATAAACCCAATTTATATAACAGATGCAGCAAACGCTGTAGCAAAAATTTTAAATATTCAAAATATTTCTACAATTAATATAGCAGGAGACCAGATATTATCACTTAAAAGATTAATTTCTATTATCGGAAAAGAGTTAAATAAGCAGCCTAAAATAAGAAATAATAGAACTAGCAAATATGGATTAATAGCAGACAATTCATTAATGAGAACAAAGTTAATAAAACCAAAAGTCGATATAAAAACTGGAATTAATATGATGATTAAATCAATTTATTAGTGATAATTTGTAAATTGAAAAAAACTAATATGTAAGTTTATAGTAATGAAAAAAATATTCAAAAATTTTGTGTCATATTTACAAATACCATTATTATTTTTTTCTTATTATTTTTTTTTTTTATTCAAAAACTATATATCAAAAGTAAATTTTGTTATTGGAACTGATGAAATTGCAAAGCAAATCTACTCTATAGGTAAAGCTCTTGATAATTCTATAACTGTTTGCTTAAGAAAAAATAGATTTTATGATTATAAATATAATTTCTCGATAAACATTAACAATAATTTTTTACTTTTTTTATATAAAATATTTTATGGTCCTATTTTATTAGGATATTTAGCTAATAAGACCGAAATTTTTTTTTATGTTTGGTCTCGTGGTTTTTTATTAAACAGAAATCATGATTTTAAATTTCTAAAATCAAAAAATAAAAAAATAGTATGTGTATTTTTAGGTGATGATATTAGATCATTAATATTAAAACTCTCTTATATGAAAAATTTAAGTCTTGATACTGGTGAAAGCTATTATTCCAATATATCAGATGAAAAATATGATGAGGAAAAAAAATTTTTAGCCTTATCAGCTGATACTTACGCCAATTTAATTTTTTCTTCTCCTATAGACAATATGTCTTATTTAAAATCAAAACAATTTTTTTGGAGACTTACCTCCGAAAAAAAATTTTTTGACAAAAATGAGAAAAAATTTCAGATTTCTAAAATTAAAATTTTGCATGCTCCAACGCACCCTGCATTTTTTAAAGCAACACCCTTAGTTAGATATGCAATAAAAAAACTTCAGAAAGAAGGTTATATCTTTGACTATGTTGAATTACTAAATGTAAAAAATCAATTAATTCTCGAACATCTAAAGTCTACACATATAGTCTTAAATCAATTTTACTCCTTTATTCCAGGAGTCTTTGGCATTGAGGCAATGGCATCTAATTGCGCTGTATTAATGTCTGCTGATCCTAATATAGATACAGAAAAAATAGAAGGTGGTGAAAAAGCATGGCTTCATACAAGATATTGGGAAATATATGATAATTTAAAGTATTTACTTGATAATACTGAAAAAATAAAAATCTATGCTGATAATGGATTTGAATTTGCTAAAAAACACCATACAACCGATGCGTTGGGTGAATATATAAGCAATATTTTAAAAAAAAATAATATTATTTAGTGTTACAAACATTTTTAAAAAATAGTTTAGTTTACACCGCAGGCCAAGTGTTTACTAGCAGTATAGCTATATTTTTATTACCTATCTATACTAGATATTTATCTCCATCTGAATATGGAGTAATAGATTTATTTATTATAATTACCGCCTTAGTGAATCTGACAATTGCTTTAGAAATATCTCAAGGTATCGCTCGATATTTTCAAGAAGCTAAAAATGAAAAAGAAAAAAGAAAATATACTTCTAGTGCTTTCTGGTTTACTATATTTGTATACTTATTATTTTTTTTTCTTACATATATTTTTAGTGATATTCTAACTCTTTGGTTGTTAGAAGATATAAACAAAAAAGGTTTATTTTTACTTGCAACTTTCTCAGTAGTTACCAATGGTATTTTTTATTTCACTAGAAACCAGCTTAGATGGCAAATTCAACCAAAAAATAGTGTTATAACAAGTTTTCTCAATATTTTATTGATAGCAAGTATATCAGTATATTTGCTTGTTATAGAGGGGCTTAAATTAGAAAGTATTTTTATTGGTCAAATTGTTGGAAATATAACAGCTTCTGTAGTTGCTATATTTTATGCTAGAAAAAGTTATGGATTAACTTTCAGTATCATTAAGTTCAAAAAAATGGCTTCATACTCCATGCCACTAGTATTATCTAGTATTGGAGTTTTTATAGCACTTTACATAGATAGAATAGCAATTAAAGATTTATTAGGTTTAAATGAACTTGGTACCTATGGTGTAGCTTATCGTTTTGCAGCTGTTGCTTTCTTAGTGATGGCTGGATTTCAACAATCATTGTCCCCTTTAGTTTTTAAAAATTATAAAAAAAAAGGTACTCCAGTTAATATCTCAAAAATTTTAAATATATTTACTATCTTTGCTTTATTTATAATCTCGGGATCTATTTTGTTTTCAAAAGAACTAGTAATATTATTTACAACTAAAGCTTTTTATAGTTCATCTAGTTTTATATCTATTTTAGTAATCGCTGTCTTTTTTTCGCAAATGTATATTTTTGCTCCAGGGATGAGTATAGCAAAAAAAACTAAATTAATTTCTATGATAAGTATAATTGGTGCTATTTTAAATGTTATATTGAATTATACTTTAATTCCAATTTTTGGTTTAAGTGGTGCTGCATATGCCACATTAATAGCTGCAGTAAGTACATTTTCTTTGTATATAATTATCTCACAAAGATATTATCTTATACCTTATCAAGCAAAAACAATATTGGTTGCATTCATTGTTGTATTGATTATTAGTTATGGAATTGTAAGTATTTCAGATGAAATACAACTAATTTTTATTATTATAAAAACTATAATTTTATTACTAGTGCTTATTAGCAGTAGTTATATATTATTAGACAAAGATAATTTTCAAAAGATAAAGCTTAAAATTAGTGATAAAATACTAAAATAATGTGCGGAATTTTTGGTAGTTATTACTACTCTAGCCTAGATAATGATCAAAGTCACATGATGACTCGTATTAAAGAGGCACAAAATTCTCTTTATCATCGTGGTCCTGATGATCAAGGCTTGGAAGTTTTTGACATTATTAATGATAATAAAACTCCAAAACGAAAATTATTTCTAGGGCATACTAGATTATCTATAATTGATTTATCGCCTGGTGGACATCAGCCACTAAACTCTAATGATGGAAGATACACTATTACTTACAATGGAGAAATTTATAATTATATAGAATTACGTGAAGAGTTAAAAATACTTGGACATGTTTTTAAAACTGAGTCTGATACTGAAGTTTTATTAGCTGTATGGTTAGAGTGGGGTCCTGAAGGATTAAAACGATTAGATGGTATGTTTGCCTTCGCTATATTTGATAAAAAACTTGAAACCTTAACATTAGTTAGAGATGCTTTTGGAATAAAGCCTCTTTTTTATAAAATAGAAGACAGTGCATTTCATTTTGCCTCAGAAATTCCAGCTATCTTAAAATTAATTTCTCACACACCAAATTTAAATAATCAGCGATGTTATGATTATCTCGTTCATGGAAATTATGATAGTGAGTCGGATACTTTTTTTGATGGTGTAAAACATTTATTGCCTGCACACTATTGTACTTTTAATCTAAAAAAAAATAAAATTGAGAAACTAATTGCCTGGTGGACACCTAATATTACTACTAATAAGAATATAAGTTTTGATGCTGCTGCTGAAAAACTTAGGAATTTATTTTTGGAAAGTGTAAGGTTAAATCTTAGAAGTGACGTACCTATAGGTGTCTCTTTGTCAGGAGGGCTAGACTCATCTTCTATAATCTCAGCAATTCATTATTTGAAACCAAGTTCAAAAATTAATACATTTAGCTACATAGCTTCAGGTACTAACTTTTCTGAAGAAAAATGGATAGATTTAATGAATAAAAGATTAAACGCAAAGCCTCATAAAATATTCATCCAAAATAGTGAAATAAAAAATGATATTGATGATTTGGTAATAAAGCAAGGAGAGCCTTTTGGTGGGTTAAGTGTTTTGGCTCATTATTCTGTTTACAAATTTATTAAATCAACACGAACTAAAGTTATTCTTGAAGGACAAGGTGCTGATGAAATATTAGGTGGAAATTATGGTTATCCAGGACAAAAACTACTAAGTTTAATAGAGTCAAAAGGTTGGATTGCAGGCCACAAATTTGCATTAAAATGGTCTGTTTTAAATAACAAAAACTATTTTTTGACTTGGATGTATCTAGCAAAAATAAAATTACCAAACTTTTTGCTTAAATTTTTACATAATTTTTTAAGCAGTTTAATACAAAATAGATTAATAAAAGAATTCACTCCTAATTGGCTAAACCTAGGTTATCTTAAAAAAAAAAGTGTGAAATTTGAGGATATACAAGCTCCACTTAAAAAAATTAATAAAGGTCAAAGAGTCAAAGAAGCCTTAGCCTACGCATTGACAAGACGAGCCTTACCATCATTATTAAGACATGGAGATCGTAACTCAATGGCTTTTTCAATTGAAAGTAGAGTTCCTTTTTTGTCTTTGCCTCTTGTAAATTTTTTATTATCACTTCCAGAAGAATATCTTATTTCTGATAATGGAGTGACCAAATTTATATTTCGTAATGCCATGAAAGACATTGTACCTAAAGAAATTTTAAATCGTAATGATAAGGTAAATTATACAACCCCAGATGATCTTTGGTTACTTTCCAATAAAGATTTTTTTATTAAAAACCTGATTGATTCAGAAAAGATATTTCTTCTTAATAAAAGTAAACTCAAAATTAAATTTAAGAAATACTACAACTTTGTTCATAAAAAACATATGTGGCGGATAATGAATTTTATTCAGTGGTATAAAAAATTTTAAATTAATTAAAAGATATAAGTTGCATTCAATCTTAAGTAGAAAATTAATAATATAATTCATAGACTTTAAGTCAATTTTTGTTTAGTTAAAATATGGTTACTAAAAATAAAAAAGCAGTCAAAAAATCTAATCGTAAGACAAAAAAAAAAAATTAAGAAAAACTTGGTCAAACGGTCACCTAAAAATATCAAAAAAGTCAAAAAGAAAAAATACTAACAAACGTTTATGCAGAAGGAGATGATAAAAATGTTTAATATTTCAAAGTATGAAGATTTAATGAAAAAACTAGTAAGTGCTGGACTTAAACCAACTACTAATTGGAATGAAAAATTGACGTCTAACTCTTTATTATTGCGTCATGATATTGATTTTAGTATTGAGTTTGCTCATCAGCTAGCATTAGCTGAGTCCCGAGTAAAAATCTGCTCGACATTCTTTTTTATGTTAACTAGCAATATTTACAATCCTTTATCAGCACATAATCAAAAGCTTATAAAAAGTATCGCAGATATGGGCCATAAAGTGTCATTACATTTTGACCCTACAGTTTATGAAAGTCTAGAATATTTTCTGTATGAAAAAAATATTTTTGAAAACATATTTAATCAAAAGATAGATATAGTGTCCATCCATCAACCAGGACTGTTTCTAAATAATAATGATATTACATTGTCAGGAACACCTCAAACTTATCAAGATGTTTTTTTCAAAAGAATGAAATATATATCAGACTCAAATGGGAGAGATATCTTTCCTCAGATAACTAAGTATCTTGAGGAACCAAGAGAACTTGGCTTACATTTATTGATACATCCAATTTGGTGGATGGGCATTGGTGGCAATCCAACAGAAACATGCAATGCTTTGCGTGCTCGAATTTTAAATTTTAATACGTCATATTTTAGAACAAACTGTTTAACTTACACAGAGTAAACTGTGAATATTATTCTTTTTGGTTACTCAGACAAAAAACCCCATGTTTAAAACTATTTATCTAAATTAGAATTACATATTGATCTAACAGCAGTATCACCAACTGTAGCTAAGAAAATAAAATTATGGTAAACAGTAAATTGGCTTTTATTCAATTGATTTAGCCAAAAATATAGGGAATTAAATGAAAATAAAATTTTTTGGACATAATTGTTTTTTTCTTGAGGGTGAGAACATATCTATCCTTTCTGATCCTTGGTTAACTGATAAAGGAGCTTTTTTTGGTAGCTGGTATCAATGGCCAATAAATCATCAATATAAATCTGAACTTATAAATATTCTTAAAGATAAAAAAGAAGTAGTTCTTTATATCTCACATGAACATCAAGACCATTTTGATATAGATACACTCAATTTGCTATTACCACACATTAGCAAATGTATTATACCTAAATATCATGATAGCTTTTTGTTAGATCAATTAAAACTAATTGGTTTTGATGTTATAGAACTTAGTGATTTACAAAGATTTTCTTTATCAGATAATAGTTTTATAGAGCTTATAATAATTGATACAGGTGTTAATCATGATAGCACCGCAATTATTAATTTAGATGATGAGGTATTTGTAAACCAAAATGATTGCAAAATTTTTGATAGACTGTCTTATCTTGCAGATACTGAGGTTGATTACTATTCAGTCCAATTTAGTGGAGCTACGGGTTATCCAGCATGCTATACTATGGATAAGATTGAAAAACACAAAATATCAAAGCAAAAAGTAACAACTAAGCTTTCAGCCGTGCGTAGTGCTATTAAAATTGTAAACCCTAAATACTATTTTCCTTCTGCTGGACCTGCTATATTTCCTTTTTTGAAGAAAGATTTATCAGTTGGTAAAAATAATATTTTTGTACATCAACCAGAATTAGTTAAATTCTCAGAAAAATTAAACACTAAAGTAATTTGCTTGCGCCCAGGCGAAGAGTTTAATAAAGAAATAATTAACCCACCAATCTACCCACCAACCGTTACAGAATTAAAGAATTTAAAAAAAAAGTTAACTTGTCTTTTTGATGAAATTTCTAAAGACGATTTAGATACCGAACTACTTAAAAAGCAAGTAATAATACGTTTAAAACAAATAGAAAATCTTAAATTTGATAAATGTCCATTACTAATTTTTAATTGGGGCAATGAAGGTCTAGAGATAAATTTAAATGATGGTACCGTCACTGATTTGAAAATGTCACAATATAATTGGACAGATAACTATATGTGTTTAGAAGCAACACCATCATATTTTGGACTAATGGCTAATTCGAAATATAGATGGCAGGATATCTATTTAAACTTTCGGTATACCGTCCGTCGTATACCAGAAGTTTTCAATACTTTTGTTAACATCTTTATTTTTTCTGATGTAAGTAATATTCGGGCTGGTTTTGAAACGACTTTAAACATAGATGAAGAACGTGTTGTAGTTGTTAATACACAAAATGGAAAAAATTATGAGATAAGTAGGTACTGCCCGCATAATGGAGCAGATTTAAAAGATGCAAAAATTAATTTACAAGGTAATTTGGTATGTCCAAGACATTCATGGCAATTTGACCTTGATGCAGGTGGACGATGTAAATCTGCAGAAGCTACAATTGAAGCAAGAGAGATCGAGAGCACAACTACACTCTGTGAAATGGTAAGTGCAAGATTACTAAAAATAGAAAAATGAACATTATGACAGTAAAAAAAGTTTTTTTTGAGCATCAGTTTGTTTCAATAATAAAATTTAAATTTAATAGATAAGAGTTTTTTGATGTCAAATAATAAGATTAAATTACTTACTGTAATTGGTGCTCGCCCACAATTGATGAAAGCTGCAATGCTAAGTAAATCGATTGATATGTCTAATGACTTTAGTGAAATTTTGGTGCACACCGGACAACATTATGATGAAGCTATGTCATCAACAATAATTGCACAGATATTTAATAAAAAACCTGATTATTTTTTAGATGCAGGAGGTAAAGATGAAATATCTATGACTGCTTATATAATTGAACAAATGAAAATTTTACTAAACAAAGAAAAACCAAATTATGTTGTGGTATATGGCGACACAACCTCAACACTTGCTGCAGCATTAGCTGCAAAAAAAATGAATATTACTCTAATACATGTAGAGTCTGGTGTTAGAAATTATGATCTGAATATGCCAGAAGAGCTTAACAGAATTATAGTTGATAGGATTAGTGACATAAATATCTGTGCAACAAAACATTCCTATGAAAATTTACGTAAAGAAGCTTTTTCAACAAAAGAAATACCTAGTAGAATATCTTTTTGTGGTGACCTGATGTTTGACTGCTTCAAATTTTTTGAAAAGCGACTTTCTAATAATCTGTCTGAAATTTTAATTTCTAATACACTTAAAACCAACGATTATATTTTGTGCACTATTCACAGACAAAGTAATGTTGATAATGAAAAAATTTTAACGAATATTGTCAAAGCTTTAAATAAAGTTAGCACTAATGTTCCGGTGCTTTTTCCACTTCATCATCGAACACGTAAGAAACTTAAACAATTTAATTTAAAATTAAATTGTCATGTTATAGATCCAGTATCATATTTAGATTCTTTAGAATTAATCAAGAATAGTAAATTTGTAATTACAGATTCTGGTGGTTTAGTTCGTGAAGCTTATTTTTCGAAAAAGTTGAGCTTAACTATATTGGTAGAGGAAGTTGTTTGGCCTGAAATTAATTTTTTAAAAGCCTCTATAAATACTTTGCCAAAAGTTGATGATATTGAGAATAAAATCCATAAAATAACTAGACTGAAGCCTGATTTTGAAAAAAAAATTTTTGGGGATGGTCATTCAGCAAAGAAAATTTTAACTGAGATACGTTTGCATTTTAATAGCATGTAGTTAAAATAAATATTAATGAGTAAATTACGAATTATTATTGTTACCTATAGTTGGCCACCACGTAATTCTATTAGTACACATAGACCATATTCTTGGGCACGCTATTGGAGTAAAAAGGGGGCAGATGTAACGGTTATTACTGCAAAAAAAAAAAATTTTTGACCAACCCCTAGGTATGGAACTACCAAAATTAAAAGGTGTCAAAGTGATTGAAGTGCCATACAAATTAAAATGGAATATCTTACTAATCACACCTCTTAAATATGCGATTATTAAAAAGATATCTAAATGGTTTAGAAGAAAATTAATAGATCATGCAGGTTATAATATAGAACCAAGAAATGCTTGGGCCCAAGCTGCCAACCCAATTGCCAATAAACTTGCAAGAAATCACGATATTGTGATCAGCACTTTTGGACCTAAAGCAGCTCATAACATTGCAAGTAAAATGAAAATATTGAATCCTTCAATTTATTGGGTTGCTGATTATAGAGATCTTTGGAGTGATAACCCAAGTTTGATAAATGCTACTAAAAAACTGAAAGAAACCTTATCAAAAGAGGAGATTGAAACTGTCAAGTATGCTGATTTAACCACTTCTGTGTCTAAAGACATCTGTGAGAGACTACATAAATTACACAATAAGACTTCAATTAAAATAACCAATGGTTTTGATATTAATGAAAAAATAGTCAAAAAAGATCTTTCAAAAAAAATATCAAAATTAAATAAAACTTTTAAAATTGTTTACACTGGATTAATCTATAATGATCGTAGTCCAGTCATGCTTTTAGATGCAATAGTAAATCTAATAAAAAAAAAAAAAATTCCAAAAAATTCAATTATTGTAGAGTTCTATGGATCAAGACTAGATTCTATTAAAGAATTATCTCAACAATCAAAATATTTAGATATAATTCATATAAAAGGCCACATACCTAGATCAAAAGTTTTAGAAAAACAAAAAAAAGCTGATTTATTACTTTTGTTAACAGGCTCAAAAGAGATATCACGTGGTGAGATTACAGGAAAAATTTTTGAATATATGTCAGCAGCGCGACCAATTATTTGTATTGGTGGTCAATCTAATTTTGAAATTAGTAAAATTTTAAATTTGACCAATACCGGACTAGTCTTTGAAGAGCATAATAAAGAAAAATTAGAAGATTTGCTTTGTAAATCTTATTATGGAGGGGGATTATTTAAAACCTATAAACCAAAAATTGATGAAGTTTTAAAATTTTCACGCGAACGTATCGCTGATAATTATCTTTATACAATTAAAAAAAAGTTTTTAGCTAACCAAAAATTACCATTAACAAAATTAAGTAGAATAATAAAATCAAATAAAAAAAAACCTAAAGTTATCCATTTAATAACAGGTCTTGAGAGAGGTGGTGCTGAAAGATTTTTATATAATCTTATTGATAACGGTCTTAATGAAAAATTTGATAATAGTGTAATTTCACTAATGTCTGAAGGTTATTATGGAAGTCTATTAAAAAAAAAAAAAATTCCAGTTTTTAGTCTAAATTTAAATAGAGGCCAAATTACCTTTTATGCAATTAAAAGATTAAGAAAAATTTTGATAGAACAGAAACCAGATATAGCACAAGGATGGATGTATCATGGAAATTTAGCTGCGTTATTAGGGTCCATAATGACCAAAAGAAAGATTAAACTTTCATGGACCATACGTCTAAGCCTTGAAATATTCAAATCAATGAAACTATCAACTCGTACAGCTATTAAGCTTGGTTCTTACCTGTCGAGAATACCAGACTTAATAATATATAACTCTGTTCGTTCCCTTTATCAGCATCGTAATTCAGGTTTTTCTGAAAAAAAAGATTTCTTTATTCCAAATGGTTTTGATACTAAAGCATGGAAACCAGATACAAAAATTAGACAATCTTTAAGAGAGTCATTTGGAATATCAAAAGCTACAAAAATAATTGGTTACGTTGGTAGGGGAGATGATCAGAAAGATATACCAACCTTATTCAAAGCATTTGAAATAGTTTTCAAAAAACACCCAAATATTATTTTAGTTACAATTGGAAGAAATTTAAAAAAATATCCAACAAATAATAAAAATATAATTTTTTTAGGCCAAAGATCTGATGTACATAAAATTATGAAAAGTTTTGATCTGCTGTGTCTTTCATCTAAAGCAGAAGGTTTCCCAAACGTGATTGGTGAAGCTATGTCAACTGGAGTAGCATGCGTAACGACTGATGCAGGTGATGCAAAAAATATTGTTGGTGATACTGGATGGGTTTCACCCCCTAATGACCCTATATCACTTGCAAAGTGTCTAGATAGTGCTTTAAAGAATTCACCTTCAAAATTAAAAGAATGTGGAAATATTGCTAGGAAAAAAATTATTAATAATTTTTCTATTAAAGATGTCAAAAATCAATATATATCTTTATATAATTCTATATTAGATTAATTTCATGAAAGTATTAGTAACAGGATCAGCTGGTTTTATAGGATCAATGCTATCTATAAAATTATTAGAGAGAGGCGACGAGGTGATTGGTATTGATAATCACAATGACTATTATGACCCAAAGATTAAGGATGATAGACTTAAACTTCTTGAACAACACAAAAATTATAAGCATTACAGAACCGATATAAATAATGATAATAAATTATCTGAAATATTTAAATTTCACAAATTTAATAAAGTAGTAAATTTAGCGGCTCAAGCAGGTGTGCGTTATTCAATTGAAAATCCACTTGCTTATATAAACAGTAACATTGTTGGATTTGCTCATATCTTAGAAAATTGTCGTCAAAATAAAGTTGAACATTTAGTTTATGCAAGCACCTCAAGTGTTTATGGTGCTAATACCAAAATGCCTTTCTCAGAACATGATAGTACAAATCACCCTTTGTCTGTTTATGCAGCTTCTAAAAAGTCAAATGAACTTATGGCTCATGCATATAGTCACCTTTATCAACTCCCAACAACTGGTCTAAGATTTTTTACAGTATATGGTCCATGGGGAAGGCCTGATATGGCTTTATTTAAATTTACTAAAGCTATTTTAGATGAAAAGCCTATAGAAGTTTTTAATAACGGTAATCACACCAGAGATTTTACTTTTATAGATGATATAGTGAAAGGAGTAATAAAAACTTTAGATAATCCTACAAATTGCAATATAAATTGGAATAGTGAAAAACCTGATCCTGCTACCAGTAGAGCACAATGGCAAATTTTCAATATAGGAAATAATAAACCCGTGCAGCTTATGGATTACATTAAAGCTTTAGAAAATACTTTAGGAAAAAAAGCAAAAATAAATTTTTTACCATTACAGCCAGGAGACGTTCCAGATACTTTCGCAAGTGTAGATAATTTGAAGAACAAGTTTAATTATAAACCCTCTACATCAGTTATTAATGGAGTAGCTAACTTTGTTAAATGGTATAAGGATTATTATCAAGTATGATAAATTCAAATAAAGATTTAAAACTAGCAATTATAGGTTTAGGATATGTTGGTTTGCCACTTGCTTTAGAATTTGCTAAAAAAAGATCGGTAATTGGTTTTGATATTAATAAAAAAAGAATTAATGAGTTAAAATCAGGAATAGATAAAAATTTAGAGTTTACTAAAGAAGAACTTCAAGACTCAAAGCAAATATATTTTACAGATAGCCAAGAAAAATTTAAATCTACAAATTGTTATATAATCACTGTCCCAACACCTATAGATGAATTTAAAAACACAAATCTAAAACCTTTATTTAAAGCATCTGAAATGATTGGTAAAATTATTAAAAAAGGAGATTTAATTATTTACGAGTCTACTGTTTATCCAGGGTGTGTTGAAGAGGCCTGTGTACCCATATTAGAGAAATTTTCAGATTTAAAATTCAATAAAGATTTTTTTTGTGGTTATAGTCCTGAGAGAATAAACCCTGGAGACAAAGATCACACCATCTCAAATATTAAAAAAATTACTTCAGGTTCGACTTTAGAGGTGGCTCAATTAGTAGATGATTTATACAATGAAATTATAACTGTTGGTACTCACAAAGCTCCTAACATAAAAGTCGCCGAGGCTGCAAAAGTAATTGAAAACACTCAGCGAGATTTAAATATTGCTTTGATAAATGAACTATCAATATTATTTAATAGAATGAATATTGACACCCAAGCAGTTTTGGATGCTGCAGGAAGTAAGTGGAATTTTTTACCTTTTAAACCTGGCTTAGTGGGAGGCCATTGTATAGGAGTTGATCCTTATTATCTAACTTACAAAGCAGAGAATATTGGTTATCATCCGAAAATTATTCTAGCAGGTAGGGAGCTTAATGATAATATGGGAAAATACGTAGCTTCAGAATTAATTGATGAAATGAAAAAAAAAAAAATTCAAATCAATGGAGCTAAAATTTTAATTATGGGACTAACATTTAAAGAAAATTGTGCAGATATTCGTAACTCAGGTATTGAAAAAGTATTTGAAAATTTAAATAAATTTAATTGTAACTTAGATTTATACGACCCTTGGGCAAATAGAGAAGAAATTAAAAATATTTTTAATATATATCCTTATTCAGAGTCAGAACTTATTGATAATACTTACGATGGAGTAATAATAGCTGTAGCTCATAAAAAATTTAAAGAAATGGGCATAAAAGCCATATCGAATTTATGTAAAAAAAATAATGTTATTTACGATTTAAAATATTTATTTGATAAAAATCAAACCAGTTTGAGACTATAAAGTATATTTGTTTTTAAAAATAAAAGATTGATTAAATATTAAAAAATAAAGACTTAACTACAAACTAATATAGATCTAATAATAGACAAACTTTAGCAAACTTTAGTTTATGAAAAAAGATAAAAAAATTATCATTCTTGTAAATTATCTAAGTTTTTTTTTATCTCATCGATTACCAATTGCGGAAGCCTTATTAGCTAAAGGATTTGAAGTTTTTATTGGTTATGG
>MDTG01281653.1_pt1 | contig 15639 bp, 15 predicted proteins | sample 811421 | NCBI WGS metagenome assembly MDTG01 (sample SAMN05326645, study PRJNA326480) | marine metagenome | isolation source: seawater | place: Pacific Ocean: South East | collected 2011
GAGTCAAAAAAACCTTAAACGCGAAATAAATAAGGTTTTTTTTGTTAAATTTTTTAAAAAATCTTTGTGTAATTAAATGGGGGACACATGAAATGGGAAAATTTAAAACAGTTAACGAATTAGTTAACTCATTACAGCCAGATTTGCCCGTATATTGTATACGGCTTAACGAGATAAAAAAATCCGTTAAATTTTTTAAGAATAATTTTCCAGGCAAAATTCTGTACGCCGTAAAGACCAATCCTCACGAAAAGATCATTAAACAAATAATCTCAAGCGGTATTAGTGATTTTGATGTTGCCTCTTTAAATGAAATTAAATTGATTAAAAAACTTAAGATTGATGCAAAATTACATTTTATGCACACTATAAAAAGTAAAGATAGTATATCTTCCGCTTACTTTGACTACGGAGTAAAAAGTTTCTCTTTAGACAGTAAAGACGAATTGAGAAAAATTCTGGAAGCAACTAACCAAGCTAAAGATTTAGAATTATTTGTACGAATAGCTATATCAAATGAGCATGCTGAAATAGATTTATCGAGAAAATTTGGCGCACTTCCTTCAGAAGCTTTAGGATTAATAAGGTTGTGCAAGGAACACTCTAAGAGACTTGGAATTAGTTTTCATGTTGGATCTCAATGTATGCATAAAATTTCCTATTCTAAAGGAATTCGTGAAATTGGAAGTATTATTAAAAAAACAAAAATTATACCAGATACAATTAATGTTGGAGGCGGATTTCCTTCTGTTTATCCAGATCTAAATCCTGAACCATTGATAAATTATATGAACGAAATTAAAAAAGAACTTAATTGTTTAAAGCTTACGTCTTTACCAGAAATTATCTGTGAACCTGGTAGAGCTCTAGTAGCTGAGAGCGGTTCAACTATCGTTAAGGTTATTTTGAGAAAGAAAAATAATCTTTATATTAATGACGGAACGTATGGATCTCTATTTGATGCAGGTGCACCTAATTTCGTTTTGCCATCTAAGATGATTACAAATGGAAGGATACAATCTAAAAAGTTAACAGCTTTTAGTTTTTTTGGTCCAACCTGTGATGGTCTAGATTTTATGAAGGGTCCTTTTTTGTTACCAAATAATATTAAAGAGGGTGATTACATTGAACTTGGACAACTAGGAGCTTATAGTTTAACTTTTAGAACAAATTTTAACGGATTTTATTCAAATGAAATTCACGAATTAAGTGACAAACCAATAATGTCTCTTTACGATAATATAAATGAGAAAGTTGGTTCTTTAGTAGCTTAATGAATAAAAAAAATAGTCCAAACTTTGGACACAATAAAAAATCCCTTTTAAATACACCTGTTGAACATATTGATATTAAGTCATTTGATGCACGCAAAATTATTGAAGGTATGAGTAAAATGTCTTTTACCTCGAGGGATACAGCTAGGGCAGCAAATATTTATAATGAAATGCTTGCTGATGAAGATTGTTCAATTTTTTTAACATTAGCAGGCTCTACTTCAGCTGGTGGATGTATGGATCTTTACTCAGATTTAGTAAAACATAATATGGTAGACGCAATTGTAGCAACAGGTGCATCTATTATTGATATGGATTTTTTTGAAGCTCTAGGTTTCAAACATTATCAAGGATCTCAATTCCAAAATGATAGTGAGCTAAGAAATAATTATATTGATAGGATTTATGATACTTACATAGATGAAGAGCAGCTGCAGGCTTGTGATCAAACTATTTGTGATATCGCCAACACTTTAAAACCGAAAACTTACACCTCAAGAGAATTCATAAAAGAACTAGGAAGATACCTTAAATCTAACTCTAAAAAGAGAGGTTCTTTAATAGAATCTGCCTATGATAATAACGTTCCAATTTTTTGTCCTGCTTTCACCGATAGTTCTGCTGGTTTTGGGCTTGTAATGCATCAGGAAAAAAATCCGAAATCACACATTACGATTGACTCTATCAGAGAATTCAGGGAGTTAACTGAAATAAAGCTAAAATCCAAACAATCTGGATTATTAATGATTGGGGGAGGAGTGCCAAAAAACTTTATACAAGATACAGTAGTTTGCGCAGAATTATTGGGAAAAAAAGTAGATATGCATAAATATGCTATACAAATTACTGTTGCAGATACAAGAGATGGCGCCTGTAGCAGTTCTACTCTTAAAGAGGCCAGCTCTTGGGGTAAGGTTGATATTACGAAAGAACAAATGGTTTTTGCTGAAGCTACAAGCGTGTTACCTCTAATCGCGAGTGATGCTTTCCACAGAGGAAGATGGAAAAATAGACTAAAAAGAAATTTTTCGCAAATTTTTAAATCTTAAATGAGATATTTAGACCAGAAAAAAGGTTTTTTGGGATTTGATGCCAATCTTGATATTGCACCAAAAGTGGTGGTTGTACCTTTCGGATTAGAAAAAACTGTAAGCTATGGAAGTGGAACAAAAAATGGACCAAAAGAAATTATTAAAGCCTCACATCAAGTTGAATTATTTGATGAGGAGTTGAACAAAGAACCCTATAAGAAAATAGGTATCAAAACTCTAAAGCCCTTTAAGATTAAAAGTAAATTAACCGATGCTTTAAGTCAGTTATCAAAGATTAATCAAAAGATATTATCTGAGAAAAAGTTTCCACTAGTCTTAGGGGGTGAGCACTCTATTACTCCTGGATCAATCAAGCCTTTTACAAAATATTATGACCATTTGACTATTCTTCATTTCGATGCACACGCTGATCTCAGAGATAGCTATCAAGGAGAGAAATTTTCTCATGCATCTGCAATTAAAAGATGTCTTGATTTTAAAAATGTTAAAGTAGTTTCATTAGGTATAAGAAATCTCTCAAAAGAAGAGATGAACTTTTACAATAATAATAAAGATAGAATAGAAATTTTTTGGGCAAAAGATAAAAAAAGTTGGGATCTTAATAAATTGCTCAATTTATTAAAAAATAAGATTGTTTATATCACCTTTGATGTTGATGGTTTTGACGCAAGTATTATGCCAGCTACCGGTACTCCAGAACCGGGTGGGTTATTTTGGGACGAAGTTTTACCAATAATTAAAAATGCTTGTCAAATATCAAATGTTGTTGGGGCTGATATTAATGAGTTAGCTCCAATAAAGAACTTTGACTCTTTTAACTTTTTAGTAGCAAAGCTAGCGTACAAAATTGTTTCATATGCTTTTGAATTTAGGCGTTAAGTAAAATGCTTTTTGGAGACCAACTTATAATAACCGAAGCTCCGCCCAAATTTGTATCACCTTTAAAAATTAATTTTGCGTTTTGTCTTTCTAATAATGTTTTTCCTAAAAAAGTTCCAAGACCTAACCCAGAATTAGGGTTAATTTCTTTTGATCTTGATTTAATATACGGCTCGCCAATTTTTTTTATTATATCTTCAGGAAAACCTGGGCCATCATCATTAACGATTATTTTTATTTCCTTTGCATCACTATAGAGAAATACGTTTACTTTACTTCTTGAAAACTTAATTGCGTTTCCTATAAAGTTTCTTAAGCCATATGTCATCTCAGGTGATCTTTGTATATCAATCTTGTTATTATCATCATTAGTAATCAAATTTATCTCTTTAGAAGATGTTTCCCTAAAAGAATTTAATATCTCTTCCAAAAGGTCTTCTAATTTGACTGAGCTAAAAAATTTATCTTCCTCGATTTGTTTTTTTGAAATTCTTTTGAGAATCTCACTGCACCTTTTTGATTGGCTTATTAATAAATCTATATCTTTAGATAATTCGTTGTTTTCACCAATTTCTTTTTTGAGTTCCTTAGCAACTACCGAAATCGTAGCTAATGGTGTTCCGAGAGAGTGTGCTGCTGCTGCTGCTTGACCCCCAAGGGACTCCAATTCATATTCCTTATAAATAACTTCTTGTAATTTATTCAAGGCTTCTGATGTTTTCTTTTTCTCTCCAGCAAAACGAATTCCAAAGTAACTCAAAAAAATTAGGCCTATTAAGATAGATATAATAATCCCTGTTTTATAAAAGTTAGGAAAATGAAGTAAATCCATTTCTTCTCCAGGTAAAGGCAAATAAAAGAATGATAAAGTGAATAGAAGTAAAGTTGTAATTAAACCTAATATAATTGTAGTTCCCATACTTAAAAAAGTTGAGGAGACTATTGCTGGAATAATTAATAAAAAGCTAAATGGATTAAATATTCCACCAGTTAAATATAAAAGCATACTAAGTTGAATTAGATCATAAACCAAAAAAGCCGAAGCATATAAATCTTTGAGCTGATTAAATTTTATTCCAAATTGTAGAAAAAGATTTGTAGCAAAACCTAAAAGTATTATGAAATAAGAGATTTCGATTGGGAATGGTAGATCTAGATAGAAATATACTATGCTAATTGCTAAAAACTGTCCAAAAATAGCAATATATCTGAGAATAGTAAGAGTGTTTTTGTCTAAGTTTAAATTCTCTTTTGTTCGAAAGAGAGTTGAAAAATCCATCACTTATTAAATGTCTAAATTAGAAACATTTAGGGCATTATTTGTTATGAAATCTTTTCTTGGTGCCACATCGTCACCCATTAATACTGCTATCATTTTCTGATCCTCTTTAGACTTATCCTTAGTTCCTTTGGAATATTGAACCTTTAGCATCGTTCTATTATCAGGATTTAGCGTAGTTTCCCAAAGTTCCTCGGGATTCATTTCTCCTAAACCTTTAAACCTTTGAATGAACAATTTTTCTCTTTGCTCTTGTAAAAATTTTTTATAGTCATTAGTTCCCTTTTTAATCCTTTTATCAATTTTGTTTGTTTTAAGAATATAGTTTTCCAGCTCTTTTTCGTCTTTAATGTAAGTACTTTTATTAGCTTTAGTAACTTTAAATAGTGGAGGTTGTGCTAAATAAATATGCCCCTTTTCTATTAGCTGGTTAAATGGTTGGTTATTAAAAAAAGTAAGTAGTAGCGTTCTTATGTGTGAACCATCAACATCTGCATCAGTCATAATAACTATCTTGTCGTATCTTAAATTTTCAATATTAAAATCTTTAGAACCAGTTCCTAAAGCATTAATTAAAGTTACAATTTCATTTGATGACATCATTTTTGATAATGCTTTGGTAGATTGATCTTCTCCATTAGTTTTACCATTTACAAATGTATTTAGTATTTTTCCTCTTAAAGGCAATACTGCTTGATACTCTCTTACTCTTCCTTGTTTAGCTGATCCGCCTGCAGAATCACCCTCAACAATGAACAATTCTGTACCTTCTCTTTTTTGTATTTGACAGTCAGCAAGTTTTCCTGGCAATCCTGATAATTCAAAGGTGCCTTTTCGTCTAACGCTGTCTCTAGCTTTTCTTGCTACATCTCTAGCCATTGCAGCTTGAGAAATTTTCTCTAAAACGGTTTTAGCTACTGATGGATTTTGATCAAACCAAGTAGAAACTTTTTCACTTATTATGTGTTCAACGATGTTTCTAATTTCAGAAGAAACAAGTTTATCTTTTGTTTGAGATGAAAACTTTGGATCAGGCATTTTGATTGAAAGAACTGCTGTTAGACCCTCTTTTATATCTTCACCAGATAATGTAATTTTATTCTTTTTATTATTTCTATCGGCAGAATATTTATTTATTACTCTAGTGAGTGCACTTCTGAATCCTAGTAAATGGGTACCGCCATCTTTTTGAGGTATATTATTTGTAAATGGTAATACCTCCTCTGAGTAACCTGCATTCCATTCAAATGAGCACTCAACTACTATATGATTTTTAGTAGAAGTTACATAGACAGGTTTTTTGAATACTTCTTTTTCATTTTTATTTACTAAAATAGGTTTTTTTGAATTAATGTGTCTTACAAATTCATTTATACCACCATCATATTTATGAACGTATTCTTTTGTTTTTTTTGTACTTTGATCAATTAATTTGATTGATATACCTTTATTTAGAAATGCTAGCTCCCTTATTCTTTTTTCAAGAGTGGTTGTACTAAATTTAATTGATGAAAATATTTCTTTGGATGGCAAAAAATTAATTCTTGTGCCATTTTTCTTTGTAGAACCTTTTTTTTTTAAGTGGTTTTAATGCATTGCCGTCTTTAAATTTAATTTCATATTCAATACCGTCTCTAAAAATATTAAGCTCTAAACTTTCAGATAAAGCATTTACAACCGAAACTCCTACACCGTGCAAGCCGCCAGAAACTTTATAGGAGTCGTGGTCAAATTTACCACCAGCATGTAATTGTGTCATAATAACTTCTGCGGCTGAAATTTTTTCACCTTTATGCATATCTACTGGAATACCTCTTCCATCATCCTCTACTGTAATTGTGTTATCTGAGTTAATTGTTACACTTATGTTTTTGCAATAACCCGCCAATGCTTCATCTATAGAATTATCTATAACTTCAAATACCATATGATGTAAACCAGAACCGTCATCTGTATCTCCAATATACATACCGGGTCTTTTTCTTACTGCGTCTAAACCTTTAAGGACTTTAATAGAGTCCGCGCCATAAGATACTTTATTTTTCGAATCTGAATTTTTTGACATTATTATTTAATTATTTATTATTATGAATAATTTAATATATCATTTTTTTTTAATAATATAAAACCCGTTATAGAGACTGGCGCTTAGAACTATTACGTACCAACAATTTTTAGCCAAAAAATAAAAAAAAAATTAAAATTTAAATATTCTAGATTTTCATTGGCATAATGACGTAATAACTATTTTTATCTGAAATATCTTCAATTAAAACTGGAGAGACTGAGTCTTTCAGACTCATCTTTAAATTTTTATCTTCTACTTCTGAGGTAATATCAATTAAATACTTTGAATTAAAACTAATATTGATATTTTCAGAATTATATTCTGCTTTTATTATTTCATTTCCTTCTCCAGAATTTGCACTATTAACTGATAATTGAACTTTATCCTTGCTAATTGCTAATTTTACACCTTCTTTTCTATCTAATGAAACACTTGTTACTCTCTCAATTGAATTAATAAAATCTTTTGATGATAAAACTAGTGTTTTTTCATTATTTGTTGGCACAACCTTTTTATAATCCGGAAACTTTCCATCAATTACTTTGGAAATTAACTTCATTTTACCTAAACTAAACTTGATCTTATTTTCATTGGTTAGCATACTTAATTTTTCTGAGCTTTCAGTTAAAATTGAACAAAGTTGATAAACTGTTTTTCTTGGTAAAATTAGAGAGTGAAATCCCTCTGCATTCTCCACCTCTAAACTGCTAGATGATAGTCTGTGACTATCCGTTGATACGCCAGTAAGAAAATTTCTACCGTGTGCCTCTGTCAAATGAAGAAATATTCCATTTAGATAATGCCTCGTGTCATCATTTGAGATTGCAATTTTTGTTTTATTAAGCAATTTCAAGAATCTGTTATTATTTAATGACATTTCTTGTCCATCAAACTCATCCGCAAAACTTGGAAAATTATCAATTGGCAAACAAAGTAGATTAAAATCAGAATTTTCACTTTTTAAACTGAGCTTATTTTCTGATTTTAAATTGAAATTTAATTCAGAATTGGATGAAATTTTTCTTAATATATCATACAGTATAGCAGCTGATGTTGTGGTGCTGCCTTCATTTATAATTTTTACATCATTAATTTCATCATAAAAAATTATATCTAAATCAGTAGCAACTATTATTAGTTTATTGTTTTTTAGTTGCAAAAGTACATTAGAAAGAATTGGAAGAGTATTTTTTTTTTCAACTATTCCTTGTACAAAATTCAAAGACTTTAACAAAATATCTCTCTTTACTACGAATTGCATTAGATCACTGTTCAAGTAATAAACTTTTTATTTGGCTAATGTTTTTTTTCATTTCATCATCTTGTTCAGATAGTCTTGTAATAGTTTTTACAGCATGAATAACAGTAGTATGATCACGATTAGCAAATCTTCTACCTATTTCAGGGAGAGATCTTGAAGTCATTTTTTTTGCTAAGTACATTGCGATTTGCCTTGGTCTAGCAAGCGGCCTAGATCTTCTTTGAGAAAGCATTTCACTTAGAGATATATTGAAGTAATTTGAAACTATATTTTGTATTTTATCTACTGTAATAACTCGTATTTGACTAAAAACATCTTTTAAAATATTTTTACAATCTGTGATAGTTAAGTTTTTCCCATGCACTCTGCTAAAAGCAATCACTCTATTTAAAACGCCGATTAATTCCCTAATATTAGTTTTACTTTCGCTCGCAATATAACTGATAACGTCATCATCTAAATGAATGTTCTCCTTGAACTGACTTTGAATTTCCTCAATTTTTTTTCTTAAAATTTTAACTTTTAATTCTAATTCAGGTACATCTATATCAACCACTAATCCACCTGCTAATCGCGATTTAATCCTATCTTGAACTCTATCAAGTTTCATTGGAGCTCTATCAGCTGAGATAATTATTTGGGAGCCTTTGTCCATTAAACTGTTAAAAGTGTGAAAAAACTCCTCTTGTAGGCTCTCTTTACCGCTTATAAACTGTATATCGTCAATAATAAAAACTGATGATTTTCTAAAGAAGTCTTTAAAATTTACCATATCATTTTTTTTAATTGACTTAATAAAATGATACATAAATCTCTCTGCTGAAATAAACATTACATTATTGTCGTTTTGTAACTCTAAGCCAATAGCATTTAATAAGTGAGTTTTCCCTAAACCTACACCACCACAAACATAAAGTGGATTATATCTTGAAATATGCTCACAAACCTTTTTCGAATAAGAAAGCGCTATATCGTTACTTTTCCCTTGGATAAAACTATCAAAATTAAGATTAGGATTTAGCCTATTATAGTTCAGTATTGAGTCTTTAATTTCCGTTACTTTATTTAATTCGTCAATTTTTATTAATTCTTGAGAATTTTTGTTTTCCTCTATAATCTTAAATTCAATCCTATTGAGGCTTAATTTAAAGTTTTTAACTTGTTCTAAAATCTTGTCTAAATACCTGGATACTATCCAATCTCTAAAAAATCTTGTAGGAACCCCCAATATCAAATAATCGTTGTATTCTTTCACTAAAGAAATTTTTTGTAGCCAGCTGTTATAAATTTCATCACCAAAAGATTTTTTAAATGAGTTTTTTATTTCGTCCCAATCTAACGTCTTTTCTTCCTCAGAAATATAAACGTTTTGTTTATTTGAATTTATTTTTTCCATGTAGAAAAGTACTAAGAAATTTCTATAAACGATCTTTTAAAAAATTTTGCAAGAATTTTTTTTAAAAAATAAAAAAAAAATTGATTTGGGTTGTACAACTATCGTGAAGATAGAATTGATTAAAAATTTGCAACTTAGATAACTATGTTTCTATATTTTGTTTCATACTTCTAAATATTGATTACTGTGAAGATAATTATCAACTTTAAATTGATAATCTATTTAAATTTTTTTTGAAATTTTTGAAATTTTTCTTGCTGCAGTTTTTTTGCTTACTACGCCAGATTTAGCAACCTGCATTAGAATTGATTGAAATTTTGGAAAATATTTTTTAGCTTTTTCTTTTTCTTTGGATTTTATCAATAATTCTATTTGTTTTACTGCATTTTTGTATTTACTTTTTCTTATTCTGTTAATTTGAGTTTGTTTTTTAACTCTTCTTACTCTTCTGATTGCTGATTTTGTATTGGGCATAATTTTTTAGATTGTATATATTGGCTAATAACAACGGTCAACTTTATTATTTTTGACAATTTTTACAAAAAAACGAAGATCGATTTGAGATGACTATCCTCTCAACTTTATAACTGCAATCTATGTTAGAACACTGTTTTCCAATTTGATCATATACTTTAAAATGTTGTTGAAACTTCCCCTTTTTTCCATCATCGCTAGAAAAATCTTTAATTGAGGAACCACCAAGCTTGATTGCACTTTTAAGGATTTTTTTTGTATTAATAACAATCGATTTAATCTCAAAGTTTTTCAATTTTTTAACTTTTCGAGCAGGTTTTATACCAGAGCTAAATAGAATTTCATTAACATAAATATTTCCTAAACCGGAGATACATTTTTGATCCATTAGAAGATCTTTAATAGTTCTATTTCTGCCAAAAATATAATCTTTTAAATATTTATAATTAAAGTATTTTTCTAAAGGTTCTGGGCCCAAGTTTTTAAAATGTGTATTGTTTTTATATTTCTCAAAATCAAAAAATTTAATGAATCCGAATTTTCTGATATCATTATATATTAATTTTTTTTTGTTATTTAAGAAAAATGTTACTCTATTGTGTTTGTTGTCTTTAGTTTCATTTAGATTGTAGTAAAAACTTGTTTTAAATTTTTTATTTTTTTGATCGATAAAAAAAAGTTTTCCAGTCATTCCTAAATGAATTAACATAATCTCTTTATTACCGATTTTAAAAATAAGAAACTTTGATCTTCTCTCTATTTTTATTATTTTTTTACCAATTAATTTTTTAATTTGTTCTTCATTTATTCTATATCTTAAATTTCCATCGTGAATTTTTACTTTTTTTATTATTAAATTTTGAATTTTTTTCCTTAAGGACCTTTTAACAACTTCAACTTCTGGTAATTCTGGCATATAATTATTTTTGTATGAAAAGTACTATTCAAAATAAAGATAAATTAGTCAATTCTGTATTTTCGAAAGTTTATAAAAATTACGATTTGATGAACGATATTATGTCTCTCGGTATACATAGAATTTGGAAGGAAAAATTTATGGACTGGATGGGGTCTTTGAAAAATAAAGATTTAATTGATGTTGCATCAGGAACTGGTGATATAGCTAAGTTGTTTTTAAAGAAATCAGGTAATACAGGAAGAATTGTATGCGTCGAGCCTAACATTAATATGCTTGAACAAGGAAAGAAAAGATTAGGAGAAAATAATGTTATTAAATGGATAAATGCTAATGCGGAGAATATTCCAGTAGAAGATAATTCTTTTGACTTTTATACAATAAGTTATGGCATTAGAAATGTTTCGGATATAAATAAATCATTGATAGAGGCCTTTAGAGTTTTGAGGCCGGGTGGTCGAATAATGTGTTTAGAGTTTTCAAAAATTGACAATGAAATTTTAAATTTTCTCTACAAACAATATTCAAAAGCAATACCGCAAATAGGAAAGTTGATAGTTGGTTCAGACAAGCCTTACAAATATTTAATAGATAGTATAGATAAATTCTACGGTCAAAAAGAATTAGTAGAATTAATAGAAAACGCAGGTTTTTCAAATATTCAGTTTAGAAATCTTTCGAATGGAATTTCTGCAATTCATTCAGGTTGGAAAATTTAGATGTTAAGAAGAGTTTTCAAACTATTTCAAATAGCAAAAAAGTTATCCTCTTCTGGGGCAGTAAGTACAATAAATGAAATACATCCCTTGCCATCCTCACTTAACTTTTTTTTCAATTTTCTCTCCTACGGATCTACTTCAAGTCATTTAGACAAAAAAAAACCCCCAGGGGAAAAACTTTGTATTGCTTTACAGGGGATGGGTACCACTTTCATAAAATTAGGTCAATTTTTGGCAACTAGACCAGATATTATAGGAGATGAATTAGCAAAAAATTTGGAAAAATTGCAGGACAAAGTTCCAGCTTTCAATATCTATGATGCAAAGAAAATCATAAAAAAAGAAATTGGTGAAAATTATTTTCAAAACATAACCGAAATAAGTGAACCGATTGCTGCCGCATCTATTGCTCAAGTCCACTTAGCAAAAATTAAATTTGAAGATGAAGATAAAGAGAAACAGGTAGCAATAAAAATACTAAGACCAAATATAGAAAAATTATTTAATGAAGAATTAGATGCTTTAATGTTATTTGCATACATTATCGAAAACACCTTCTCCAAAGCTAAAAGACTTAAATTAGTAGAAGTTGTTCACCTTTTACGAGAGATAACTAATATTGAAATGGATCTTAGATTTGAAGCAGCAGCAGCTAATGAACTTTATGAAAATACGAAAAATGATTTAGGATTTAATGTTCCTAAAATATATTGGAACTACACAACGAAAAAAATTTTAACTTTAGATAAAGTTGATGGGGTATCTATTAGAGAGCATCAAAAATTAAAGTCGCTAGGTGTAGATTTAAAAAAACTTGCAGAAAACCTAATTCAATATTTCCTAAAGCAGGCTGTGAGAGATGGTTTTTTTCATGGAGATATGCATCAAGGTAACTTATTTGTGGATAGTAAAGGAAATATAATTCCGGTTGATTTCGGGATTATGGGCCGTTTAGATAAAAACAATAGAAAATTTTTAGCTGAGATACTTTACGGTTTTATTCAAAGGGATTACGTAAAAGTTGCCGAGGTACATTTTCAAGCTGGTCTTGTGCCTCAAGATGCTTCTAAAGAAGAATTTGCCCAAGCATTAAGATCTGTCGGAGAACCAATTTTTGGGCAGTCTATTAAAGATATTTCCGGTGGGAATTTGCTTGCTCAATTATTTGAAATAACTGAAAAATTTAATATGGCTACACAACCTCCATTACTTTTATTGCAAAAAACGATGGTTGTTGTTGAAGGAGTTGCTAGAAAACTTTACCCAGAAACGAATATTTGGGAGGTTTCAAGGCCAGTTCTTGAAGACTGGTTAAAAGGCGTTAAAGGTCCAAGGTCTACTATTAATAAAGCTATAAATACATCCTCTGAAATTTTGAAAAGAGTTCCTGATTTACCTCAATTAATGGATAGGGCTGATTACGCCTTAAAATTAATGGCAGAGGGAAAACTTAATTTATCAATGAGTAATAATAAGAATTTAGAAATTGAACAAATGAGACTCAAAAATTTTAGAAATAATATACTTATGAGTTTTTTTGGTGTTGTAATTATCATTTTATTAGTATTTTAATTAATTATGAGTATGAAAAATAAAAAAATTTTAATCATTATTGGTGGTGGGATTGCAGCATATAAATCTTTAGATTTAATTAGACTGCTTAAAAAAAATAATAATGAGGTAAAAACAATTCTTACAAATAGTGGAAAACAATTTGTGACGCCACTATCAATAACAACACTAACAAAAAGCAAAACTTTTGAAGATATTTTTGATACAAACTCCGAAGCTGAAATAGATCATATTTCTCTTTCTAGATGGGCTGACTTAATTTTGGTTATGCCAACTACCGCAAACTTTATGACAAAATTAGCTCTTGGCAAAGCAGAAGATTTAGCCACTACTGTGATTTTAGCATCTAACAAAGATATTGTATTAGTGCCAGCAATGAACGTTAGAATGTGGATCCATAAAGCAACCCAAAAAAATGTTAGAATTCTTAATGATTACGGATATTTATTTATCGGACCAGAAAAAGGAGAAATGGCTTGCGGAGAGTATGGTGAAGGTAAAATGTCAAGTCCAAGACAAATTTATAGCTACTTATCAAATTATTTTCACAAAAGAAATATAATTAAGAAAAAGAATCTGAAAGCACTTGTAACTAGTGGACCCACTAGAGAATATATTGATCCAGTGAGATACATTTCAAATGAATCAAGTGGTAAACAAGGTTCTGAAATAGCATCAGCACTTCACAGGTTAGGAATTAAAACGGTTTTAATAACAGGTCCATCACATCAAACCAACTTGAAAGGTATTAAAGTAAAAGAAATTATTACTGCAGATGAAATGTTTAATGTGGTAAAAAAATCATTGCCTGTCGATATAGCTGTTTGTGCTGCTGCTGTAGCTGATTTTAAGCCGGCAAAAAAAAGTTCAAATAAATTAAAGAAAGATCAAATAACCCTCAAGTCAATTAAAGTGGAGGAAAATAAAGATATTCTTGAATATATTTCTAAAAATAACAAACACCGACCAAAATTAGTAGTTGGTTTTTCAGCTGAGACAGAAAATTTAAATAAAAATTCAATTTTAAAGATGAAAAAAAAGAATTGTGACTTAATGATTGCTAATGATATTTCTAAAAAAGATATTGGATTAAATTCTAATTATAATAAAGTCACAGTAATTTATAGCAATGGAAAAATTAAATTAATAAAAAAAGATAAAAAAAGTAGAATAGCCAACAAAATCGCTGAAATAATTTTGGATAAACTATTGATTGATGATAGAAATTTTAATTAAGAGATTATCTGAGAAAGTTAAATTACCTAAATATGAGACAAATGGATCCTCAGGAATGGATCTCGCGGCTGACGTAGATAGTTCAGTAAAAATTGATCCTGGAAAAACAGCAATAATACCAACAGGAATATCTCTAAGTATTCCAAATAATTATGAGATACAGATAAGACCAAGGTCTGGGTTAGCTGCGAAAAATCAAATATCAGTTCTTAATACCCCAGGAACTATAGACTCTGATTATAGAGGAGAAATAAAAGTTATTTTAATTAATTTAGGTGAAAAAATTTTCATTGTCGATAAAGGAGACAGAATAGCACAAATGGTAGTTTGCCCAATTATAAAAGCAAAATTTAAAGAAGTAGAGAGTCTTGAAAAATCTCAAAGGGGCTCTGGCGGCTTTGGTTCTACGGGTACGAAATAGCTAATGAGCATAAATATTAATTTAAACGATTATAAAAGGTTCGAAAAACAAATCTCTTTAAAAAAAATTGGTATTAGTGGACAAAAAAGAATTTTAAATGCGAAAGTTTTAATAATAGGTGTTGGGGGATTAGGGTGTCCAGTTTTAACTTATCTTGCTGCATCCGGAGTTGGAACAATAGGAATTGTTGATTTTGATAAAGTTGAAATTAGCAACCTAAATAGGCAAACTCTTTTTGTGATAAAAGATGTAGGAAAATTTAAAGTTAATCAAGCTAAAGAAAAAATTATTAAAATAAATAAGAAAATTAGAATTAAGACTTATAACAGAAAAGTTAATTCAAATAATGTAAAATCTCTACTCAAGGATTTTGATATAATTTGTGATGGGACTGACAATTTCGAAACACGTTATATTATTAATGACTATTGCAAAAAGATGAAAAAAATACTTGTTTCAGCGGCTATAAGTAAATTTGAAGGACATTTATTTAAGTTTAATTTTAAAAAAAAAGGTTCTTGTTATAGATGTTTTATGCCAGAAAAACCGTTAATGCAAAATAACTGTCAGTCAGAGGGAATTTTCGCACCTGTTGCTGGTGTTTTAGGTTCACTTCAAGCAAGCGAGACATTAAAGACAATATTAAATTTTAAACATAGTTTTAAAAATGAAATGATAATATTCGACTCAATCAATACAAAATTCAGAAATATAAAATTAACGCAAAACCCAAAATGTAAAAATAGATGTACAAAATAATTTCAATATTTTTATTTCAATTTTTTATATATCAAAATCTTCTTGCAGTAGATGAATATTTCTTGACACTGAGGAATGATAAAGTAAATCTTAGACAAGGTCCGTCATTTGAATATCCTATAAAACTATTTTACAAAAAAAAATTTTTACCTGTTCTGGTCCAAGATAAATTTGAAAATTTTAGAAAAGTTAGAGATCATGAAAATAATTCTGGATGGATACATATTTCACAATTATCAAAAAAGAAAGCTGCAATTGTTATTGATGATGAATTGATTATGTTCAGTAATTCGACTATCTATTCAAATCCGATCGTACTGCTTAAAAAAGGTA
>MDTG01061915.1_pt1 | contig 15638 bp, 16 predicted proteins | sample 811421 | NCBI WGS metagenome assembly MDTG01 (sample SAMN05326645, study PRJNA326480) | marine metagenome | isolation source: seawater | place: Pacific Ocean: South East | collected 2011
ACAAAGAACCTCCAAAGGAAAAGACCCCTGTTTGTATTTTCTTAACGCCGTGTTCTCAGGGTGACTGGATCTACCAAGCGCAGAAACTGCGGGAGCGTGAATACCACATTGTAATCTTATCTTGTCCTCCAAAATTGCAAGCCATCAAAGGGATGCTAATGCATGCGGCAGGCACCATGTTTCGGGGCTCGATATTGAACTATCCACAGCTGCAAAGTGAAACTGATTAAAACTTTAGTACCACGTTAATAAAAAATAACTATATGTTTTTATGATATTTTTTACACCATATAGCACCCACTTAACGCTCTCTCCCACAAATTTCTAAATTGTATCAAAAGCACTTTGAGTGTTTTCTTTATTGGCAAAATAGCATGAAGATTACCTTGCCTAATCAAAAACCAATTATTCGTAAACTTAATCGAAGTAAGTGCAAAATTATCAGAAAATGAAATTTTATTAAAACAAAGAAAACAAAGCTGACCTAAAACCCCAGAAGAGATCGCAAATACCATACCGTTGGCAAGCGTGATTGGTTCATAGTTTATTTTCAAAGAAGTTGATGACCAAACCCTAATCCGTCAAACGATAGCATTATTGAGACTTAAAGTGCGATGAACGTCAAAATCACACTTTCAATCATAAGCGACATTTTTGATAGCTTTTAGCAAGAGGCCACTGGGTGTCAGAAAAACGTAACCCTCTCAAAATATTCAATATAACGGCCGCTTATCCAAATCTGCCCAATCTTCAATACCAACTTTATCGATCTTAACCAGCTCATTACCCTTTGCTGATTTTGCAACGCTAGGTATAAAGTCTAGCAACGAGAAAGGGGATCCATGTATACCATCGGCGCTGCTGCAAAAAAAACAGATATGCCCATCAAAACCATCCGTTACTATTCGGATATCGGGCTGGTTATGCCCTGTGGTCACTCCGATAAAGGCTATCGTCTTTACGATGACCGTGCATTGCGCCGTTTGATCTTTGTGCGACGCGCTCGGGCGTTTGGTTTTTCATTGAAAACTTGCCGCAATCTTTTGGCACTCTACTCTGATCAATCCCGCGCCAGCGCTGACGTCAAAGCCATCACAATTGATCATATTTCCGAAATCGACTCAAAACTACGTGAGCTGCAAACCCTGCGCGATGAATTGGCTCTCCTAGCCAATAGCTGCACAGGTGATGAGCGTGCAGATTGCCCAATTTTAACTGGCCTTGCGGCACCTTAGCCTTGTTCCTGCTGTGCGAAAAAACTCGTATCTTTGGGAACTTCTGGCAATTCCATATTATATGCCGTGCAGCGCACCCGCCCCGACGCCTCACCGCGTACGAGCTCATGTGTCAGCATGCTCGGTAAATGGTTAGGCGACAGCTCAATTGCATCCTCAGCATAATATGTAGTGATATAAAGCGTTCGTGGCTTGTCCGATTTGTTAGGGGCAGAGCCATGTAACAATCTTGCGTGCATCAAACAAACCGACCCCGCCTTGCCTGTACATTTTACTAAATTTCCAATGTGCTTATTTTTGACAGAATCTGACACAGCCCCTGTAAACCGCCCCCCATGCCAATGGGAATAAATTGGCCCCTTGTGCGTACCAGGTACAACCTCCAACGGACCGTTTTCCAAAGTCACGTCATCTACAAACAACAAACATGTGATGATGTCATCATTTGTCATCGGCTGAAATGGAAAATCCTGATGAAACTTTACCTCAGTTGCCATGCCTGGTAATTTCGAATTCACCTTCCCATGATGAAATCTCAACGCGGGGCCAATCAGCTCAGCACACATATCCACCGTCCGTGCCATGCGCATTATGTTAGCGAAGACATCCGACACTTCCTCTGGCGACTGGACCCGCCGCAAACCTGGAAGCTCAGGACTATGCCCTGGTTGCAAATCAAATCGAGGGCGCCCATCCATTGTCTCCCCATAATCATCGCTAAAGCTGCGGCTTTCCTCAACCCAATCAGCAAATTCACTGCGCAAATCCGCTAATTGCTCAGACGTCACTGCATCCTCAACAACCAGCACGCCATCGCGCCAAAACTGATCTTTCTGTTCTTGAGTAAGCATCTTTATCTTAGTCTCCTAAAGGCTGAGGCAGAGCATTATTCTGCCAGCTAAGACCTGTTAGTCTCGTCCAGAAACGACATGGGGACCTCATACTACGAGCACAATCTTACCTATGTGTTGTGATGTTTCCATCTTCGCATGTGCATTCGCTGCCTCTGCTAAAGGGAAGGTGCTGTCCATAACTGGCGCAATTGTTCCATCTGCCAGCATCGGCCAGACATTCGTTTCCAACTCTCGCGCAATCGCCGCCTTAGCCACATTACTTTGTGGACGCAAAGTGGACCCCGTAATCGTCAACCGTTTCACCATAACTTGAGCAAAGTTTAACTCGGCCTTCGGACCACTAAGAAAAGCAATTTGCACTAGACGTCCTCCTGTAGCCATCGCCCTAACATTGCGAGGAATGTAGTCCCCACCGACCATATCAAGGATTACGTCGACGCCGCTACCTGCGGTCTCAGCCTGAATGACCTCAACAAAGTCTTCCTCACGGTAATTGATTGCACGTTCAGCGCCTAATTCCACACATTTCACGCATTTCTCTGCAGACCCAGCAGTTGCAAAAACCCGAGCGCCTGCTTTTGCCGCCAATTGAATTGCGGTAGTACCAATGCCAGATGATCCACCATGAACAAGAAAAATCTCCCCTGCATGCAAATCACCCCGCATAAATATATTGGAATAAACAGTGAAATATGTCTCACAAAGCGCTGCTGCTTGCACCATGTCTAAGCCCTTGGGCACGGCCAATGCATGATCCGCTCGCGTGGTCACATATTCCGCGTATCCACCACCGGGCAGCAAAGCACAAACTTCGTCACCAACTGCCCAGCGCGTCACACCCGCCCCCACGCCTGCAACCGTACCCGAGCACTCCAGGCCTGGTAAATCAGACGCACCTTTTGGTGGGTCATAAGCTCCAGCCCGCTGCAACGCATCCGGACGGTTCACGCCCGCCGCTATCACTTTAATAAGGATATCACCATGCCCTACCTCAGGAATATCACGCATGGCAGAAACTAACACTTCCGGGCCCCCAGGTTTCGAAATTTCAATAACATTCATAGTGCTCATAACGCCACTTTCTCATAGTTAGTATGGGCAAAGTCCCAATATAATTCTCGCACTTTTCGCGTCACGGGACCATAGTCCAGCTTTTGCTCGTCAAGCGCTGTTATCGGCAAAACCTTCGCTGCATTGCCTGTAAGGAACATCTCATCTGCATCGCGAAAATCCTCAACGGTCAGCGATACCTCGTCTACTTGATAACCATCTGCCCGCAGCAATCCTATCACCCGCCGCCGTGTAACGCCGTTTAGAAACGTACCATTATGCACAGGCGTGCGCACCACACCGTCCTTAACTAAAAACACGTTCGACGTCGCCGACTCAGCCACATGCCCTTCCAGATCCAACGATAGAGCATTCTTGAACCCGCGCGACTTTGCCTCTGTAATAATCCGTGCATTGTTTGGATAAAGGCAAGCCGCCTTCGCCGTAGTAAGCGCAGTGCGTGGATCAGGACGGAGAAATGGGCTTACCGTCATAGGCATGTCACCTGTGGGTGGCATGGCTATCTTTTCCAAACAAATGGCAAACCGTGTTGCATTAGGATCAGCCTCCATAATACCTGGTAAACAATCCACCGACCACATCATCGGGCGAAGATAGAATGCCTTCTCAGTACCTAGTCGTTTGATACCGTCACGTACCAGCCCCTCAATTTCTTCAGCAGTAACAGGCGATTTCATCCCCATAGTCTTGGCAGAGGCGACCACCCGTTCACAGTGATGTGCAAGATCAGGCATCACACCTTCAAAGAACCGGGCTCCATCAAAAACCATATTCCCATGCCACATCGAATGATCCGCAGCACCCACGATTAGCGTGTTCCCTTCTGCCCATTCACCATCGAAGAAGGTAAGTTGTGTGTCGCTTAACGCCATGTGTAGTCCTCCACTTCAGAGAACCATTTCACAGCTAACCTTTGGGCGCAACATACCCTGGAAATTCTGTCTGCGCTTTCCCATTCGGTGCCTTGATGTGTTCCAGAATGCGACTAGGCCCAGCCATCAAGATCTTTGCTAAAGGATTCTTTCGCATCTTAGCCTTGGCCACTTCAAATTTCATCACATTATCTATGCGGCGATCAATAAATGCCCAAGTGTCTGCGTATTCATCACTTTCGTCACCAAGCCAGAACAGCAGAACACTGGAATACACCCCGGCTAATATTGCTCGTTTTGTATACCAATTCACATCCGTGCTCGTATCACCTAACGTTTCCCAAATTAAACTGGCCGTTTGTAGGACCAGCGACGCCCCCTCTGCCGCATGTTGTGGCAATGTAAACAGACTTACACCACGTCGCACAGCCTCGCGATCGACTGCCTCTAGCCGCGCTCGAATACCAAAGGCGACCCTATCTGAGTAACGCATTGTGCCAAGATCAGCAGTTTCCATGGCAATCACAAGAGCTCTGTCCCCCATCTTGTGATAAGCCACAGCCAGATCCAAACCACCCCGCGGACACGCAAGCGCTGCCAATCCTGCATCAACACCCGAATCCTCAATCGCCATTGCGAAAGTCGTATCGGACCAGCCGTCAAAAACAACATGCATCTCCGCGGCATCCAAAAGCTTGGCAATAGTCTCAGACAAGTGGACTTCTTCAGTTTTTGGTGCATCGGTCATTGGATTCTCCTTGCTGGACAATATAGCATGCCCTTGCTATACGACCACTTCCTGCGATTTGGGGCTTTTTTGATCTCAAAATTGTCTCATGCACATTTAACTTAGAAAGGTGGTGACCCCACATGCAGGTATCGGTTCGTGACAACAATGTCGATCAGGCACTTCGTGCATTGAAGAAAAAACTGCAGCGAGAAGGCGTATTCCGTGAAATGAAGCTTCGGCAACATTACGAAAAACCTTCCGTGAAAAAGGCTCGTGAAAAAGCCGAAGCAGTGCGTCGCGCGCGCAAGCTCGCGCGAAAGAAACTTCAACGTGAAGGTGTGGTCTAAGTACACTTAGACGTCCTGGGATCCGAAAAAGGTCTCTGAAACCCTCGAGCTTGCTCGGGGGTTTTGTTTTTAAGAGATCTCTAGGCGCTTCCACCAGCGCTCGACAACATACGTGGATCAATGCCAACAGCGTCCATTGCAGCCTTCCATTTGCCATCATGATCATCAGAAAACACCAACGCTGCACTTGCATCACAAGTCAGCCAGCCGTTATCTCGGATCTCCTCTTCTAACTGCCCAGGACCCCAACCCGCGTACCCCAAGGCCAATAAACACTTTGCAGGACCAACCCCCTGGGAGATGTCATCAAGGATATCAAGTGTTGCCGTCATGCCAAAAATTTCACTCACCTTCAGAGTAGCATCTTGCGCTTCGTAATCACGCGAATGCAACACAAACCCACGCCCAAGCTCTACAGGTCCACCAAAGTGCACGTCGACCGCATCAATGGGGCGCTCAGTTTTCATAGCGAGCTGTTCCAATAAATCGCCAAAATTTAAATTCTTGGCCGGTTTGTTTACAATCAAACCCATCGCACCGTCTTTAGAATGGGCACAAATACAAATGACAGAGCGATTGAAACGCGTGTCCCCCATTGAGGGCATCGCGATTAATAGCTTGCCATCTAAATGCTCTGCTTTTTCATCAAAAGGGGTCATGTAACTCAAAATAACGCTGTTATTTGCTGCGTCAACAATGTTGCAACTGCACTTCCCAAAGAGCCCTCGACGACTCGCGTAGAGATGATCACAAAACACAAGTAATTCAAACCCCCACGCTATTTTCAAAGCACGCTCGCCTAAACGAGACTTTTTCTTTGGCGGTGTAGCCCCTATGTTTGGTGACACCAATAAAGGGGATGAAAACTTTATGATTCACCGTATAATGCTCGTACTCTGCGGATTAATTTCTGTACCCACCGCGGCCGCCGCGCAACATTACAACATCCAAAACATTGCGCGGCTCGATATATTGCGGGGCTATCCAACACAAAACGGCCACATGCTAGCAGCACACATTCAGTTGCGAGATAAGTGGAAAACCTACTGGCGCGCGCCAGGCGGCAACGGCATTCCTCCTTTGTTTGATTGGACCGGTTCAAAAAACGTGCGTGCCGTGTCATTCCATTGGCCCGAACCCACCGTGTTTTATGAAGCAGCAGGTCAAACGATCGGCTATAAATCTGAACTGGTCCTGCCCATCAGCGTCATACCGCAAGTCGCTGGACAACCAATTTCCTTAAAAGGAGAGGTCGCCTTTGGTGTCTGTCAGGACATCTGTATACCCTTGCGCGCTAAATTCGCACTGAACATCGCCGGTACTGACCCACACAGCCAAAGGGTCATCCACGCAGCGCTTAAAAAGCAACCTAAAACTGCCAAGGCGGCAGGCATACACTCGGTAAGTTGCTTCATAAAACCGATCAAAGATGGCTTCAATCTGACAGCTTCGATGAAAACACGGTCCATACTGCCAACAAATACATTTACAGTAGTTGAATTTCCACATCCCGATGTATGGATTGAACAGGACCGCACTACCTCCGATGGGACCAAGCTCACCGCAAGCGCAAATCTTTACTCGTACGGAGATACCCCTTTGATCGTGGATCGAAGAAAAATCACCATGACTTTGCTAGGAGGCAAACACGCCATTGAGGTGCGTGGATGCCCATCTTAACAAGAAATAGCTAAACGTCTCGCTTTAATCGAACTGACGGAATGGATTCGAGCTGTAGGCATTATCATCTGCATTGCCTTTAATGATGTACCAATACAGCAGAATAAAGCCACTAATACCTGTCTGCGCAATCAACTGCCACCAATCAATAGGCTTGGTAAATAAATCTTTAACAACAAGGTAACTTACAAGACGTGCTTGTCTTGCTAAACTGTTCTGAAATTAAAATTGCCAATAAAGAACTAATGTTAGCTTCGGGATGGATCATACCACTGCGTTCAACCTTTTTTGCCAATCTTTGTCTCAGTTCCTGCAATAATCCGTTCGATATTGGTGCGGTGACTCCACCAAATCGATGCCGTAAACACCACGGTCAAAGCAATCGCATTGTGATAGTCAAACAAAAAACACCAAATCGGTGTAAATAGCGATGCAACCAGCGCAGATGTGGATGAAACCCGACATATGACAGCCACTGCCAACCAAGTCATACAAGCCGCAGCCCCCACTGGAAACGCCAGTGCCAGCAAAATTCCAAGGAATGTCGCGACACCTTTACCACCGTTGAATTTTAACCATACTGGAAAGACATGTCCCAAAAACGCGGCCAGCCCAGCAATCTGCGCCGCTGACTCTTCAAACAGTAACCGAGATATCAGCACCACGACCGCACCCTTGCTTGCATCAAAAACTAACGTAAAGAATGCCGCGGTCTTATTGCCAGTGCGCAAAACGTTTGTCGCACCAATATTTCCCGAACCGATATCACGTAAATCGCCCAAACCCATTACTTTAGCCGCAATTATACCAAACGGAATGGAACCCAGAAAATACCCACAAATGAACACCAACAAGCCTTGCATTAAAGAAATATAAATCTCTGGCACTGATGCCTCCCAATTAATCACCAACCTTCAACCACTCCCACTCTAATTGGGAGCCTAAAGAGTCAGCGGGCGTAAACTTCTTCCCCACCCACAAAGGTACGTAATACCACACCCTGCATAAGACGCCCATCAAATGGTGTATTTTTACATCGTGATTTCAGCATGTAACGGTCCATCACAAACGGTTTTTCAGGATCAAACAGCACCAAGTCCGCAGGCGCTCCCTCACTCAATCGTCCGGCCTCCAAACCCAGCAGCTTCGCTGGATTCAACGACAGTGCGCGCCAGAGTGTAGCTAAATCCATATGCCCAGCATGAACCAAAGATATTGCAGCAGGTAGTAAAGTCTCTAGCCCCACAGCCCCGCTTGCAGCCTCTTCAAACGGTAGCCGCTTGCTTTCCTCGTCCTGTGGCGTGTGCATAGAACTAATGATATCAATTAGCCCCGTACCAACCGCCTCAGCCATAGCTAAACGATCATCTTCGGTACGTAGCGGCGGCTTCACTTTAAAAAACGTCCGATACCCATCAATATCAAATTCGTTTAAGGTCAGATGATGAATTGAGACCCCCGCACTCACCGGCAATCCTACAGCTTTGGCCCGCTCCAAAACAGGCAAACTGACGGCGGCAGACACTTGATCCACATGATAGGTCACGTCCGTCATCTCAACTAGTGCCATATCACGCTCCAGCTGGATCCGCTCAGCCATAACAGAAACAGCAGGCAAACCCAATTTTGAAGCAAAAGGCCCAGATGTGGCGCAGGCCCTGTCAGACATCACAGGCTCCTGCACATGACCAATAACCACCGCGCCCATCATCCTAGCATAACTTAGACATCGCCTAAAAATCTTGTTATCGCGGTTCACAAAATCACAATCGGTGAAAGCGACCGCACCTGCGTCCATCAGAAACCCTATCTCAGCCATTTCTTTGCCCTTGCGATCTTTGGTCAGCGCCGCCATTGGCAACACATTGACTTTAGACACATCCACCGCACGCTGCAGCGCAAATTGCAATGTCTCAGGGCTGTCAACAGCTGGCTCTGTATCAGGCCTAACAACAATGGTTGTCACTCCGCCAGCAGCCGCGGCTTCTCCTGCGGTGCGGAAGCTCTCCTTATGACGCTCCCCAGGCTCACAAACCTTCACACCTATGTCAACAATTCCTGGCGCAAGGCATTTAAACCCACAATCGATGGTACGTACAGAATTTGGCAGAGCCTCCTTATCCTCAAGAATCCGTGCAATCCGACCATCCTCAACCACAACAGTCCCAGAGCGCTCACCATTTTCAGGATCAATCAGGCGGGCATTTTTAAAGAGTAACGTCATCGTCTATCTCTCCACACTTTAGCAAAAAACGTTGAGAAATTTGCAAGTCCATTTTGGATTATTTGCTCAAAATGCAAAGGAATAGAATTTTTGTAATGATCATCATGAAGACGTACCAACGCCAAGCCCGCAGCCATCGATTCAACGCCAACGAACAAAACCCGCACTCGCATCAAACCACCAATCGCCGCGGTTGCAAGGAGTTATGCCGTCCGCACACTAACAGCTCCATCGCAGCCATACGCACAGCCACACCCATCTCTACCTGCTCCTGAATTACCGATCGATTAAGGTCATCTGCAATGTCCCCATCAATCTCGACGCCTCTATTCATAGGTCCAGGATGCATTACGATCGCATCATCCTTCGCGTGTGCCAGTTTCTCGGCTGTCAGCCCCCAACGATGATAATACTCGCGGGGAGATGGAACAAACGCCCCATCCATGCGCTCTCGTTGTAGGCGCAGCATCATCACAACATCGACGCCTTCAAGTCCTTCTGCCATATCATCAAAAATCTCGACGCCAAACTGATCAATCCCATTTGGTAACAAAGTTTTAGGTGCTATCAGGCGAATTCGGCTCTCCATTTTGTTAAGGAGAAAAATATTAGAGCGCGCGACACGACTGTGCGCTATATCGCCACAAATTGCCACACTAAGACGATGCAATCGTCCCTTCGCACGTCGAATAGTCAATGCATCAAGAAGTGCTTGCGTTGGATGCTCATGTCGCCCATCACCAGCGTTCAAAACCGCACAATTAACTTTTTCAGAGAGCAACTCCACCGACCCCGAATTCGGATGCCGCACCACTAAAAGATCGGGATTCATCGCATTCAGCGTGAGCGCTGTATCGATCAAGGTCTCACCCTTATTAATCGAAGATGCGCCCATTGCCATGTTCATTACATCCGCCCCCAAGCGCTTACCCGCCAACTCAAAGCTTGCCTGCGTGCGAGTAGAATTCTCAAAAAACATGTTGATCAGCGTCATTCCATTCAACACATCAGATTGCTTGTGCGACCGACGGTTTAGCGTCACATATTGCTCGGCAAGATCAATGATGGAAACGATGTCATCACGGGAAAGAGCCTCTATCCCTAAAAGGTGTTTGGCGGTGAATGCCATGACCGATCCCTCATTTGGCTTGTAAGATTATAAGGGCCAGCGGGTTACTAAACAACCCTATAGGAGAGAAGATTCTCGGCGTTTTTCATGGCTTTGATATCCGTCACTTCGAATTAGCTCATCGATAAACTGTTTGCAGATTTCGCATGTATCATAACAAGAAAACCCTGTGCGCATCTTTGCCTCTGATTCCTTTCCTGCTATTCAATATTTATGGATTCCTTTTCCATCCTCACAGCCCTTGATTGGCAAATTCAACTCGGCGCAGACGAGGCAATAGGCGATGAACCAATCAACAGATACGAACAGTCCTTGGAATCGACAAAAAGACCAATTCCAAATACGCAGCCAAGCAGCAACATCAAACCCATCGTTGAGATGCCTGCTAACCCACAACTTGATAAAGCGGGACAAGATGTTGCTCGCATATTTGCAGCCCGATGTAACGACCTCGAAACCCTACGCAACGCCATCGCCACCTTCGAATACTGTGCCTTAAAAAAAGGTGCGCGTAATCTAGTTTTTGCTGACGGCAATCCAACCGCGCGCGTCATGATCATCGGAGAAGCACCGGGTCGCACTGAAGACCAGGTCGGCAAACCATTCATGGGTCGAGCAGGCCACCTGTTAGACAAAATGTTCGCAGCAATCGACATGAACCGACAAAGCGAAGGTGACACCGCCCTATACATAGCCAATGTAATGCCTTGGCGCCCACCCCAAAATCGTGACCCCAATGATGAAGAAATCGCCATGATGCTACCGTTCTTGGAACGCCACGTTGCCATCGTAAACCCCGATATCCTCGTACCCATGGGCAATATCGCCTGCAAAGCGGTCCTTGGAAAAACAGGTATCACCCGCATGCGTGGCCAATGGACCGAAGCATTTGGCAAACCCACCCTGCCCATGTTTCACCCTGCTGGCGTGCTCCGTGACCCTCTCAAAAAGCGTGAATGCTGGGCCGACCTGCTGGCACTAAAGGATCGGCTAAACAAATGAAAATCCTTGCATCATCTGACTTGCACAGCGACACGCAAGTAATAAAACGCCTCGCCAAAGCCAGCGCAGAGGCAGATCTCGTGATCATTGCAGGCGATTTTTGTAATTATCACGACGACATCACCACTTCCGTCGCACCACTCGCTGAAATCCCCTGCCCAATCATAGCGGTGCCAGGCAACCACGAGACCGTCGATGAACTCATGGATGCCGCTACCAACAACATGACCGTCCTGCACGGCCAAACCAAAGCCGTAGACAGTCTCACGTTATTCGGCATTGGCTACGGCATACCCACCACGCCCTTTGGCGATTGGTCCTGCGACCTGTCCGAAGCTGAGGCCTCCGAGATTCTAGAAGGCTGCAGCCAAATCGATATCCTCATAAGTCACTCACCCCCAAAAGGCATTGCCGACACCACGTCATCAGGTATCAGCGTCGGCTCCACTGCCGTGCGCGCCGCAGGTGAACGCTTGAAACCAAAACTACTTCTGTGTGGTCACATACATGAAGCATGGGGCCAAAAGGGACTAATCGGCGAAACAATAGTCCAAAATCTGGGCCCCACCATAAACTGGTTTGAGGTATAGAAATGTCTGACCGCCAATTCATCCCCATCCGCATCGCTGTCCTAACAGTATCCGATACACGCCAACTGGCCGACGATAAATCTGGCCAAACCCTCGTTAACCGCCTGATCGACGACCATCACATACTTGCAGACCGCAAAATCTTGCCAGATGAGCGCAAACGGATCGCCAATCAACTTCGCGCTTGGAGTGTGGATCCAAACGTAGACGCAGTGATATCAACAGGTGGCACAGGCCTCACGGGGCGTGATGTAACGGTAGAGGCTCATCGCGATGTTTATGAAAAAGAAATTGACGCTTTCTCTACTTATTTCACAATAATATCTAACAAAAAAATTGGCACCTCCGCCATCCAATCACGCGCCTGTGCAGGCGTGGCGAAAGGAACATATTTCTTTGCCCTCCCGGGCTCGCCAGGGGCCTGTAAAGACGCCTGGGACGAGATCCTCCACTACCAACTTGATTATCGCCACATGCCCTGCAACTTTGTGGAAATCATGCCACGTCTCGACGAACATCTGAAACGCAAATAAGAGTTAGCTTCAAGAGCCTAAGCCGATAGACCCCGATAGATAAAACCACACTTGGCATAATTCTCCATGATTACTGAGGCTGCGTCTTCACCCAATTTCTTAAATCAGTTGGCACAACCTCAACGCAGACGTTTAGTTCTGTTTTAATAGCAGTGTCGTGGGAGACTAGGTCCGCACACCAGCGCAGTGCACAAATGCAGCAACGCACTATCTCAGACGCTCGCTCTTAACGCTTTAACCTCAATGGACTGCATGCAATAATTTTGATGCAAACATTTTTAAATATGTGTCTCATGTAACCGCTCAAAATTATCCCCCCGCAAAGTTAGGAAATTTGCCTTTTTAGGACCTCAAATCAACGCGACAGAATAGACCTAATTCCCACCACAAGAATGATTCTGCGTCACTTTTTGAGCAATATGCACAAATTTCCATGAAACGCTTTGGATTCTACAGATGGAATGCTAAATCACTGAGCAAAGGTTGTTGATAAACGTCTTGATTAAAAGGACTCTCATGCGCTTCATAACTCGCAGTTTGATGGGCCTCGTGCTTTTGACGCTCACGCTCGCGCTTCTTGCGCTTGCCGGAAGCCGAATATTTTTGGCGTACAAAGACAAATCCGCAGGCGGATTTGGCAATCGTGAAGTTCGCGAACGTGTCTTCACCGTCGAAGTCATGGACGTAAAACTTGGAGCGGAGTTCCCCGAAATTCAGACCTTTGGCGAAGTTATCTCAGGACGCACCCTAGAACTGCGAGCCGCCGCTTCCGGCGAGCTTGTACAAATCTCTGATAATTTTCGCGAGGGCGGCTATGTAAAAAAAGGCGAGATTCTTTTTCAAACCAATCCGGCCATAGCTCAATCCCGTTTGTTGATATCCAAAAACGAACTGGCCGAGGCAGAAGCCGACCTGCTAGATGGACGCCGAAGCCTATCTATAACCACCCAAGAAATCAAAGCAGCAGAGCGCCAGTTAGAACTGCGAATAAAGGCAGAAAAACGGCAAGAACGCCTGCGTGAACGCGGTGTTGGAAGCGAGACTGCGATGGAAACAGCTTCGCTGGCAACTTCGAGCGCCGAACAAGCGGTATTGGCGAAGCGCCTATCCCTGGCAAATTCTGAGGCCAAAATAGCCCGTGCTGAAACACTTGTGGACCGCAGGAAAATCAACGTCAACGAAGCTGCACGCATCCTGTCCGAAACGACCGTTAAAGCTGAATTCGACGGCGTACTCACCGGTGTTTCCGCAGTACTTGGTCGCCTCGTGAACGCCAACGAACAACTTGGGAGTCTTATCGACCCCGACGCACTGGAGATTGCGTTTCGAGTTTCCAATGACGAGTTTCGCGCACTTGCTGCAGGAAACCTTGCGGAGGCGGAACTTCGTATCGCACTTGATGAAGACTCATACTTTTCAGGGCAAATTGACCGCGTCTCAGCGGCTGTTGCTGCCGGTGAAACGGGCCGCGAATTGTTTGCTCACGTCCAAAATGCTGCCTTACTAAACATTCAACCAGGTGACTTTGTCTCAGTCGCCGTGCGTGAACCTATACTTAAAAAAGTCGTGAAAATCCCGTCCTCTGCCGCATCCACCAATGGTGAAGTTCTTGTGATAAATAATGACAACCGTCTTGAAGAAGCTACAGTAGAAATCCTGCGTAGTTCCGGAAATGACCTGATAGTTCGCGCCAACAGCATTGAAGGACGCAAGCTCGTGATAGCGCGAGCACCACAGCTTGGTGAAGGCATCCGCGTCAATCCACGCGCACCAGGCGGGGCCACGCTCGAAGAAAAGAAAATGGTTAGACTGGATCCGGAACGCCGCAATAAAATCCTGGCGATGCTCCGCAACAACAAGCGCATGCCGGAAGCTGTGCGTAACCGTCTAATCAAACAGTTCGAAAAAGACGAAGTATTAGAGGAAGTTTTAGACCGCATTGAATCCCGGATGGGTTCCACCCAGAGCGAAGATACACAGGAGAGTGTGAAAATTACACCTGATCAACGCAGGGCAATGATCGCCTTTGTTAAGGCTAACAAAAATATCCCAGAAGAGACTAAAATGAACGTGCTCGAACGCCTGAAACAGGACCGTATCCCGAGGGCAATGTTCGAACGTCTGTCCAGAAACAGCGGGATCTAACCTATGACAAGTCACCTGTCAGGCGGCATAAGAAGCGTCCTTAGCTACTTTACCCGACACCGCACCGCTGCGAATTTGCTTTTAGTTTTAATGCTGGTTTTAGGTCTAGCCTCGACCACTCAAATTCGGTCGCAATTCTTTCCTGACATCATTATTGACACGGTTACAGTATCGGTAAAATGGCAAGGCGCTGGCCCCGAGGACGTCGATAACGGCGTAGTCGCTGTGCTTGAACCTGCCCTTCTTGCTGTAGAGGGCATAAAAAGTTCAGAAAGCTCGGCTACCCAGGGGCGCGCGCGCATATTACTCGAATTTGAACCCGGCTGGGACATGGCTCGTGCTGCCGACGACGTAAAGGTTGCCGTGGACGCTGTTTCAGGTCTGCCCGACGGCGCAGATGATCCAAAAGTAACACGCGGCGCGTGGCGCGATCGTGTCACCGATGTAATAATCTCTGGGCCAGTATCGCCTGAACAACTTGGACGTTTTGCAGATGAGTTCTCTGCCCGCCTTTTTCGTGCAGGCATCACTCGTACAACTATTCGAGGAGTTTCAGGCCAAGAAATCACCATAAACGCACCCGAAATCTCACTCATTCGTAACGATGTCACATTACAACAAATCGCTTCTGCCATTGGTGAGGAGGCAGAAGCAGATCCCGCAGGCGATGTTGCTGGAGGGGCCGCCCGTGTTCGCACTGGAATCGAAAAACGTTCCGCTGATCAGATTCAACAAATCGTCGTGCGCTCCAATCCCGATGGTTCCAAGCTGCGCGTTGGCGATGTAGGGAACGTGATCGTCGAAGGTGTCGATCGAAAACGAAGCTACTTTGTTGGTGACTTCCCCGCCATTTCCATCCGGGTAGACCGCTCGAACCAAGGCGACGCTATAACAATGCAAAACCGCGTTCAAGACGTCGCAACAGAAATGCAGCCAACCCTGCCAGAAGGCGTCACTATTGAACTAATTCGTACTCGAGCTCAATCCATTACAGATCGCCTAAACATTCTGATAGACAACGGTTTAATGGGTCTCGGCCTTGTGATTTTGCTGCTGTTCTTATTCCTAAACGCCCGCACCGCATTCTGGGTCGCTGCAGGGATACCCGTGGCTATGTTTGCCGCCGTTAGTTTAATGTATGCTGCGGGCCTTACGATCAACATGGTCTCACTATTTGGGCTGATTATTACCCTTGGCATCGTCGTCGATGACGCCATCGTCGTCGG
>MDTG01134899.1_pt1 | contig 15637 bp, 13 predicted proteins | sample 811421 | NCBI WGS metagenome assembly MDTG01 (sample SAMN05326645, study PRJNA326480) | marine metagenome | isolation source: seawater | place: Pacific Ocean: South East | collected 2011
CCTAAGCATAAAATTGTGTTGTCTGGCCTAAATGGCAGTAAAGGCGCGATTGTATCTAATACAGATTAATCGCCTCATCCATATAATCCTGTTGGTACGACTATGGAACCGTATGGATTACCATTTTATGATTTGCCTGACATTAATTCTGTTAAGGATTTAGTTGATCCCGCAAAGGCACGATTAATGGGAGAGGAAATGCGTAATCGTTGGCGGGCAGGCGATGCTCCGGCAAACTTGGCCATTACCTCGATGATGACAAATGCATTCATTCTTACTGGAGAGGAAAAGTATCGCAATTGGGTCGTAGAGTATACCGATGGGTGGATGGTTCGTGCAAAGGAAAATGATGGTCTTTTGCCAGATCAAATTGGTCCTTCTGGAAAAGTAGGGCAATATGTCGGCGGTAAATGGTATGGCGGTCGCTATGGGTGGACGTTCCCTCATGGGTTTTTGACGATGCATTTTGCAACTGTTGATGCAGGTGCAAATGCCTATCTGTTGACTAGAGATGAGACCTATTTAGAATTACCACGACAACAAATGGATCGTATACTGGAATTAGGTGAATCAAAAGATCCAAATAATGAAGAGATGAGCGTACGTGCAAATTGGTCTCATCATCTAGATGCGGTTCCCGTTGGTCAAAAAACGTTTCTTGTACCCTATCGTTATGGGGATGCTGGGTGGTTCGACTGGATGCCTATGGGGGGACTCTATCCTATCTACTTATGGTACCTTTCTATGCGGGATGACGATTTGGAACGAGTAGAGAGACTTCGAAAAGCGGAAGCATATGATTGGAGTGAGGTCCATTCTTTTCGGGATAAACATGACTCAGGTCATGAACAGCCATGGTTCGAATTTCTAGAGGGTCGGAATCCACATTACCCAGAACTAATTCAACAGGGGAGTCATACGCAAATAGCTCGTAGGATGGCACAAGTTATGGCAGATAAAGACGTTGGGACTCAGCATCATGTGCATCACTGGCAGTGGGGGAACCCTGTTACCTCTGAGGCGTTGATTCAGTTGGCACTGGGTGCACCCCAACCTATATATAATGGAGGATTACTCCATGCACGGTTACGTTATTTTGATTTAGATCGCCGCCGGTCAGGCTTGCCTTTCGGTGTAGCAGCTCTTGTAGAAAAGCTTTCAGCTGATAGCACGACGGTTCAGTTGGTCAACACTAGTGTTACTGAATCCCATAGTCTACTGATCCAGGCAGGAACTTTTGGAGAGCATCGTTTTACAGAGGCCCATTTCGAGACTTGTACCAGCAATTGGCCCGGTGGATTAGGTGGATATGCTGGTACTTATAGAGCGGAGCCGCTGGTTACGAAAATGGATTCGGTTACTATGAAAGATTCGAAAATTGAAATACAAATGCGACCCGGTATGGAAATCCGATTAAACCTTAAAACACAAAGGTATGTAAATGACCCTTCATATACATTACCTTTTTAAACACATTCTCTTTGATGCCGAGTATAGGATGAAGGTATTTTCGAAATGAGAGAGTATGCTTACTCTGCAGATCTAAAAGTCTCTCTTTCTCATGGCAATCTTATTGGAATTGTTAGGTCACATGGTTGGTCACAGTTGGCTCCTTATTATTGGGATGAAAAATCTCAAACATTAAATCGCATTGAGCGTTTTAAACAACAAGTTGTGCACTTAAAAATGGAACAAGGAGCGAAAAAAGAAGTCAGATGCTCGGTTTCGAGTCGAAGCCCGTTGCGCTCTGCTCTGTTAAATGAACTTTCAATGCGCTTGCAGTATATGTTAAATTCTGCTTCGGATTTTTCCCAATTCATGAAAAAGGCACGTTCATTAGATCCAGAAATTTATCGGATTGCAAAAAAAGAAATAAATCCTTTATTGCGCGGATCTTCCCTGTTTGAGGATGTGTTAAAGACGCTGTTCACGACGAATGCGTCTTGGGCTTATACAAAAAAAATGTGTCAATCTTTCTTGGATGTATGCACTAAATATTTTGGTTGGGCTGAAGCCGAAAAAACTTTTCCATCAGTTTCTCAAGTATTGTCCATTCCTATGGCTGTATTAGAAAGTGAAGGGAGGTTGGGATACCGAACCAAATACTTGTGTAATATATCCACAACATTTAAAGATTGTGATGAGTTTGTTGGTTGGCCTATAGATACAATACTTGAACGGTTAAGTACCGTAAAAGGATTGGGTGGTTATAGTATAAATCATGTAGCTATGTTATTGGGTAAAAATGATAAGATCCCAATAGACTCTGAGGTTCGAAGGTGTATGCGTATTCTCGGCAGGTCTGAACAGAAAAAGTCTATTGAAGAATACTATGCTCCCTGGGCTCCTTATCAAAACTTAGCATACCGGTTTGAACGAAAAAATCGTCAGGTTTAGATTTAAATAGCATATGGAGAAAATCGAGTCCGTACGTTGGCTATTTTGTTTTATTAATCGCTACGGTCAATTAATTTTTTAAACAGTGTAGCTTCTTTTTGTTCCATCAGATTGCTGTCAATCCGCATGGCTTTTTCGCGATTCGCGGTACCAATTCTTTCTCTTAGGTCTGTTTTTTTCCATAGTTTATCTATTGCAGTTGCGTATCCAGTGCCTGTATTCTCTACCACTATAGCATGTACACCAATAAATTCTGGTATATCCTCCCAGAGCGGTTGGTTTACGATCACAGGTAACCCGCATGACATTGCTTCAAGGACTGGAATACAAACTCCAGGATAACGGATAGACATACAAAAAACATCATGCTCCTGATATATTTTATGTAGCTCAGAATTAGGTACAGAAGGCAAGAATGTCACTCTGTTTGTAATTCCCAATTTTAAAGCTTGTAGACGGAGTGATTCACTTAGAGGCCCCTGACCTACAACTGTTAATTTACATCCAACACGGGAAACCCCTTTCAGGATTGCAGATGGTTCCTTGCCCGGTATGTGATTACCTACCGTTAAAACACGAATAGTGTGGTTGTTTTTTTCGACAGCTGGTTTAAATCGATTGGTATCAACACGATTATAGATGATTTCAATGTTACGACAGCCAGCCCAACGTGCGTGTCTTGCCGGAAATTTATAAGCACAAGTGACGGCTGTGGCTTTCCGCAGGCAATAGTGTTCCATGTAGGATAGACGGTAGGCCAGTTGATAAATAGATCTGAGAAGTGTCGATGGTCCGGCAGCTCGGAGGCCTCTCCAGATAGAATGATCCGAATGGAGTGAAACGACAGAAGGGACGGATAGTTTATTTGCAACATAACTTGCATAATAACCCATTATTAGTGCTCCATGACCTTTTATTAGATCTGGTTTAATATCTGTACAAAGATCGAGAGCTCGTTTTCGAACGGAAAGAAAATTAGCAAGATTGGGACGACCGATCGTGTGGATAAAAAGCTTAGCATCACCGACAAAATCGTGTACCTTATCGGGATTTATATCAGAAGAGCATAGCGAAATAATGTGTACTTCTGAAAACATGTTTTGGGGATTCCAGTAACGAAGCTTTATTTCGCCTTTTTCGAAATATTTGTACAGTGGATCTCCTGGAAATACTATGAACCGTCTCATTCGTTGCCCTTTATAGATCATGTAAGAAGGGTTCTATTTCGGACACGAAAAAAATCGTATCTCAATTCAGCGTTGCAATTGATCTGACCAAACTGTTTTATATAATGAGGAGATAGTAATACAAACCGTAACGGAGAGGTTCCTGTCTATTAAGTTTACGACATTGTCTCAAGCAACAGGATCTATCTTGACTACGGCCTTGCGGTCTCTATCTGTTTCCTTATTTCTTTCAATGTGTTGTCTCGTAAATTTTCCTGGACTTTTTTCAGAGGGGATAGAATTCATTTCAACGCGATATTTACAACGATCATGACAATAACTTGGATAATCACCCGATATCATCAGGTCGCGTAACTCGCGGAAAGACTTTCCATTCCACACTTCTTCAAAAGACATTTCTTTGAGATCTCCCATGTGGACAACGTTAGTAAGTCGACAACATGGTGCAACAAAGCCTTCGTAGTTGAGGGTGATATATCCGAAAAAAGGATATTCGCAAAGTGTGAATGGTTTTGAGAATAGAGGATCAAAGTCCGGTTCGTCGACGTTTGTTTCCAGTCCGTAACGCTTACATTTTTCTGATATTATTCCTTGAAATTCGACCATCTCTTCGCGTGTCATAAAATAATCATCACGATTCCATCCTAAAAACTCAACTTCTACTGGTTGAAAATATAGTTGTCTAACATTTTCTATTTCGCGCAACATTTCAGGGACGTTAAGTAGAGATTTCCAATTGTTTTGACTCATTACAGAGACAGTTGTTATGGGAACGTTGCTGATAGATGAGAAGTACTTCAGGTTATCCAAAATTTTCGTGAGCGAGGTTCCCCTCACATTACGAAATGTTTCTTCATCTGATCCATCAATACTTACTCGAAGACTATCAAGCCCACTTTGGGCTAACTTCTGTGCTCGTTTCCCGCGGATTAAAACGCCGTTACTATGCAGTATGACGGTAGGTACATATTTTTTTGTTAGGGCTATGGCCTCAGGCGCATGTTTGCACGTTAACGTTTCTCCGCCTCCTGTAAACATAGCTCTATTAAGCCCCTCTAATTTGGGAGCTATGCGCTGGAATACGTCCCATGGGATTTCTCTTACGGGCACAGATTTATCAGCATAAAACTGTGTGTCACACCAAGAACATTTGAGATTACAAACATTGGAAAGTTCAATGTCTATACTTATTGGTTGGTTGTAGGAATACGACGACGTTTTACGTTTCAATGTCCGTAATTCAAGTTTTTTGCAAGCACATAAAAAAGACGTCTTAGGTGATTGGCGAACCATACGGCTAATACGATTTATTCTGTCGTTTGTTATAAGGGGCATTATCGCTAAATCCTTAGGAGGTTAACGGTTGCGTTTTAGTCATCAGTTTTCAAAAGAACGGAAATATTTTCTGCCCAATAGTATACTAAGGTAGTAAGTATGTTTTTACTTCGTTCGCCTTTTATTACTAAAATATGAGACATCTTATAAAAATCAAAGAATGGAACACTGAATATGTTATCAAGAGGTACGGAAAGTTACCAAGAATTTTAAGGTTTTAAGTTTAAATTTCCTTTTTTAATTGACTTAGATGATCTCGAACGACCTTCACAACTGCTTTACGGCCGAATCTTTCGTTTACTCGCTGTTTAGCCTGGGCAGCTTTTTCCTTTACTTCCTTCTGATTATCTAGCAAGAATTGTACCGTTTTGGCTAACTCTTCGGGATGCTCAGGTTCATAAAAGAGTGCGTCATCTTCCGTTAGGAACTCTCGGATCACTTCAATGCGAGTTGTGATTACTGGAGTGCCTTGTGACAGAGCCTCTAGTGCAGAGACGGGTGCCCAAGAAGGCTCGTTCATGTTGATAGGATACAAATAGGCATCTACGGCCGATAATACTAAAGGTAAATCCGTTATCTCACTAACGAGGGTAAAATGTTGTCGCACTTTGTGGTGATCTAACAGAGCGTAAAATTTATCTACGGAAGCCTGTTTGGCAAAGATGGGCATTGAAATGAGAAATGTAAATCTTGATTTATCATCTAAATGTTTTGCCGCATTTATAATGTCCAACAACCCTCGTTGAATCAAGGTATAGTCCCAAACGGAATCGGTGTCGATTTTGGCACAGTAGGTAAATAAAAGTACACTATTATGATCTTCTATTCCGTAAAATGTCGAAAGAACATCACGGGGACTTCCAATAGGTAGTTGATTAGTGTTTATTATTGGTGGGATACTACAAATTTTATGATGCTGTAATGTCTTTCCTGTGGCAAAAATTGCTGAGAAAAACCAAGGATGTTTGAGAAATTGTACGGGACCACTCCAAATGGATAATATGAACGGTATACGCCTAAGCAAAGCAACAAAACGTAGGCTGATAATGCTAGCATTATTTATCCAATTGAATCCGGCATAGGGCCGATAGATTATGATATCAAATTGACCATATCGGCAGATATTTGCAAAGTGCGTTAATAAGGCCTTCCAATTGCTGATATTTCCACCGGGTAAAAGTGAGTACTTGATTCCGTGGATATCAAGGGTTTTTGATGTTTGCCCTTCCGTGTAGGTGGTTAATATTTCGACCTTAAAACCAACTTCATTAAGACCCTCTGCCATTGCTTTTAGTGATGTAATTCGTCCGTCTACCCAAGGTTCATGCATGCCGGGTGTAACGATTAGAATATTCATTCTAAAAGCCTATACTGTGCAAAAAATGTTTCGCCCCAATTTTTTGTGAATGAGCATTGTGTCAATTTTAAATATAGTTTGAGTGTCCATTTTTTCGAGATTCGGCCCAATATTGGCAAAACTAAAGGGAATCCTAATCCAGCTATATCGCCGTCGACGAATTTATTGCCAAATAGCATCCGTCTTTGCTGTGTTGTAATGAAGGTATCATTTAGCCCCCAAGTATTACGTTTTCTTTGTCCCAAACATCGAATGGTTTGGTAGGATTTATTCCATAATTCGGCTATAAGAATACCATTAGATCTGAGGATTCGGGATATCTCAACGCCGAATTTAGAATAGTCTTTTAAGGGGATCATTTGAAGCATTCTACAACAGATGACCGCATCGAATGAGTCGGCGTTGAATGGCAATTTAAATGCGTCGCCTTGAACAAAGCTCAATGGGATTTCTGAGGGCGTTTTCCTTCTTGCAACCTGCATCATTTCAATGGTAACATCGATTCCGACGACTTCAATTCCTTCCGAAGCCATTCTAATTGATGATCGTCCCGTTCCCATTGCGACATCTAGTATTCGAAAAGGTTTTTGCCTTGTAGAATTTTCCGATTTTAAATGTGAACGTAACATTTTTTTTAGGGTAAGATAGTGCGCCTCGCAATATAATTGACCCGCGATGGATCCAAAACGTATGTTGTCGTAACGTTCTGCATCATCCGCAAAAAGCGTTTGAAGTGTCTTTATATGTTGATCCAATTTGCGGTTTCACTTTCTACTAAAAATTTACATGCTTATTATAAAATGCAATCAATTTTTTTGCTACCATTTGTCCCTCGTGGTTTTCAGTAACCCAGTCACGACATTTGGATCCTATGAATTGTAATTGATCTTTATGGCAAATATTTTTTAAAGTGTTGTAGATTTCCTCTTCACCATTCGCGACGGGAGTTGGTGGAAGATCTGAATAACATTGTATGGCCAAATTTTTGTCTAAGTAAAGAAAAACCGGTCGTTCGCATGCCATACCCTCTAATGCGTTAACCCCAAATTTTGGCATTCCGAATTGATCTACAATTAGATCACAGTTACGATATTCATTTATAAGTTGCTGTTTGTTTAATGGTGGAAGGAATTCAACTATTTCCGATAAACCGAGATCGTTAATGAGTTTTTTTGTGACCTCAGTGTCGGGGCCTGCCGCTATTACCCGTAAAGCCAAGTCTTCGCGCTCTTTCGCAAATTTACTGAAGGCGTGAAAGAATAAATCATTGCGCTTAGATGTGGTCTGTTTTTCAGTCCAATCCAAAAAAGAAGAATGAAGTAAGACAATCTTGTCTTTCTGCTTGGAGCTGTTTTGGCCCTTAGGGTGATATTTTTTGATATCAACAGCAGCTGGGAAGTATTGGGATTGATTAAGTTGTAATCTTTTTGTGTGAGGAATGTGGTCAATGTCGGAAAAGAGTAAACACTTGGATCTGAAAAAGGCCCTTTTCAATAGATAACCAGTTAAACTTGGTTCATGAACGACTTCTTTAAGGTCTGCACCTAAGGCGTGAGTTATTAAAGGTCGCCCTAGGAATTGACAATAAATATTTGGTAAACCAAAAGCATGTATTAGATCATAGCTCCGTAATTTAATCATTGCTTGGAATAGTGATATTGGATTCCTTTGGTCGTAATAGTGCACCCAGGTAGAGTTTGTACTGTCTATTTCTGGATCTTCCCACTCAGGGTAGGCATTGACTTGTTTTCGTTCTTTCTCTGTTATAAAAACCTCGGCATTTAAACCTTCTGCACGAAGTGCTTTTGCATAGGTATAGGCAGTATTAGCCAGATTTCCGAGAAGTGCTACTCGCATTGCAGGTTTGACCTTGAATTATCAGGTTTCTGGATTTTGGGTAATGACATACAAAATATTCTATTAAATAGAGTAATAGTCTTGTGTTTGATGGAATTAATGACAGGATTCCTTCACTGCATTTATAACATCAGAGACGTCTTTATCTGTCATATTAGGACCGAGTGGAAGAGAAATTGTCCTTTCTGAAACATATTCTGTTGCTGGGAAATCACCTGTTTTGTAATTGTATTTGTCACAATAGTAAGGCTGTAGGTGTAAGGATGTATAATGGATACCCGTACCGATATTTTGTTTTTGCATACGTTCTTGAAAAGTGTCTCGATCACATCCGACGCTCTCCCTATCAATTAGAACGGTGTAGAGATGTCGAGCATGGACCAAATTCTGCGGAGTCTCAACAGGAGTTATTACAGGCAAGTCCCGAAAAGCACCGTCATAACGATTCCAAATTTCGATCCTTCGCGACAGACATTTTTCCACTCTATTCAGTTGATGTATACCTATACTAGCCTGTAAATCAGTCATATTGTATTTAAATCCAGGAACTATCACTTCGTAATGTTTGAAACCAGAGTCAGAATAGCGTTTCCAAGCATCTCGACTCATTCCGTGTAAGGCATATATCTTGAGTTTGTCTGCCCAGTCTTTTCTATCTGTTGTGATCATACCACCTTCAGCGGTAACCACATTTTTTGTTACATAGAAACTAAAACAGGAAAGATCAGCAATAGCGCCGATCTTTCCTATGTCAGATCTGGCTTCTATAGCATGTGCGGCGTCTTCGATCAAGTATAGCCCATGAGCCTCTGCAATTTTTGAAAGAGCATGCATCTCACACGGGCGCCCAGCAAAGTGTACGGGCAAAATAGCTTTTGTTTTATTGTTTATTGCTTGCTCAACTAAATTCGGATCTAAGTTCATGGTCTTTGCGTCAATGTCAACAAATACAGGTTGCGCACCAGCGTTTACAATTGCATTTGCTGTTGCACAAAAAGTCATGGGAGTAGTTATCACTTCGTCTCCAGGACCAATATCAGCAACAATCATTGAAAGGTGCAGCGCTGCGGTGCATGAACTTACAGCAATGGCGTATTCGGCACCAACATAACTCCTAAAATTTTGTTCGAAAACACCAACTTTAGGGCCTGTTCCAATCCATCCTGACCGTAAACTGTCTACTACTTCAGCAATTTCCTCTTCCTCAATTGCTGGCCTTCCAAATACCAAAAAATCATCTCTCATTATAAATATCTTTAGCCGAAGGGGTATACAAAATAGTTGTGTTTTCTTCTTCTCTACAGGCCTCTATCCTTAGATAATACGAAGATAGCCCATGTCATCATATGCTGCCAAACTAGATTATTTTTTTAGTTATAGCATATTAACTAAAGGTTAATTTTTTTTCATCAAATCGTTCTTTAAAAAATGGAAAAAAAACAAGAGTTCATTTCGTGAAATGGTACCGCTCTTATATATCAGGAAGATGTAAACAATAGCTCCTAAACAGGAGCTGATTATTAGAGACGAAAAAGATTCATAGGTGAAAAATTTTACTATACCAGCACAAATAAAAGAGCAAACCCAAATTTTTAGTAAATTGATTGAACCAAAGTCGAATGTAAAATGACGAGAAGCATAGAGATAGAAGATGACGGTTTGCAGAAGAAAGGTTATGAAGGTAGAAAGCCCTGCTCCCAAAATACCTATCTGTGGGATCAAGACAATATTAAGTAATATATTCAATGCGGCAGTTACAACATTGATCCATAGAATTTTTTTAGTTTCTTTTGTCAAATAGAGGATTGAAACAAAGAAAGTTCCAACCATCAATGCTAAATAACCCAACAAAATTGTTAGTAATAAGGCCGCGCTTGTTACAAAAGCTTTTCCTGCAACAAGCTGAATCAAAGGCATACCCCACATCGGCGCTGAAATGACAATGGGTAATGAAAAAAGTGCGGGATATTTTATATTCTTACATATGAATAGTCTTAGATCATCAAATTGACCGTTTTCCCACAACTTGGTCACTGAAGGTGTGAAAAATGCAAAAATAGGACTATAAATAAAGGCGATCAAACTGCCTAAAGCATACGTGGCTGAATATCTTCCAACGTCCTCTTTACTTAAATAAAAATCAATTAGATAGCGGTCACTCATTTGTATGGTCCAATATAATACCCCCATTGGGATGAGTGGTACAGCATACGAGAGGTATTTTCGCAAGGTTTCTCGATCAATGCTGTGAAGGCCAATTTCACTAATAATTTTTGGAATTCCCCACAGGCAAATTAATATTTTGATGATAATTAGTGCCATTAAAGGAGCCATGATTTTCCAACCGACTGATATAAAAATCATTGTCGCTATGATAAACCCGAAGGATTCCAAAAGCATCATTAAGCAAAAAACTGTTGTTCTTTCGAATGTACGAAAATAATTGATACAAGAATTGGATATAGCACTCAGAATAACTAGCATCATCAATACCCAAAGTAGATCGACAATCTGATTCATTTCTTCGCCAAAAAACTCCTTTGCTGGTACTGAGATAAATAGGACCACAAGACCAAAAATCAGGGAAGATGTTAGTGCCACCAGGGTTGAAGTCCAAAAACCAATTTTGATGACATGTTTGTCAGTCTCAGCGGCTAAAAACCTAGTTGCAGCGGCCGGCAAAGAAAGAACGAATAACGGTATGAGTAATTCGATCATTGCATAAAGCTGCGACCATAAACCATAGATACTGACTCCTAAAGTTCGAGACAGGATTGGTAACAAAAATATATTTCTAGCGTACATAAAAACATTAGCTATCCCGATAAGTATGATGTTCTTTGTATGCCGACTAAAATTCATTTAAACCAAAATTTTTTTTAACTGATTGATTATCAGTTTTGAGTCAAAAAGATTACACAGACTAGTGCCTATTTAATTGCCTAAGAATGAATTGCTTTTAGGTAAAAGAGATATAGGGATCAGTTGAATAGGTTTTCTTTTCCACAGTAGTGTTCGGGAAAGGTTTTATTTGATTTCACCGCTTTAGCCAGGATGGTCAGGCTGATTCGATTCAATAGCGGTATATGAGATAAACATGTTTCAATGAAGACTAGAATTGGAAAGAGTTTTGGGTATCTTTGATGGATTGAATTATAAAAATTTATGAAAGAGATAGAGCCTTTCAATGAAAACCCAACCTGCGTAAGATTTTGGCTTAATTCCTTCTTCGTAAATGGGTAAATTGTGAGACCAGGATTTTTGTATGCTGACTCTGGTTTTTTAAGGCGCACTATATTTTGAAGCGCAAATCTTGCGCTATTATGTACGCTTGTTATAAGAGTACCATCCTTTTTAATAACTCGGTTTATTTCTTTAAAAGCTATACTATGTTTTTCGTGGGGGATATGGCTGAGAGTTTCGATACAGATTACCAGATCGAATACTGCATCATCGAATGGGAGATCCACGCCGGACGCTTGACAAATCTTTAGTTTTAGTTGTCCCACATATTTACGGGCCGACCTTAATGAGCCATGATCAATATCCAAAGCTATAGGCTTGATACCTAAATCGATAAGGTATTTGGTATAAACGCCATTTCCGCAACCTAAATCAAGCACGTTTTTGTTAATAAAGGGTTTGAGCCATTCCTTATTAGAGAGAAAACGAAAATCTTGGCTCCTTTTGCCCCGTGAAATCCTTTGAAGGTTTGAACGACTACTCATTTATGACCACTTAAAAACAGTATAAGGTTCTAATAAATGTTTACCCCAGTATCCTGTATAGAACATTTTCCACGTATCTCCTAATTTGATTACATTGGGAAATCCGACACCGTGTCTTTCGTACTTGCCGTCATAATTCATTCTGATGCCGTCTTCGATGGAAAAATCCAACCCATTTTCTGTTAGGGCAGAGTAAATACAGCAATGTAAGGCATTTTTTTCGGCTCCACGGTAATAGAGCCTTAGCAGGCCGTCTTTTGCTTGAACTATTGAGGGGTTATCCACGCGCGCGGTCATACCCGGTTGACCATGTTGAATTCTTGGCCCGTCTTCCATCTGCCAAGAAAGCCCGTCTTGAGAGACTGCACTATGTATATTCTTCTTGTAACAGAAATACATACGCAGTGTATTTTCGCTTCTATAAAAACAGAAATCTTCAACGGGATGTTTGAAATCAAAGAGTAAAGGTCGAGGGTTAGAAAACCCTCGACTATTTGATGCGCTCATCACAAACGTGAAAAATGGAGCTGTTATTTGTTTTCGAGCACAAAAATACAACAATTTTTCACCACCAAATTCCACGATTCGCGGGGTTTGAACGTGCTGAAACCCCGCAAGAAAATCGGTGTTTGATTTTAAATTTGAATGGACATTCCATTTTGAGTTTCCGTGTAGAGTAGCATAAGAAATGGTACCTTTCCATTTTCCTCGGATTTTCTTAGAGACATGAAAAAACATTTCGAGATTACCATTTGGTAAGGCTATAACATCTGGAAAATAGAACATTTCCGGTCGTATTATAAATCTACTTTCGATACAAACTTCTGAATCTCTCGTAAAAGATACACCGTCTTTAGAAGTCGCGCTGAGTATACGGTCTACCGGAAAAATATTTATCCGGTTTTTCCTAATACAAGTGAGGGTGTTTTTGATCTTGGTAGGGCCAGCTTTTATAACAAATTTGCTTTTCTCTCGAAGTGAATTTTGAAAATTATTATAAACCTTACTAAATGAATAGTAACGTACTAATTCACCTCCCCATCGTTTTTTGAAGTTGTAAATGCCTGCTTCTTTTGAAGTTTGTGTACGTGGATTTGGAGATACGCCGACAGAATCTACATTACAATAGCCATTGTTGTGGGCCCATTCTAATACATGCCACTGCATAAGATCATTGCCAGGGACTTTGTGTTTGATTGCATAATCTGAAGTGGTTACAGCGCCCAAAATTAGGTTCTTTCCAGCGATTAAAGCCATTTGGCCGGAAATGGCGACACCCTTTTTCATAGAAAGAAAAATTTTGGTATTTGGGTCAGTATGGCAATGTAAAAAAGCTTTCCATGCCTTACTGCGTAGGCCGTTTCTTTTTGATAGCGTGAGTGACATATGATAATATCTTTTTAAATTATCTATGTCTGTAACCTCAATGATATAAACACCCTGTTTTTTGGCTTTACGTACTTTTGACCGACTTTCTTTTCCAATTTTTTTCCATAGCTCATCAATATCTCCGTCAACTTGCGTTATAAAAGAGCCCCACTGACGTGAGGTGAATCCATACTTCTCATAGATCGCGCGAGTTTTATCATGATCTAATTGGTTGTCATGAATCGGCGGTATTATATTACGTACGCTCACACTAGATGGAAATATATTTGTATCTAAGTATTTGACGAAAGCTTCCAATATTTCATAATAGTTGGAACGTTTAAAAATTATTGGACCATAGAGCAAACGGTGGGTCGGAAAAAGACGATTCAGTAATTTTTTCAAAAAGGGAAATGCAAAAGAGTCGGCAAACGAGCGATTAAGGTCACAACCGACGAGCAGAATAGTTTGTCCAACAATACACCCGTCGTCTTTGGCGATTAGATAAATTGGAGTAAACCCATCTAAACTTGATGTGGGATGATGTAAAATAGCAGATAACTGGTAAGTGGTTGTCTCTGGAACTGTAAGTCCTCGCTTATCCCAAGCATTGAGGTCGGCAGCCGAAAGTTCAATGATCTCCATTTTTACCTAACAAGTATAATCATTCTTTTGGGGTCGCTATAAGTGTGCCGTGAGTACCGATAAAGGGGAAAATATCCTTTATAGCTTTCATGGTAACATTGAATACAGAGGAATGAAATGTTGTATAGGCATATGTATTAATTTCGAAGCTATTTTGCTGAAACAGGTCTGCGAGTGTATCAATGTTCACATTGACGGTAGCTTGGTCTGGGGTGTGCCGGACCAGTGGGGGAGGTTGTTTCAATAACCGATGAAGTAAATAATCAGCTCGAAGAAAAGCTGATTGAAAAAAAGATTGGGTATACCCTAATGTCAACGGAATACTAGAAAGGTAATAGACGCTCTTTGGTGCAACATTAATTATTTTCTGAAGCAATTTTTCGTGATTAGGAACGTAATGCAGTACTGACCCAAAAAAGAACATATCAAAATCACGCAAGGCATGATGGCTGTGTTGATCTATGAAGGATCCCATGTCGTTGTTGTGGCAAGTCAGTTTGGTATCGGGATATTGGGTTTGAAATTTTGTCTTTGTGAGTTTTAAAAAGTGTTCGTCAAGATCCAAACAATGGATGTTTTTTATTCCTGTTGCCGCCGCCAAGAGTGAATAGAAACCTGTACCACTTCCGACATCTAACAGTTTGGCCTTTGAAAAATCTTTTTTGCTGTCGATAAAAGAGATGTCTTTTTGTATTCGTCGTGTTTCGTGACGAAAAAATTCAGCCCGACCACGATCGTAATATGGAGCATAGGCTTGATAAAAAGCTTTATTTTTTTCTATTATATCACAATCATTCATTTGTCACATCGATCACTACTCGCTATAAACATTAATGGACGGACGACTTGAGCTGGACATGCGTTACATTTTTATAATTTTATTAATGACAGGAAATATAGTCAAACGCTTCTCCTTTGCCGGCGTTTTAGATTTTGTGGCGGAAGTGTGTTTCCTAAGGTCTTTTAATACTTTTCGTATATAATTAAACCGGTAATGATTTAATGTTTGGTTAAAAAAGATTGGAATTATGAATTTTTATCAGATTGGATAATTACAAGATCTTTCTAGTATTATTTAGAAAACATATTGTATGTTGTTGTTAGTCAAACCAGGAGCCGTTGATGCCCGATTCAAAAGTTTTACGAAAGCAAACGTTAAAGAACTATGATTTCACGTGGAAGACGCTACATGGCGACCCTGATATAAGGTCTGAATTTTGGCTTAACAATGTTCAAAAATTTCTCGCAGAGCAGGAACTTTGTATAGATCCAAGTTGGTTTAAAGGTAAAACTGTATTAGATGTAGGCTGTGGAGGTGGAAGGTGGACTTACGGTTTTCAAAAGTTAGGTTGTCATGTGACCGCAGTAGACGCTAGTGCTGCTGCGGTTGACTTTGTGAGAAATGAAGTGGCCAACGACATCACAGAAGTTTATCAAGCGGATGTTTTTGATTTACCGGAGGAAGTTTCTAACAAACGATATGATCTTGTATTCTCTTGGGGCGTTTTGCATCATACGGGCAATACAGTAAAAGCTCTAAAGATTATATCGGAATTGGTGAAAGACGATGGGATACTTTATATATATCTGTACGGAAAGCAATCTTGGAGCCTGTTAAAACATACTTTGGTTCGTTTAGTGAGAACTGTCTTGTTTCCCATTCCTCCTACCATAAAATTTTCTATTTTTAAGTTGCTACTGGGTGAATATAAAGCGGGATTGGCAATGGATGTATTTGGTGCTACCATCGCACATCGTTACAC
>MDTG01070332.1_pt1 | contig 15636 bp, 17 predicted proteins | sample 811421 | NCBI WGS metagenome assembly MDTG01 (sample SAMN05326645, study PRJNA326480) | marine metagenome | isolation source: seawater | place: Pacific Ocean: South East | collected 2011
GACTGTTCGTAACTAAATCTATTTCATAACAAGTTCTATAGGGGTATGGTCAGATGGTTTTTCCTTACCCCTTGGATATTTATTAATCTTAATATCTTTTATATTTTGAGTAAGTGAATTAGAGACTAAAAAATGATCTATTCGTAATCCATTATTTTTTTGCCATGCGCCTCTCATATAATCCCAGTATGTATATCCTTCAGTTTCAGGATATAAATATCTATAAGCATCATTAAAACCTTGATTTAAAATTTCCCTAAATTTTTTTCTAATTTCCAATCTAAATAAAGCATCATCCTCAAAACTTTTTGGATTATAGACATCATCTGCAGTCGGAATTATATTAAAATCACCACCTATTATAATATTTTGGTTTTTTTTGAGATTAGATTTAATAACTTTTAGAAAACTATTTAGCCAATCTTTTTTGTATGTATATTTTTCTGTATCAACAGGATTGCCGTTAGGTATATAAACATTAATAATTTGGACACTTTTTTTTTTATAAATAAATTCAGCGCTTATTATTCTTGCCTGTTTATTTTTATCTTTAATTATATCATGTTTGATATTTATTAATTTTGATTTAGATAAGATAGCAACTCCATTATAGCTTTTCTGACCGAAAACGTAACTTTCATATTTTAACGACTTTATTTCATCATATGGAAATGTCCTATCTTCAGTTTTAATTTCTTGAATTAAAACTATTTCAGGAGCAAATTTTTTTAGATAATCTTTAATATTTTCAATTCTTGCTCTTATAGAATTAACATTCCATGAGCTTATAATCATTAAAGAGAAAAGGATACACCACAACCACAAGAAGACTTAGTCTGAGGATTAGTAATTTTAAATGACTCACCAATTAATTCATCAGCATAATCAATCTCAGAGCCCTTTAACAATTCAACTGATTGTTTATCAATTAAAATATTATGTTGAACCAGGTCATCGTCACTTATTTTATTATCATAAGAAAAGTCGTACTGAAAACCAGAGCAACCACCACCTTTAATCGCGATTCTAAAATAAAATCCCTTATCTTTTTTGGATAGCAGAAAGTTGATCTGTTTTATTGCTTTATCAGTAAATTTAATTTCTTTAATCATTATTTAACACTGTTATTACTAATATAGTTAATTATTTAAACAATTAAAGTATGAAAAACCACTCAAAACTAGGTGTATTTAAAAGTAAAGGTCGTTTATTTTTTGAAGCTAAAAATAAATTTAGATCAGATTTTCAAAGGGATAGAGATAGAATTATACATAGTAGTTCATTTAGAAGGCTAAAACACAAAACCCAAGTTTTTGTAAATACGTCAGGGGATCATTATCGAACAAGGATGACTCATTCCATAGAGGTTGCTCAAATAGCAAGATCTATTTGTAAATATCTAGGATTGAACGACGATTTGGCTGAAACTTTGTCTCTAGCACATGACCTTGGTCATCCTCCATTTGGTCATGCAGGCGAGTATGTCTTAAATGAATGCATGCAGAATTTGGGGGGTTTTGATCACAATATACAAACTTTGAGAATAGTTATGAATTTAGAAAATAAATATTTAAATTTTAGCGGTCTAAATTTAACTATAGATACCTTGGATGGTTTAATTAAGCATAATGGTCCGATAGTTAAAAGTATAAATAAATTTAAAAATATAACAAATTTTAAAAAATTATTAAAAAAAATTAATTTTAAAAATTATCCGTCATTAGAAGCACAGATAGCATCATTATCAGATAACATTGCTTATAATAACCATGACATTCAAGACGGAATAACAGCAAATTTATTTAGTTTAAATGAATTAAGAGAAATTAAATTTTTCGACATGATATATAAAAAAAACATGAAAAAATTAAAAGGAAAAAGAAATGATATTTTGTTATTTCAAGTAATAAGAGACTCAATAAATTTAATGGTTGAAGATTTAATCGAAAATACTGTAAAAAATATTAGATGTAAAAGAATAAAAACAATAAAAGATGTTTATAACTCTGAAGTAAGTTTAGTATCATTTTCGAATAATTTTATAAATATTGAAAACGAAACAAAAAATTTTCTCAAATATAGAATGTACAATAATAAAAAAGTAATAATTAAAAACAACAAAGGGAAAAAAGTCTTAAATTTTTTATTTAAAAAAATATCTAAAAATCCCAAAAAATATTTCAATGTAAAAAGTAATAAATTATATGATTATAGACAAATATCTGATTATATTTCAGGAATGACAGACAGATACGCATTAAACTTATATAATAAAATAAAATGAATATATTCAATAAATATTTAGATATTATTATAAAATTATTAAATGATGAAAAAAATAGAGGTAAACTGCTTCTACCAGATAATTTTAATTCTATATTAGTTGAAATTCCACCCGAAAAATTCAATTGCGATCTATCAACAAACGTTGCTATGGTTCTAAGTAAAATTAATAAAACTTCACCTATGGAAATTGGTGAACAAATTAAAGAATTATTGGATGAAATTCCAGATGTACAAGAAACAACGATAGCTAAACCTGGTTTTTTAAATATAAAACTAAATAATAATCACTGGAACTTATTAGTAAAAGATATTTTATCTAAACCAAAAGATTATGGTGTAAATTTAAAAGAAAAAAAAAATAATTATTTAGTTGAATTTGTTTCTGCAAATCCTACTGGACCTTTACATGTTGGTCATTCCAGAGGTGCTATTTTGGGTGACGTAATTTCTAACTTATTAATTTTCAATAATCATAAAGTTACAAGAGAGTATTATGTAAATGATTATGGTAAACAAATATTGTTTTTTACTAAATCAATTTTTTTAAGAATAAGAGAGATTTTATTTAAAGAATCATTTCCAAAAGATAATCCCGACTTATATCCAGGTGATTATTTAAAAGAAATTTCCAATAATATAATTGAGAATAATCCAGATTTAAAATTTGACGATTTTGAAAATATTTCGGAAAAACTTACTGAAATTTCTGTTAGAGAGTCATTAAAAATAGTTAAAAGTAACTTAAATAGACTAGGCATAAAACATGACAACTTTGTAAGCGAGAAACATATAGTTAGTAAAAAAGAGATTGATAAAGTAGTAAAAAAACTAAAGGAAAAAAATCTTTTATATCAAGGAACAATTTCCGCACCAGAAAGAAAGCAATCTAATGACTATAAAATCAGAAAGCAAATTCTTTTTAAATCTACAGAATTTGGAGACGACAAAGATAGAGCATTGCAAAAACTTGATAAATCTTGGACATACTTTGCAAATGATGCAGCTTACCATAATAATAAAATTGAGAGAAATTTTGATCAACTGATAAATATATTAGGATCTGATCATACGGGATATGTCAAAAGAATAACATCTTTAGTAGAGGCATTATCAAACAATAAAGAAAAATTAGTTTGTAAAGTAAGTCAATTAGTTAAATTAATAAAAGACGGTAAACCTTTTAAAATGTCAAAAAGAAAAGGTGACTACATAACGGTTGAGGATTTAATTTCTGAGGTTGGAAAGGATGCAACAAGATTTATAATGTTAAATAGAAGCAGTGACGTTGAATTAGATTTTGATTTTAAAAAAGTAAAAGACAAATCAAAAGATAATCCCATTTATTATGTGCAATATTGCTATGCAAGAATATGTTCTGTATATAAAAAAATTAATAAAAGTATTAATGATAAAATAATTATAACGACAAGTCTAAATTTTGATGACCATCAGTTAAAAGTTTTAAGAAAAATATCTGAGTGGCCAAAATGTATAGAGATTTCTTGTAATAAATTAGAACCTCACCGTATTACTACTTATTTATATGAACTTGCATCAGAATTTCATTTTTATTGGAATTTAGGTAAAAATGATGAAAGCAAGAGATTTATTATAAATAACAAAATATCTTTGGAAAAATTAGTTTTTTTAAAAACCGTATCGATTGTAGTAGAGTCAGGTATGAATATTTTAGGTGTAGAAACACCTCAAGAGATGTGATGATAAAAGAAATAAAATACCTTTTATATTTACTAACCATTTTTTTTTTGTTTTTTTTTGTTACAAGATATTATTTTTCAGAAAATAACAAAAAAAATTATTTTAGATCACTTAATCAAATAGATCAAAAAATTGAAACAAATAAAGAGAAAATTATTATTTTAAAGAGTGATACGGAAAACATTATTGAATATATTGACAATGATTTAAATGAAAAAAAAAAAAAGTATAGATTTTGGGAATTATTACAATTTAATTAAAAACAGGAGGGCTTTTGTTTGTGGTTTGAAGGGTCTCAGTATAACCAACAAGGAATTTAACTTTTTGAAAAAATATAGACCTTGGGGAATTATATTATTTAGCAGAAATATCAAAAATTTAAAACAAGTGCAAAAATTAACTAAAAAAATTAAGAGTATTTTTAAAGACAAAAATTATCCAATATTGATAGACGAAGAAGGAGGACGTGTAAGTAGGTTGAAAAATATCATAGATAACTCAGATTTAACTGCGAGTTATTTCGGAAAAATTTATGGTAAAAGTAAGAGAAATTTTAATTTATATATATCAGTCTACATCGAACAAATTTCTAAAATATTAAATCTGATAGGTGTAAATATAAATAGTGTTCCTGTTTTGGATGTTTTTAGGAAAAAATCTCATAAAGTTATTGGTGATAGAGCTTACTCAGGTAATCCTAAAAATGTATCTTTAATTGGGGACATAGTAATTAGTAAATTTCATAATAATGGTATCAATACTATTATTAAACACATTCCAGGCCACGGTTTGGCCAAATCAGATAGTCACGTTAAATTACCAGTAATATCAAAAAAAATTACTTACCTCAGACAAAATGATTTTTATCCTTTTAAAAATAAAAAAAGCTATCTTGCTATGACTGCTCATGTATTATTTAAACTCATTGACAAGGATCATCCTGTTACTCATTCAAAAATATTGATAAATATTATCAGAAATAAAATCGGCTTTAAAAATTTAGTTATAACAGATGATATTTCAATGAAATCACTTAGATATGATATAAAATTAAATACCAAGATGGCTTTTAATGCAGGATGCAATCTAGTTTTACATTGTAATGGCAATATGACAGAAATGTTAAAAGTAGCACAAAATTCTCCCTATTTAAGTAAGTTCATTATTAAAAAAACTTCGCAAATGGTTAAGAAATTGAGTTAAAGTATTAAAATGAATTTAAACGATTCTCAAGAATTTAATGTTAATTTGAATAATTATAACGGTTCTTTAAACTTATTATTAGATTTAGCGAAAGCACAGAAAGTCAATTTAGAAAACATATCGATAACCAAATTAGCAGATCAATTTTACGAGTTTATAATAAATCAAAAAAAACTGGACTTAGAACTTGCATCTGAGTATTTGTTAATGGCTACATGGCTCACATACCTTAAATCAAAGTTGTTATTACCTGAAAGTGATGAAGAAGAATTTAAAGCGTTGGAAGTAGCCAAGAAACTAAAGCTTCAACTCAAAAAATTGGAACTTATAAGACTTTTATCTGATCAAATGTTAAAACGAAAAAGACTAGGAAGAGATATTTTTTTAAGAGGTGGCAAAGGTGAAATTAGATCTCTAAATAATACAAAATATTCATTAACACTGTATGAAATTTTGAAAAATTATTCAAATATTATAGCTACCAAAAATTTTCAAAAAATTACAATACCAAAGTTACCTGTTTTTACTACTGAGGATGGAATTAGAAGAATTAAAGAATTTTTTGGAAAATTTTCTGAATGGAAAAATTTAGAAGAATTTATTCCATATAATCTAATAAATACAAAAAATATGCGAAGAACCGGTAACGCAGGTATTTTTGCTGCTTCTCTGGAACTTGTAAAAGAAGGAAATATATCAATAAAACAAAATAATTTGTTTGATGAAATTTTTTTAAAAGAAAATGAAAAAAACTAAAAAAAGTAACATTTTAAAATTTCCTGAAAGTATGTCAGAAACAGATAGAGAAATAGAAGCAATTTTATTTGCTTCTTCTGTACCATTGAGTGTAATTGACATTGAAAATAAAATTAAAAAAAAAGGTAATATAGTAAAGTCTCTAGAAAAGCTTAGACTACATTATTCCGAAAGAGGTATTAATCTAGTTTTTATATCAAATAAATGGTCATTTAGAACGGCTGAAAATTTGTCTTCATTAATGTCACAACAAAAAACAGTCGAAAAAAAGTTATCAAAAGCTGCTATAGAAACTCTTTCTATTATTGTATATCACCAGCCGGTTACCAGAGCAGAGATAGAGGAAATTAGAGGAGTGGCATTCGGAACTAATACATTAGAAATACTAATGGAGCTAAATTGGGTTAAACCTACAGGAAGAAAAGATGTTCCTGGTAAACCGATTCAATACGGCACAACCAACGAATTTTTAAATCATTTTAGTTTAGAAAAATTGTCAGATTTACCAACAATTGAAGAACTTGGTACTGCAGGTTTGATAGACACATCTAATATAGAGTCGAATATATTTGGAACAGGTAAGTTTTATAAAGAAAAACAAATTGAAAAAAAGGAAGATATTTATTCAGATATTGACGAAATGTTATCAAGCACTCTTAAAAATGAAGATAACAATTAAAAAAGTATCTTTAAATATTTTGATAATAAGGCTATAAAAGATTTATGAGTATAGGTTTTTGGCAAATTGCAATAGTAGTTATATTAGTTGTTCTTCTTTTTGGTAGAGGTAAAATTTCTAGTTTAATGGGAGATGTAGCAAAAGGTATAAAAAGTTTTAAAAAAGGCATGGCATCAGATCCAACCGATGAAACAACTCAAAAGAATATAACTGAAAATCAAAACTCAGATGAACAAGAAGATAAAAAAGATTAAATCAAATGCCTCAAATAGGTTGGTTTGAGATATTAATAATTTTTTCTGTAGCAATTATTATTCTTGGTCCAAAAGATTTTCCAGTGATGATAAAAAAAGTTGGATCTTGGATTGGATCAACAAAAAGATATATCAATAACGTAACTTCGCAAGTAAGTGATATTACTGATTTAGATAATGATACCAAGGATCAAAATAACAAAAAAAATAAAAAGTCTGAATAAATTTTATGAGTGAAAATAATTTTATAAGTCATTTAGTTGAGCTTAGGAAAAGACTAATTAACTCTTTAATATTTTTAGCATGTTTATTTATATTATGTTATTTTCTATCAGATTATATCTACGGTTTCCTAGTAGAGCCTTACGCAAATGCTGTAAAGGATGATGATAATAATAGAAGATTAATCTTTACTGCATTACAGGAAACATTCTTAACTTATTTAAAAGTATCTTTTTTTGCAGCCTTTTTTTTTACTAGCCCTTACATACTTATACAAATCTGGAAATTTATAGCACCAGGGCTTTATGAACACGAAAAGTCAGCAATAATGCCTTATTTAATTGTTACACCAATACTTTTCTTACTTGGAGGAATACTTGTTTATTATTTAATTATGCCTTTAGCGATAAAGTTTTTTCTTTCATTTGAAAGTGTAGGAAACGTCACAAATCTACCTATCGAACTTGAAGCAAAGGTTAATGAATATCTTTCACTAGTTATGAAATTAATCTTTGCATTTGGTTTAAGTTTTCAATTACCTGTAGTGTTAAGTCTTTTGGCAAGAGTAGGGTTAATTGACTCTGATTTTCTTAAAGAAAGAAGAAAGTTTGTTATTGTAATTATTTTTGCAGCAGCAGCATTACTTACACCACCTGATCCAGTTACACAGATAGGATTAGCTATTCCTTTATTAATTTTATATGAATTATCAATTTTTTCTGTAAAAATAATTGAAAGACGAAATAAAGAAGAAAATGCATAATATAAAAAAAATACGTGAAAATTTTGTTGAATTTCACAAAAAAATTCAATTAAGAAATTATGATTTTGATTTAGAAGAATTAATTAAACTTGATAAAATTAATCGTGAATTAATTCAAAAAAAAGAAAATCTTGAAAAAGAAAAAAAAATAATTTCAAAAAAAAAAAATAATTTACTATTTGAAAAATCAAAAGAATTAACAAAAGATATTTTACTAATTACAGAAAAGCAATCCAAATTTAAAAGTGAATTAGATAAAATTCTTTCAAATATTCCAAATTTAGCACTAGACGATGTACCAGTAGGAAAGGATGAAAAGTCAAACAAAGTAGTTTCAATAAAAGGCGATATCAAACAATTTGATTTTAAACCTAAGACGCATTATGAAATCGGCGAAAGATTAAAACAACTCGATTTTGATGTTGCTACAAAAACTTCTGGCTCTAGATTTGTTTTTGTAAGTGGTGATTTGGCTAAATTGGAAAGAGCTTTATCAAATTTTATGCTTGATTTACATACAAAAAGTAATGGGTATAAGGAAGTATCTCCTCCATTAATTGCTAATTCAAGCTCAATGTTTGGAACAGGTCAATTACCTAAATTTGAAAATGATCAATTTGAATTAAAATTAGAAGATGGAGAAATTAGAAAGTATTTAATTCCAACAGCCGAAGTCATTTTAACCAATATGGTTAAAAATAAAATTTTATCTTACGATGATCTACCTATTAGACTTGTTGCTTCTACACCGTGTTTTAGAAAAGAAGCAGGAAGTTATGGTAAAGATACGAAAGGAATGATTAGGCAGCATCAATTTTTAAAAGTTGAACTTGTAAGTATTGTTGAAAAAAATAAAAGTTTAGACGAACTTGAAAGAATGACTAATTGTGCAACAATGGTTTTAGACAAACTTAAGCTGCCATATAGGAAAGTTTTGTTGTGTACCGGTGATATGGGTTTTAGTGCAGAAAAAACATATGATTTAGAAGTATGGTTACCATCTCAAAATACTTATAGAGAAATCTCCAGTTGTTCATCTTGTGGTACATTTCAGTCTAATAGGATGAAATCTAGATATAAAAACAAAAAAAATGAAATAGTATATCCAGCAACATTAAATGGGAGTGGATTAGCAGTAGGCAGAACCTTGATATCTATTATGGAAAATTACCAAAATGAAGACGGATCTATACAAATTCCAGATGCATTAAAACCGTATATGAATAATCTTGAGAAAATAGACATTAATTAAGAGTTGTTTTAATAATTCTTTTAGTATAAATAAAACTAAATTTTAGCTATATGGATCCAGCAATAGGTCAATTTATACCGTTAATTCTTATATTTGTAATATTTTACTTTTTTCTTATTAGACCTCAGCAAAGAAAAGCAAAAGAGCACAAAAAAATGGTTGAGGAGTTAAAAAGGGGAGACAAAGTAATTACAACCGGTGGAATTATAGGGGTTGTTGATAGAATAATTGATAATGAAAAAATTGAGGTCGAAATTTCTAATGGTGTTAAAGTTGAAATTTTAAGATCAAGTGGAATTCAAGCATTAGTTAATAATAATGTTGATGTAAAAAAATAACATTTATATATAATGTTATACTTTTCTAAAATAAAAATAATTTTAATTGTTTTATTTAGTCTAATATTATCTTATTTTGCTTTGTCAAACTTTATTAAGATTGATGATGGAATTTTTTCAAAAAAGATAAATTTAGGCTTAGATTTAAAAGGTGGTTCATATTTACTTTTAGAAATTGATAATAGTCCTGTTATAATACAGAAACTTCAAAATAAATTACTTGAAATTAAAAATCTGGCAAAAGAGAAAAATCTTTCAATAAAAAATCTTGTTTTAATTAATGATGTAATATCTTTTAATGTAGATATTGACGAAAAAGACAATGTCATTAAAATTTTTGACGAGGATAAAAGCGAAATAAATCCATATTATCCAAAGTTTAAATCTCATGAACTCGACATTGAAGTTAAGGAAAATAATTTTAGTCTAAATTTTTCAAATTATGGACTGGTATTGCTAAAGAATTCATCTTTAGATCAAGCTATAGAAATTGTAAGAAGAAGAGTTGACGAGCTAGGGACAAATGAACCTAATATAGTTAAACGTGGAAATGATAGAATTCTGGTAGAACTACCTGGTTTAGATAATCCCTCAAGAATAAAAAATTTATTGGGAAAAACTGCAAATTTATCATTTCAATTTGTATCAAAAAATAAAGAAGAAACTTTTGGTAACGAGAAAATGTACTATGATAACGATAATGCTAATTATGAAATAATTAGTAAAAGAATAATTATTAATGGTGAAAATCTCTTGGATGCAAAGCCAAGCATGAATAATCAAACTAATGAAACTGTTGTAGTATTTAATCTAGACAGGGTAGGCACAAAAAGATTTGCAAAGGCAACCTCTACAAATGTTGGTAGACAATTAGCTATTATTCTCGATGATAAAATTATAAGTGCGCCGACAATTAGCGAGGCAATTGTTGGGGGGTCGGGTCAAATAACCGGAAATTTTAATTTTCAATCAGCCACTGATTTAGCTCTTCTTTTAAGATCTGGTGCTCTACCTGCACCTATGAATATTGTTGAAGAAAGATCTGTTGGACCAGATTTAGGAAAAGACTCTATCAAAGCTGGTATAATTTCATTAATTATAGGTTTCTTATTAGTAGTGTTATTTATGATTGTGAAATATAAGTTTTTTGGGATAATTGCAAATATTGCATTAATTTTGAATTTATTTTTATTAATTGGTATTTTGACTGTATTTGGAGCCACGTTAACCTTACCAGGTATTGCAGGAATAATTTTAACTGTTGGTATGGCAGTTGATGCAAATGTCTTAATATTTGAGAGAATCAAAGAGGAAGTATCGAGAGAAAATAACAAAATTTTAGCTTTTGACTCTGGATATACAAAATCGAGAACTACCATTTTAGATGCAAACATAACCACATTAATTGCAGCAACTATATTATTTTTTATGGGGTCTGGACCTATTAAAGGTTTTTCAGTAACGTTGGGCGTAGGAATTCTGACTACACTATTTACCGTTTATTTTATAGCACGTTTGCTAACTTCAATCTATGTAATTAAAAACAAACATAAAGATAAACTTTTGTAATGAAAACTATTTATTTTAATAAATTTTATAAAAGTGCAAATATTTTTAGCTTAATATTTGTATTATGTTCATTATCGATGCTTCTTTTTAAAGGATTAAATTACGGAGTGGATTTTAAAGGTGGAACCTTAATAGAGTTGAGAGTTATGGATCAAAATATATCCATTACCAATATCAGGGATAATTTTAATAATTTAGAATTAAAAGGTGTAAAAGTTAAAAGATTTGGTAATAATACTGATTATATAATAAAATTCCAATCTGATAAACCAAACAGCTCAGAATTTATCTCAAACATAAAAAATACTCTACAAAAAAATATGGGAAATGTGCTTGAATTTAGAAGAGTTGAAAATGTCGGGCCAAAAGTTAGTTCAGAGTTACTCCGATCAGGTATAATAGCAATATCTTTATCACTGATTGCAATGTTAGTTTATATCTGGGTAAGATTTGAATGGCAATTTAGTTTAGGTGCAATAATAGCTATATTTCATGATGTAATATTAACACTTGGAATTTTTTCATTATTTTCATTAGAAATAAATCTATCAATTGTTGCAGCAGTTTTGACAATAGTTGGATATTCAATGAATGACACTGTAGTAATTTACGATAGGGTAAGAGACAATTTAAAAAAATATTCAAATGTTAAAATATTTGATTTAACTAATAACTCTATTAATGAAACTTTATCAAGAACGATAATAACATCTTTAACTACATTACTAGCATTAATATCTATATTTGTTTTTGGTGGTGCAATATTAAAAGGTTTCTCATTTGCTATGATATTAGGAGTTATTTTAGGAACTTACTCTTCTATATACATAGCATGTCCATTTCTAGTAACTTTAAATGTAAGTCAAAAAACAATAGTTAAGGAGTAAGATTAATTTATGTCTATGCTATTTTTTTCACTTTACCATTAATCATAGACTTAAGATATTGCCCAGTGTAACTATCTTTTATTTTTATAACATCTTCAGGTCTACCTTCGGCTATAATATTCCCACCTTTAACGCCACCCTCAGGACCCATATCTATAATATAATCAGCTGTTTTGATAACATCTAAATTATGCTCAATTACTACAACTGTGTTTCCTGTAGCTACAAATGTATGTAAAATTTCTAAGAGTTTTTTAATATCATGTTGATGTAAACCTGTGGTCGGTTCATCTAAAATATACATTGTTCTACCAGTTGATCTTTTAGATAACTCCTTCGCCAACTTAATTCTTTGAGCTTCCCCACCAGAAAGTGTAGTTGCCTGTTGTCCAATTTTTATATAACCAAGACCAACTTTTTTGAGTGTTAGTAATTTACTTCTTATATTTGAAATATTTTCAAAAAAATCACAACCCTCATCAACTGTCATATTTAACACATCGGCAATACTTTTTTCTTTAAATTTTATCTCTAAAGTTTCTCTGTTATATCTACTGCCTTTGCATTCATCACAAGTAATATATACATCTGGCAAGAAGTGCATTTCGTATGTTATTACACCATCACCTTCACAAGCTTCACATCTGCCGCCCTTAACATTAAAAGAAAATCTTCCTGGCTTATATCCTCTACTTTTTGACTCAGGTAAGTTTGTAAACCAATCTCTAATTGGTCCAAACGCCCCTGTATAAGTTGCAGGGTTTGATCTTGGTGTTCTTCCTATTGGAGACTGATCTATGTCAATTATTTTATCTATTAGTTCAATACCTTTTAATCCTCTAAATGGTTTAGGGATTTTCCTAGATTTATTATTGTTAAGGCTTAAATTTAATGCATTATACAAAGTTTGAAGAATTAAAGTTGATTTTCCACTTCCAGATACACCTGTAACACAAGTAAATGTACCAAAAGGAACTTTCAAATTAACATTATTTAAATTATTTCCACTTGCACTTAAAATTTGCAGAAATCTTCCATTCTTGGCTAATCTTCTATTTTTTGGTATTGGTATGTAGTTTCTATTAGATAGATATTTTCCTGTAATGCTGTCTGATTTTAACATATCTTTATATGAACCTTGAGCAACAATTAATCCTCCTTTTTGTCCGGCTTCAGGACCAAGGTCAATTATATGATCAGAGTTTTCCATAGTTTCTGTATCATGTTCAACAACTACAACAGTATTTCCTAAGTCTCTAAGTCTTTTCAAAGCATTAATTAATTTAATATTATCTTTTTGATGTAAACCTATTGATGGTTCATCTAAAACATAAAGTACACCTGTTAATCCTGATCCTATCTGAGATGCCAATCTAATTCTTTGTGACTCACCACCAGATAATGTACCTGACTCTCTGGATAATGTTAGATAATCTAAACCAACATTTAATAAAAAATCCAATCTTTCATTGATTTCTTTTAGTATATGTTCTGCAATTTTTAATTGCTTATGCGATAATTTTAGATTTAATTCATTAAACCATAATTTTGCATCAGAAATAGATTTTTCAGTTACTTGACTAATATTTAAATTATTTATTTTAACACACAGTGCTTCGTCTTTAAGCCTTTGACCATTACATCTTTCACAAAAAGTGTCTGATTGATACTGAGAAATTTCATCTCTTTTCCAGTCACTATCTGTTTCCAAATATCTTCTTTCAAGATTGTTTATTACTCCCTCAAAAGTTTTTTTATGTGAATATTTTTCATACCCATCATCATAAGAAAATTTTATTTCTTCTTCGTCTGAACCATATAAAATTATATCTTTAATTTTTTTGGGCAACTTACTCCATTTATCATCTAATGAAAATTCATAATGTTTAGATAATGACGCTAACGTTTGAGCATAATACATTGTCGTAGTTTTTGCCCACGGTTCAATAGCACCTTCTGATATTGATTTTTTTTCATTAGGTACTACTAATTTTGGATCAACATTTAGTTTAACACCAATTCCTTCGCATTCTTCACATGCACCGTAAGGACTATTAAACGAAAATAATCTTGGTTCAATCTCTTCAATTGTAAATCCGCTTTCTGGACATGCAAATTTGGTTGAAAAAATTAGTTTTTCGATCTTCCTGAATTTTTTAGGGATTGTTTCATTTTCATATTCTACAAACATTAAACCATTTGCGAGATTTATAGATGTCTCAACACTCTCAGCTAATCTGTTTCCTAAAGATGAATTAATTACTATTCTATCAACTAAAATACTAATATTATGTTTTATTTTTTTATTAAGTTCTGGTACCTGGTCAATATCATATAGGGTATCATCAATTTTTATTTTTCTGAAACCCCTTTTTTTGTATGATAAAATTTCCTTTTTATATTCACCTTTCCTTCCTCTAACTACAGGAGCATAGAGAAAAATAGTTGACTTTTTGGGTAATAATTTAATTTTATCAACTATCTGTGAAATAGTTTGAGACACAATTGGTTTTCCTGTAAATGGTGAGTAGGGTATTCCTGCTCTAGCATATAAAACTCTCATATAATCATAAATTTCAGTAACGGTTGCAACTGTTGATCTTGGGTTTTTAGGTGCGTTTTTTTGCTCAATAGAAATGGCAGGACTTAATCCTTCTATCATTTCTACATTGGGTTTTTTCATTTTATCCAGAAATTGCCTTGCATAAGCTGATAGGCTTTCGACGTAACGCCTTTGACCTTCGGCATATATTGTATCGAAAGCAAGTGATGATTTTCCAGATCCAGAGATTCCCGTAATAACTACAAATTTATCCTTAGGTATTTCAACTGATATATTTTTTAAATTATGTTCTTTAGCACCTTTAATAACTATCTTTTTTTGCATAAATTATTCTTGCTTTAAAATAATAAAATCATTATTCAAGTTAAAATGTGATATAAATATATATATCATTTATATATTTTAAGATATTATGGCAGGAAGTCTAAATAAAGTTTTACTCATCGGTCGATTAGGCGCAGACCCTGATATTAAGCAAATGGTTAATGGTAAAAGTGTTGCTAGACTTAGCCTTGCGACTAGTCAAACTTGGAAGGATAAAAATTCAGGTGAAAAAAAAGAAAAAACAGAATGGCACCGAATAGTTGTATTTAACGAAGGTTTAGTAAATGTAGTTCAACAGTACATGAAAAAAGGAGCACAAATATATGTTGAAGGACAAATATCAACAAGAAAATGGAGAGATGAACAAAATGGACAAGATAAATACTCCACTGAAGTTATAGTACAAGGATATAATTCATCCATAACTATGTTAGGTTCATCTAATATTCAGAATCAATCAACGCAAAATAATCAACAATTAGATGAGCCACCACAGATCTCAAATGATCTAGATGACGATATACCTTTTTAATAAATGCAGAACCTAGAGCTGTCAAAAAATAAAAATATCAAACTTATATCGATGTATGATGAAATAAGTTCGTCTTATTTATCTTACGCAATGAGTGTAATTGTTAGCAGAGCATTACCTGATGTTCGTGATGGTTTAAAACCTGTTCACAGAAGAATACTTTATGCTATGTACAAAGGAGGATTTGATTGGAGCAAACAATTCAGAAAATCTGCAAGAGTTGTCGGTGATGTAATTGGTAAATATCATCCTCATGGAGATCAAGCTGTTTACGATGCATTAGTCAGAA
>MDTG01408937.1_pt1 | contig 15635 bp, 14 predicted proteins | sample 811421 | NCBI WGS metagenome assembly MDTG01 (sample SAMN05326645, study PRJNA326480) | marine metagenome | isolation source: seawater | place: Pacific Ocean: South East | collected 2011
ACCAGCAACGGGGCAACTCGTTCGTGGGTTCGAATCCCACCCTCTCCGCCATCAAATTTTAAATTTTTTAAAAATTTTTGAAATTGAATTTTTTTCTATGTTTTGAGTTTTAATATTGAAATTATAAAAGTTTGAAATAGTCTCGTCATCATACTTTAAAAAATTTTCAAGCTCTTGTAATTCATCATCTTCAAATTTATTTATATAGCTCTTAACAAAGGCACTTAATAATAAATCCATCTCTTTTGTTCCCCTGTAGGAAGCTCTGTATAAAAGTTTTTTTTTTAAGATTTCTAATTCTTTAGCCATAAAAGTATAATATATATATTCATATGAATTTTCAAAAAAAAGATTTTATATTTCAAGGTGTAAATAAATTGTCAGGAGTAGGACCTCAATTTACCAAATATCTAAAAAAAAAAAGAATTGAGAAAATAAAAGATATAATACTTCATATACCCTATTCAGAGACAGATCGCTCAAGAATTTATAAATTAAATCAGTTAGAAATTGGAAAAATACAAACTATCAAGGTGCTTGTGAAAAAGTTAAATTTTCCAAGAGTAAGAAATCTACCTAATAAAATTATTTGTGAGGATGAAACTGGTAAAATTGATATAGTTTATTTCAATAGTCGTGAAGGATACTTGAGAAAGATTTTTCCTTTAAACGAGTATGTAATAATAAGCGGCAAGATTAATTTTTTTAGAAACAGCTACCAAATTACTAATCCTGATTACGTTACTACATTAAATAAAAAAGATTATGTGATTAAAAGCATTCCTAAATATACTTTAACTAAAGGAATAAATGAAAAAAAATATAGATCAATAAGTGAGCAAGTTACGCAGAATCTTCCAATAATTAATGACTGGTTAAGTGAAAAATTTATTATTGAAAATAAGCTGCTTAATTGGAATGAATGTATTAAAAAGTTACATAGCTCAGATGATGGTAAAAATAATTTATCTAATAGCTTTAGAAGACTTGCATTTGACGAAATATGTGCAAATTTTTTAACCCTTTCCAAAAATAGACGAAGGATTAAAAAAGATAAAAAGAAAAAAATTTTTTCTGAAATTTACTCAAAAAAAATCTTAGACTCATTAGCATTTTATCTAACAAATAGTCAAAAACATGTGTTAAATGAAATAAATATTGATCTGAAAAATAATAAAAGAATGTTTAGGATAATTCAGGGAGATGTTGGATCGGGAAAAACTATCGTTTCTTTGTTATCTATTGCAAATGTTTTTGAAGCAAAATATCAATGCGCATTTATGGGTCCTACCGAAATTTTATCTCAACAACATTATGAGTTAGCTAAGAAGATTTTCAAGAATATTAATATAAATATAGAAATTTTAACCGGCAAAACAGACCCAAAAAAAAGAAAAAAAATTTTAAAAGAAGCAAGAGACGGTACGATTGATTTGTTAATTGGTACACACGCACTATTTCAAAAGAAAATTGAATTTAAAAATTTAGGTTTTGTTGTAATTGATGAACAACATAAATTTGGTGTTAAGCAAAGGTCTGATTTAGCACTTAAAGGAGGTCAAAATTGTGATGTATTGCTTATGTCAGCTACTCCAATACCTAGAACTATGATGATGTCTTTATATGGAGATATGGATATATCAAAAATTTCTGAAAAACCTGCTGAAAGAAAAAAAATAATCACTTTGAGTAAACCTGAAAAAAAAATTGATGAATTGTGGCCTTTTATCAAAAAAGAATTAAAAAATAAAAATCAAATATTTTGGGTGTGCCCTTTAATTGAGGAATCTAATTTCTTAGATTTTACATCTGCTAAGAAAAAATTTGATTTGATTAATAAACGATTTCCAAACAGTGTTGGCTTAATACATGGGGGGTTGGATAAGAAAGATAAAGATTTTGTTTTAAAAGATTTTTTAAATAAAAAAATAAATATATTAGTTTCTACGACCGTTATAGAGGTTGGAATTGATTTTCCAAATGCAAATCTTATTATAATTGAAAACGCAGATAAGTTTGGTCTTTCACAGCTACATCAGTTGAGAGGAAGAGTTGGTAGAGGCGATAAACAAGGAATGTGTTTGCTTTTATTCAAAGACAGTCTTAGTAAAAACGCGATTAAAAGAATAAAGATTTTAAAAGAGTCTGATGATGGTTTTTTTATTGCAGAAGAGGATATGAAACTAAGAGGCTTTGGGGATTTAACTGGTTTTCAACAAAGTGGTACTAAATCTTTCAGATTTGCAGACCCTTTAATACATAAAGATTTATTTGAACTAGCAGAGAAATATATTATGGAAGTTGAAAATAAAAATATTAATCATGAAGATTATAGTTTTTTATTAAAATTATTTGACAGGGCAGATATTATAAACGTAAAAGAAGATTAATTAATATTTGTAGTCCCTGCGGATACAATAAATTTGGAAGCTTGTTCAAAAGTTATGTCTAAATAAATCAAATCTCTTTTCGGTACCATTAAAAGAAATCCGCTTGTAGGATTTGGTGTTGTTGGCACAAATACGTTGATCAAATCTTCGTTAACTTTCTTTTTAATTAAACCTTCATTTTCTTTTGTGGCAAATCCAACTGCCCATACACCTTTTCGAGGATATTCTAGTAGAACAACACTTTTTTGTTTATTATCTGATTTTGTAAAGCTTTCGGTCATTTGACCGATAGCAGAATAAATAGTTCTAAGTATGGGTATCTTTTTTAAAATATTATTAAATAATTCAAAAAATTTTTTACCAATAAATGACAAAGAGATCCAACCAACTAATGTTATAAATAATAGAGCTATAATGATTTCGACACCTGGAATATTAAAAGGTAGATAGTTATTAGGGTTTAATTCTTTTGGTATAATATTTCCAGAAATTCTTACAAAAAAAAGTGTTAAATATAAAGTAATTCCTATTGGTATTAAAACAACTACACCAGCTATAAAATTATTTCTTATTTTTGCAAATATTGATTTTTTAATATTTTTCTTTTCCATATCAAGAATAACTTGAATAAATAATGAATAATATAATTAATATAAAAATTGCAATTAATAATTTATTATTTAATATCATGAATCTTATTATATATGTATAACATAAACAGAAGAAAATTTCTTGGCCTAATTAGCTGTGGTTGCTGTTCAGTAATCCTGCCTTCATGTTCGACTGTTCCAATTACAGAGAGAAAACAGCTAAGTATCATACCGGAGTCTAGGATTAATCAACAAGCTGCTGCTGCATATGAAAATTTTAGAAAAAAAACAAAATTAATAACATCTGGATCTCAATTAAAAGAAGTAAGAGAAATTGGCAAAAGAATGGAAAATTCTGTAAGTGCATTCTTTCTTAATAAAAACAAAGATGATCCAACAAAAAATTTTGGTTGGGATTATGTCTTAGTTGACAATGATAAAATTGTGAACGCCTGGTGTATGCCGGGAGGAAAAATTGCGGTTTACACAGGCTTACTTAAAATTACAAAGAATACCGACGCGTTATCAATTGTGATGGGTCATGAAATAGCTCATGCAGTAGCTAGACATTCATTAGAAAGAATGAGTCATGCAATGACAATAAATGTAGGAACAACTATAGCTGATATTTTTTTGGGTGGAGCCATAAATAGAACTAGAAATACTGTTGGTCAAAATACCGGCCTTGATATTTTTCAGTTAGGTATAATGAATCCTTTTGGAAGAAAGCAAGAAACTGAAGCTGATTACCTAGGCTTGATTTTCTCTTCTTTATCAGGGTATGACATAAGAGAATCTGTAAGGCTGTGGAAAAGGATGGCTGAAAAAAAGAAAGGAAAAGAACCTCCTGCTTTTTTAAGTACTCATCCTAGTAGTGCAAAAAGAATTAATAACTTAAATAGCTGGATTAGCGAAGTGATGATAAAATATCCCCCAATAAAAAAATAATTTATTGGTGAGCCCTGATGGACTCGAACCATCGACACCCTCCTTAAAAGGGAGGTGCTCTACCAACTGAGCTAAGGGCCCCTTAAAAACGTTCTTTTATATATTAATTATTGAAAATTCAATTAATTATTCAAAAAAATTTATATATTTTTTATAAAAATTCTCAAAAGTCCCATTTTTTATATTTTTCCTAATTTCCCGCATAAATTGTTGATAAAAATATATATTGTTCAATGATATAAGCATAGATGCAAGCATTTCATCTGATTTTATCAAATGATTCAAATAACTTTTTGAGTACAAATTTAAATCTTTAATGTCGCATTTAAAGTTTAAGGGTGTTTTATCCGTTTGAAATTTGGAATTTTTTAAATTTAGTTTACCTTGCCAGGTAAAAGCTAGCCCAGTTCTACCCGATCTAGTTGGCATTACACAATCAAACATATCTATTCCCTCATTTACAGCTCCTAAAATATCTGAAGGTGTCCCAACACCCATTAAATATCTTGGTTTATTTTTTGGTAAAAAACTGGTCGTCTCATTTAAAATTTCAAACATATCAGATTGATTTTCTCCAACGGCCAAGCCACCCATGGCATAACCATCAAAACCTATTTCTTTTAATCTACTAATACTTTCAATCCTTAAGTCTTTAAAGAGACCTCCTTGGACTATACCAAAAAGTGCCTTTGACTTATTTTTACCAAATTCAATTTTACTTCTTTTAGCCCATTCAGTAGAAACATTAATTGCATTTGATATTATTTGTTTATCTTTGGTTAATTTTGGGCATTCATCCAAAACCATAATTATATCCGAATTAATTGCTTTTTGAACCTGAATACTTTTTTCGGGACTTAAAATTATTTTTTTTCCATCCAAATGAGATTTAAATATAGCTCCAATTTTAATATCAATCTTATTCAATTTGGACAATGACATAATTTGATACCCCCCGGAGTCAGTTAAAATTGGTTTTTCCCAATTCATGAATGAATGAAGTCCATTAAATTTTTTTAAAATTTCTACACCAGGTCTTAATAATAAATGATAAGTGTTGCCTAAAATTATTTGTGTATTTGTTTTTAAAATGTCATCTGCAAATATTCCTTTAACGGTTCCCTGTGTTCCTACAGGCATAAAGGCAGGTGTTTCAATTATCCCTCTAGGAGTAAAAATCTTACCTAATCTTGCTTTATTATCTTGAGTTACCAACTCAAAAGAATATTCGCTTTTAAACATTTAAATTATTTTGATCTTAAAGATATAATTTTATCAGGATCTGCAACAGCTCCACTATTTGGGTCCCCACGCTTTATTTTATCAACGTATTCCATTCCTTTTATTACCTTTCCGAAAGCAGAATATTGTCTGTCAAGATGCGGCGCGGAGTCGAAACAAATAAAAAATTGACTATTAGCACTATTTGGATCGGCTGATCTAGCTGCTGATAAAGTTCCTCTATCGTGAGCAATATCTGAAAACTCAGCATTTAAATTTGGCAAATCAGAACCACCTGTACCCGCTCTTTGTAAATTAAAATCGGGGGAGCTTGAGTTTCCAAATTTCACATCACCTGTTTGAGCCATAAATCCATCTATAACTCTATGAAAAACTACACCATCATATTTTCCGCTATCAGCAAGTTCTTTAAATCTTTTTACATGATTTGGAGCTTTTTCAGGATAAAGTTCTATTTCAACTTCTCCATAGGATAATTTTAAAATCATAATATTTTTTGCCATTAATTTTGTATTTATTAAACTAAAAAAAATTATAAAGAAATATAATAATTTTTTCATTAAAATTTATCTTTTAACATTTTTACAGTATATTTTGTTACAAACCTATCTATATTACCACCTAAATTTGCTATTTCTTTAACAAATTTAGATGAAATAATTTGATTTTCTACATCAGACATAAGAAACATTGTCTCTATTTTTGAATTTAATTTTTTATTCATTCCAGCTAATTGAAATTCATATTCGAAATCTGAGACTGCTCTTAAACCTCTTATTATAGCAGATGCATGATATTTTTTACATAGGTTTATTGTTAAGTTTTCAAAGGATATAACTTCTATTTTTTTTTTATTAAATTTTAAATCTTTAAAAAGTGAGTTATTAATAATATCTAATCTTTCGTCTATTGAAAAAAAATAATTTTTATCTGTGTTATCTGTTGTTGCTACAACTAATTTATCAAATATTTTTAATGCTTTTTTTATTACATCTATATGTCCATATGTTATAGGATCAAAAGTTCCTGGATAAACCGCAATTTTCATATTATTGTATGTTATCCTCAATTTTAATTACAGATACGACTTTTTCTGAACCAGATAATTTTTTAATTCTTACACCCTGAGTATTTCTTCCAGCTATTCTAATTTCTTTTACAGCGCATCTCATAATACTTCCTTTGTCGGTTGATAGTAAAATTTCATCACTCTCTTTCACAATTAAGGAAGATGCTATGTTTCCATTTCTTTCTGAGTTGATTATACCAATAATTCCTTTTCCACCCCTATTCGTAACCCTATAATCATGATACGATGATCTCTTACCATATCCATTTTCAGAAACTGATAAAATAAAATTATCAAGAGCATTATTGGTTTTTTTCTCTTTTTTAATTTCTTTAGAACTAATTTGTGAATTGTCAATTATTGATAAAGATATTACCTTATCATTGTCTTTTAATTGTATTCCTTTTATTCCTTTAGACGATCTACCTTTGAAAAGCCTTAGTTTTTTTGATTTAAATCTTATACATTTACCGAATTTTGTACTTAATAAAATGTCCTGATCATCTTTACAAATTTTTACACCTATAATCTTGTCATCTTGATCCAATTTCATCGCTATTTTTCCACTATTATTAATATTTACAAAATCTTCCAAAGAATTTTTTCTTACGTTTCCTTTTTCAGTTGCAAAAATAACCATCAAATTTTTCCATTCATTTTCATCTTCTGGTAAAGGCATTATCGAGCTGATTGAATGATGGCTTTTTAATGGTAATATATTAAAAATTGACTTACCTTTAGAGGCCGCTGTTCCCTCTGGAATTTTATGTGCTTTAATTTTGTATGCTAATCCTTGTGTAGAAAAAAATAAAACTGGTGTATGAGTATTAGCTGTAAATATCTGAACAACAAAATCATCCTCTCTAGTTGAAATACCTGTTTTACCTTTTCCGCCTCTCTTTTGAGTTTTTAAAGAGCTTAGAGCACCTCGTTTTATATATCCTTGATTTGTTATGTTAATTACGACTGACTCTTTTTGTATGGTTTCTTCAATATTATAATTAAGTACAGCATCAATAATCTTTGTTTTTCTTGGTGAAGAGAATTTATCTTTAATTTTTTCTAACTCTGAAATAATCAAATTATACAATACTTTTTTAGAACTAAGAATTTTTTTATAATTTATAATTAGTTTAGAAAGATTATTTATTTCAGTTTCTATTTCATTAATTCCGTAAGCAGTTAATTTTTGTAATCTTAGTTCTAATATCGAGTCAATCTGTTTATTTGAAAGTTGATAGCTAGAAATTTTTTTGTTTTCAATTAAGCTTATTATCCTTATACTTTTTTTAATTTTCCATTTTTTACTTATTAGATTTTTTTTGGCTAGTTCTGTATCTTTTGAATTTTTAATAATTCTAATAATTTCATCAATATTTTCTACTGCAGCTGCTAGTCCGATAAGTATATGGGCACGTTCCTCTGCTCTTTTTAGATCGAACTTAACTCTTTTAATTACGGTTTCTTCTCTAAATTTTAAGAATTCAGATATAAATTCTTTTAAGTTTAATATTTTAGGTTTATTATTTACTATTGCTAAAGTATTAAAACCAAATGAGCTTTCTATATTAGTCAGTTTATATAATTGTCTTCTTATTGTTTCAGGTTCTATGCCTTTTCTTAATTCAATAACTACCCTAATTCCCTCTCTATTTGACTCATCCCTCAAGTCTCTTATTCCATCAATTTTTTTGTCTCTTACTAACTGAGCTATTTTTTCTATCAAAAGAGATTTATTTACTTGATAGGGTATAGATTTTATAACTAATATTTCCCTACCACCTTTTTTTTCTTCTAGCTCAATTTCACCTCTAATTTTAAATGAACCTCTGCCTTTATTGTAGCCCTGTTTGATAATATCTTTTCCAATTATTACTCCTCCAGTTGGGAAATCAGGACCAGGAACGTGTTTCATTAATTGGTTAATCGTTAAGTCTTTGTCATTTATAAGGGCAACTGTTGCATTAATAACCTCTCCTAAATTATGTGGAGGAATACTTGTTGCCATACCAACGGCTATCCCTCCTGCTCCGTTTACTAAAATATTTGGATATTGGGAAGGAAGTACCTCGGGTTCCTTTTCTGTTTCATCATAATTGCTTCTATAGATTACTGTATTTTTTTCTAAATCCTCGGTTAAATATTGAGCAATTTTTCCTAGTTTAGTTTCTGTATATCTCATTGCGGCAGGTGGATCACCATCAATTGAGCCGAAATTACCTTGACCAGTAATTAAAGGAACGCTCATTGAAAAATCCTGTACTAATCTTACAAGTGCATCATATACGGACTGATCTCCGTGAGGGTGATACTTACCAATTACATCCCCTACAATTCTTGCAGATTTTCTAAATGGCTTAGACCAATCATAACCACCTTTGTACATTGCATATATTATTCTCCTATGCACTGGTTTAAGACCATCTCTTACATCAGGTAGCGCCCTACTAACAATTACACTCATTGCATAAGATAAATAAGACGAGCTCATTTCATCTTGTACGTAAATAGGTTTGAATAATTTATCTTTTTCTAGACTATTTTTATCCATGAAAATTTAAAAAGGAATTTCGTCGTCTAAATCAGAACTATCCTGATTCAAATTATCGTTTGGTAATGAACTTTTGTTTTCAGATACTAAGTTAGAGTTGTTGCTATTGTTTCGACTATCTAGCATTGTTAAACTTGAATTATACCCTTGTAAGACTACTTCTGTAGAATATTTATCTTGACCTGTAGTTTCGTCTTTCCACTTTCTTGTGGATAATTGTCCTTCGATATAAACGTTAGCTCCTTTTTTAACATATTGTTGAACAACGTTTACAAGACCTTCGTTAAAAATTACTACTCTATGCCACTCAGTTTTTTCCTTTTTCTCACCACTAGACTTATCTTTCCAAGATTGGCTAGTAGCAATGCTTAGTCTAGCAACACTTTTTCCGTTTACCATTTGCTTAATTTCTGGATCTGCGCCTAAACGACCTATTAATTGTACTTTATTTAAACTTCCAGCCATAATATTTTGAATAAAAAATGATTTTTTATTGTTAAAAGTCTTTAATTTATATCATATTTAGTTAGTAAATATAAGATGATTATTATTCGGAATAAAAAATATGTTGAAAAAAATCGTTGTAAAAGGCGCTAAAGAACACAACTTAAAAAATGTTTCTCTAGAGATTCCAAAAGAGAAATTAGTAGTAATAACTGGCCTTTCTGGATCAGGAAAATCATCTTTAGCTTTTGACACAATTTATGCTGAAGGCCAAAGGAGATATGTTGAAAGTCTCTCTTCGTACGCTAGACAATTCTTAGATAAAATGAAAAAACCCAATGTGGATTTTATCGAAGGTCTCAGCCCGGCAATTTCAATTGAACAAAAAAATACTTCAAAAAATCCAAGATCAACGGTTGCTACTGTAACTGAAATTTACGATTACATGAGAGTTTTATTTGCTAGAATAGGCACACCCTATTCTCCCTTCACAGGAAAACCAATAAGATCACAGCCAATAAGTGAAATGGTTGATAAAATTCAAAAACTTCCGAAAAATAATACAATTTATATCCTTGCTCCAATAGTTAGAGGTAGAAAGGGTGAATATAAGAAAGAAATATTAAATTATAAGAAAAGAGGTTTTTCAAAAATTAAAGTTGACGGAAAATATTTAAGCATTGATGAATTCCCTAATTTAAATAAAAAAGTTAAACATGATATATCAATAATTGTTGATAGAATAATATTAAATTCAAATCTTGGTAATAGATTGGCTGATAGTGTAGAAACTGCAGTTAATCTTTCAGATGGTTTGTTAATAGTTGAATACGAAAATGAGACACTTCCAAAAAAATTTAGAAAAAGAGAAAGTGTTACTTTTTCATCAAAGTTTTCTTGCCCTGAAAGTGGTTTTACAATTGAAGAAATTGAGCCTAGACTTTTTTCTTTTAATTCTCCGTATGGAGCATGCGAGGAATGTGAGGGAATCGGTCATAACTTAAATGTAGATCCAAATTTAGTTATTTCTGATCCTAAAAAAAGTCTTCAGGATGGTGTTATAGAACCTTGGTCAAAATCAACTTCTATGTACTATGCACAAACACTCGCTTCTATTGCAAAACATTACAAGTTTTCTATGACGGATTCTTGGAAAAAAATTCCAAAAAAAATTCAGGATATAATCCTCTATGGTTCTGATGAAGAAGAAATAAGATTTTCTTACGATGATGGTTTTGAGGCTTATACTACCAAAAAAACTTTTGAAGGGGTAATTAATAATTTAGAGAGAAGATATTTAGAGACTGATAGCGAGTGGAAAAGAGAGGAAATTTCACAATATCAAAGTGAAACAGATTGTGAAAAATGTAAAGGAATGAGATTAAAAGATGAAGCTTTATGTGTAAAAATTAATAATTTAAATATAAGTGAAGTTACAGAAAAATCTATTGATCTAGCTCAAAAATGGTTTGCAAATTTAGAAAACGTTTTAGATGAAAAAGAAAATAAGATTGCTCAACATATTCTGAAAGAAATAAATGAAAGATTGAATTTTCTTTTAAATGTGGGTTTAAATTATTTAACTTTGTCAAGAGAGTCTGGAACATTATCTGGTGGTGAAGCTCAAAGAATAAGACTTGCGTCTCAGATCGGTTCAGGATTAACAGGTGTTTTATATGTATTAGATGAACCATCAATAGGTTTGCATCAAAGAGATAATAAAAAATTGATTACAGCCTTAAAAAAATTAAGAGACTTAGGTAACACAGTTATAGTAGTTGAACATGATATTGAAACTATGGAAAGTTCTGATCACATAATTGATATTGGTCCAGAAGCAGGTTTAAAAGGTGGAAAAATAGTTGCTGAAGGAGAGGTAAAACAAATTATTAAAAATGAAAATAGTATTACAGGTAATTATCTTTCTGGAAAAAAATTTATCCCTGTGCCTAAAAAAAGAAGATCAGCCAAAAACGGAAGATTTATTGAAATAAGTGGTGCGAGTGGAAATAATTTAAAAAGAGTCAATTTAAAGATACCTGTAGGAACTTTTACATGTGTGACTGGTGTTTCTGGAAGTGGTAAATCAACTTTAATTCTTCATACGTTATACAATGCATTTAATTTGATGTTAAATAAAAACAAGAGTCGAAAAGTTCCTAAAGCATTTACTGGTTTTAAAGGAACAGAATTAATTGATAAAATTATTGATATTGACCAGTCACCGATTGGTAGAACTCCAAGATCAAATCCAGCAACATACACAGGGGCTTTTGGTCCTATTAGAGAATGGTTTGCAGGACTACCAGAGTCAAAGGCTAGAGGATACAAAGTAGGTAGATACTCTTTTAACGTAAAGGGCGGCAGATGTGAGACTTGTGAAGGTGATGGTGTGTTAACTTATGAAATGCATTTTCTACCAGATGTCTTTATACCATGCGATACATGTAAGGGTGCTAGGTATAATCGAGAAACGCTTGAAATCCGATTTAAAAATAAAAATATAGCTGATGTTTTAGACATGACTGTAGACGAAGGATGTGAGTTTTTTGAAAACATTCAATCTATCAAATCAAAATTAATAACCCTTAAACATGTAGGGCTCGGCTACATGAAAATAGGTCAGCAAGCTACAACTTTATCAGGGGGAGAGGCTCAAAGGATAAAATTAGCGAAGGAATTATCGAAAAGACCTACTGGGAGAACTTTGTACATATTAGATGAGCCAACCACCGGCTTACATTCCCATGATATTAAGAAACTATTAGAAATTCTGCAAGCCTTTGCAAATACAGGTAATACAGTGGTTGTTATTGAACATAATCTAGATGTTATAAAAACTGCAGACCACATTATTGATATGGGTCCTGAAGGCGGTATAAATGGTGGAAAAATTATAGCAGAGGGCACCCCAGAAAAGGTTTCAACAGTTAAAGAAAGTTATACTGGTAAATTCATTAGAGAGATCATAGACAACACCTCAATGAAAAAGACTGCCTAAAAATATAATTTATGCTATATTAGATGCATGACAAGTATATTGCAGTCACTATCTAAAACAGTTCACCTATCATTAGGAATTGCAATCTTGATGCTTTTAGGACTACATTTTTTTGGAGATGGATTTGCTTTTGATAGATATTTCTTTAGTTGGCTGTTTAGATATTTACACGTTTTGACTGGAATAATGTGGATTGGCTTACTATGGTATTTCAATTTTGTTCAAATTCCATCTATGCCTAATATTCCAGATGAACAAAAACCTGCAATTGGAAAAGTAATTGCTCCAAAAGCTTTATTCTGGTTTAGATGGGCAGCACTAGGAACAATAATTACAGGATTAATTGTTTCATACCTACAAGGCTATGTACATCAGGCGATGATATTGGGAATTGGAAGTGGAGATCCAAAATCCACTGCAATAGGTATAGGAATGTGGCTGGGAATAATAATGGCATATAATGTCTGGTTTGTGATTTGGCCAAATCAAAAAAAAGCATTAGGAATAGTAGAATGCACACAAGAGGAAAAATCTAGATCAGCTAAAACAGCAATGTTATTTTCTAGAACGAATACTTTATTATCATTTCCAATGCTGCTATCCATGGTGGCAGCTCAAAATCTTTATTAATTAAGGAACAATTTTTTCATCTTCTTTTTCTAAAGTTTTATAGCTAACTTTAAAGAATTTTAATATTGGTGAAGCTACGAAAATTGATGAATAGGTTCCAATTATTACACCTAAAATCATTGCAAAAGAAAATCCTCTTAAAATCTCTCCACCTAATATGTATATTGAAAATAATGCTAATAATGTGGTCATTGATGTAATTATTGTTCTAGCTAAAGTTTCATTAATTGATAAATTAGCAACGTCACTAATACTTATTTTTGTATATTTTAATAAATTTTCTCTTATTCGATCATAAATAACTACTGTGTCGTTCATCGAATAACCAACTATAGTTAAAACAGCTGCTATTATTGATAAGTTTATTTCTAAAGATAAGACTGAAAAAATTCCTAAAGTAATTACAACATCATGAAACAAAGCAACTATAGAGCCAACACTGAATTGCCATTCAAATCTTACCCATATATAAAATAACATAGCGGCTAGTGACAAAGAAATTGCTATGATTGAAGACTCTAATAATTCAGCACTTACTTTAGGACCTACATTTTCAACCCTTCTGAAATCAATATTTGTATTCAAATTTTCAGCCAATGTATTTTTAATTTTTTCAATAAGATTGCTATTATTTGTATTTTTTTGTTCTACTTTAATTAAATAATCTCGCTCTTTTCCAAATTTTTTAACATTTACATCACCAAGACTCATAGAATTAAGTGAGTCTCTTATTAAAGAAGTATTAACAGGGCTAACAGTTCTTAATTCAATTAATGTTCCGCCTTTAAAATCAATTCCATAATTCAATCCTTTAAAAATTATAAAAATTACACTTATAATAAAAAAAGAAATCGAAAAGATATTTGCTTTCCTAAATTTAGATACAAAATTGATTTGTTTAATCATTAAATTTTAATTTCATTGTTATTCTTTCTTAAAACGATTATTGATGTTAAATGTCTTGCTAAAAAATAAGCTGTAAATAAAGTTGTTAAAATTCCAATCCCCAAAGTAATTGCAAAACCTTTAACTGGACCAGAACCGAAAGCAAACAATATAATTGCAGCTATAAGAGTAGTAATATTAGCATCTAGCACAGTAATTTTTGCCTTTGAATATCCTGAGTCAAAAGCATGAATAATTGACTTTTCAGTTTTTAATTCCTCTTTAATTCTCTCAAAAATTAATACATTTGCATCAACAGCCATTCCAACAGTTAAAATTATTCCCGCTATGCCAGGTAGTGTAAGAGTGGCCTCCAAAATCGTAAGTATACCTGTAAGCATTAACAAATTCGCAATTAAAGCAACATTTGCAACTAGTCCAAAGACTCTATATTTGTAAAACATAAATAGAATAACTAAAATGAAACCTATAATTAAAGACAACACCCCTGATTTAATTGAGTCTTCACCTAGATCAGGGCCAACAGTTCTTTCTTCTACTACCTCTAAAGGAGTGGGTAATGCACCAGATCTAAGTAATAAGGCTAAATCTGTAGCTTCCTGAAAAGAAAAATTTCCTGATATCATACCTTTCCCAGCAGTAATAGGTTCGTTGATATTGGGTGCGCTAATTATTTTTCCATCTAAAACTATAGCTAATCTTTTTCCAACGTTATCACTTGTTGCTCTACCAAATTTTTGGGATCCTAATCTATCTAAAGTAAAAGAAACAGTCGGTTCATTCTGCTGATTTTGGATACTAGGTTGAGCATCAATAAGATTCTCACCACTCATAACAATTCTTTTGCTAATTTTTAAAGTTTCACCCGTTTCTGAAACTAATTCATCTATACCAAACTCAGAATTTTCACTTACAAGTCTAAAATTTAATTTAGCTGTTTTACCCAAAAGTTTTTTTATTCTTTCTGGATCTTTAAGTCCAGGTAATTCTACTAATATACGTTTCTCTCCTCTTTGTAAAATAGTTGGTTCTTTAGTTCCAACATCATCAATTCTTCTTCTTACAATCTCAATCGATTGTTTAAGTGCAGCATTATTTATAGTTAACAATCCAAATTTAGAAAATGAAATTTCTATATTATTCATATTTTTTTTTAAATCCAGCTCAAATGATCTGTAATTATCAATATATTGGTTGACTAAATTATTTTTTTTCGACAAGAAAAGACTTTCAAATTTTTCTACATCGTTTATCACAAAATTCAAAACTTTTTTATTAATTTTAAAGTTTGAATAATTCAAATTATTTTCTTTCATTAATTTTTTTAATGGTATGACTTTAGATTGAATTTTTTCTTCTACTAAAGAATCCGAATTTATCTCCAAAAGTAAATAAGATCCTCCCTGTAAATCTAAGCCAAGATTAACTTTTTTTTCAATAATTAAATTATCTTCGCTTTGTAAATTTAATAAAGTAAAAATTGAAATAAGAAAAAATACTAAATAAATAGAAAGAATATTTATTTTTGAAAAATTAAGCACGAAAAAGAATTATTTTTTTACTTCTTCTTTTTTAAGCAAACTTGTTATTGTTGATCTTATAATTTGGACTTTTGTTCCCTCACCAATAATTACTTCAATTCTATCATCTTCCATCACACGATCTACTGTACCAATAATACCACCAGAGGTTATCACTTCGTCACCTCTCTTTAAAGCCTCAACCATTGCTTTATGATCTTTTACCCTTTTTTGTTGAGGTCTTATAAGAAAAAAGTAAAAAATAACGAAGATTAAAATTAAAGGTATAAATTGTGCAATTCCTTGTCCGCTCATGAAGAGACAATTATAATAAATGTATTAGA
>MDTG01021886.1_pt1 | contig 15633 bp, 13 predicted proteins | sample 811421 | NCBI WGS metagenome assembly MDTG01 (sample SAMN05326645, study PRJNA326480) | marine metagenome | isolation source: seawater | place: Pacific Ocean: South East | collected 2011
ATCAGAGACTATAATACCCATCCTTGCCGCGGCTTGTTCTAAAAGTGATTCTTCAATTAAGACATCTAAAATATCATTTTGAACTTTAGTAATCTGAAGCTTGTTCATACTGCTCGTGTCTAATCTAGAGATCTTCTTATCTAATTGTGACTGTAAGACTACTCGATCATTTACAATTGCTATTACTTTATCCTCTAGAGCATATAGACTGTCATTAAAGAAAAATAAAATTAAAATAAAATAATAAAACAGCTTATTCATAATCTACTTTATCCTGATAACCTGGGATTCCTCTTCGTAATAATGATGATACGTTATTATTTGTCGTAGTTAGCCCTTTCGGTAGAAACTCAAAAAATACAGCATTATCTTTTTCTGTGCCTACCCAATAATCTCTAGCAACTATTTTAAATGCATAGCAGCAACTATCGAATTCAATACCAAACATAGTATCAATTAAATCTTCTATGTCACTTCTATCGTTAGAAAAAGAGTAGTTATACTTTCCTATAAACGAGAGAGATTCAGAGATTGAATAGACACCTGATAAATCTATTTCTTCTTCGTTGCCTCGGGTAAACCTGTAATCAAAATTAAATAATTTATTTTTTGATCCTGTGCTGGCATCATATCGATATCTAAATGCAGTTCTCATACCATGACCCTCATGAGGATTAAAAACAGACCCAAGTGATAATGTACTATTTTCGTTTATTTTTGAATTTATCATACCTATAATATTTGAAGCATCGGAATGTACCTTTTTCCCCGCAGTGATGTGCACATCTCTGTCATCAAAATATATAATTTGTCCAAGTGTGCCTGTTAAAATTTCATCACCAGTTATCTCATCAATTATTCTATGAGTTAATGCAAGCGTTATTTGCTTTGAATCATTTAGTCTGTCTTCACCATAGAACTTATTCTCAGAAAAAAGTGAATACTTAAATTCTTTTAATCCACTATCAAAGATTGGATTATTATCTTGGTTACCAATAGGTACATATAAGAGATATGCCTCAGGTTCTAATGTGTATAGCTTATCACCAATAGTTTTTTCTAAGTAGACTTTTCCCCTTAAGCTAAATATCGGCGTGGTCTTGGATGTGCTACTCGAAGAGCCTCTATCCATACTGTAGTCAACGTGTCTTATACCAAATTTTGGAGTAAGCTCCCAACTCTCAGTCTGTATAGGCAGTTCAATGCTTGGATATATCAGATATCGTGTGCCTTCAGATTTTGTACTATCCTTATGAGTAAATTTATCTAAACTTGCCTTGACACTATACATATAGGGATTATCTCTTTGAGTGTTTGTATAATTCACTTTAAGTGAAGGGCTAGTCTCATACTGTTCATCTACACCTGATTGTGATGGTTGGTATGATAATGAGGATAATTCATAATCTATGATTCCATTATTCATAAACTTTTCTCCAAACAGTCTCCATTCTCTTTTCACACTAGATTGGCTTGCGGTACTTAGTGAATTACCGAAATCATCAAAATACTTTAGATCAGAAATTCTACTATATGAAAGTTCACTATTTAATGATAATCCAAGAGGCATTTGATTAGAGTAATTTATATTATTTATTAGTTTTCTAGTATCTAGAAAAGAGTATAAGTATCTATCATCAAGAAATTTATCATCACTATCGATATATGCAATGTTAAGTAGACTAGAGGTCTCATTGCCAATGTATCTTAGCTCGTTATCTAGAAGTATTCCCCTATCACTCAATGAAGTCAATTCTAATGTTGCATCATAGTTTGGAGCAATATTAAAATAATATGGCACTGATAATGATGTACCACTGTCTCCACCAGTTCCAAATGATGGCGTTAAAAAACCAGACTGCCTATCATCTGATAGTGGAAAACTGATAAACGGAGAATAAAATATAGGGATGTTTTTATATTTCAACAGCATATTATAGGAGTGGCCTCTATCCGAATCATTGTAGAGAACAGTGGTGGTTGATGAAAGTTCCCAGTCTGGATCGTCTAATCTACACGCTGTATAAGTTCCATCTTTCAAAATCACATCATCGTTATTCTTTAAAGTAATTTCCTCTGCTTTCCCAGAACCATCTCTGTTGGGGAAATAATATTTTGCCTTTGAGAATTGCACTTGATTAGTTGTGTTCTCGTATTTAGCGCTTTCAGAGTAGACTGAAAGATCTTTATTAAAGTATTTTACTGAATCTGATGCAGTAAGATTTTTAGTATCAGTGTTGTACTTTATTGTATCTGCCTGAAGTAAGTCATTTTCTCTTTCAGCTTCTGCATTACCTTTAGCTGTAAAAATTGTTTCGGTTTGATTTTGACTATCAGCTCTTATTTCTAATGTAGATTCATCCGCATCTGATAAAGTTTTCATATTCTCAAATATTTCAAATTCATTCAGCTTACATAATTCAATTGATCCATCAAAGTCAACACGGTCATCGATAGTTAAAATTATTGGGCTAGATTCTAGGTCAGATTTTTTTTTATCTGATTTTTTTATGATGGGGGCATTATTTCTTATACTGTTATTTACTTTCTCTAATCCAACTTTTTTGTATGTTTCTTTGTTGATTGTTATTTCAAAAACCCTCTCATTCTTGAAAATTATTGAAATATTTTTAAATTCTTGTTGATCAGAATTATTATAATAGACATAGTCCCATTTATTTTCTTTGAATGGACTTGAGACTAGTGGACTACCCAATAAATATTCAACTTGCTGTTTAGACAGACCTAAGTCTATTCTTTTAAAGTTTTTTTCATCTAACAACTTTCCTTGTTCTAGGGGAATAACATATGGTTTTATACCTTTATCATTCAAATAACTTTCAATATTATTTGATATATCATCTACGAAATCAAATACACCAGAACTAGCATTAGCGGAAACGCTTATAAGTACTACAAAGAAAGATTTTCTAGAAATATTATATAGTGTCATCGACGAAGATTATAACATCTTCTTATGGCATCAGAAAATAATCAGCTATTAATAATAGACAGAATCTCTTGGGTCAACCGCTCAGGGCCATCTTCTCCACCTACTATTCTGTGAAGTATTCCCTTTTTTTTGTAGAATTCAATAATTGGTTCAGTTTGTTCAGAATATACTTTGAGCCTATTAGTTACTGTATCTTCATTATCATCAGCTCTCTTAACAAATACTCCATCCCCGCATGCATCACCCTCTCTATAATTGGAAAAAAATTCATTTTCTATTTTCCCACATGTATCACAAGTAATCCTGCCGACACATCTTTTTATGATTAAGTCTATGGGCACATCTATTAAGAAAACATACTCTAGTGATATTCCGATTTTATTCAAAAGAACATCTAAATTTGAGGCCTGAGATAAGTTTCTAGGAAATCCATCTAGTATGAAGCCTTTGTTACAAGCATCTGATGTAAGTTTTTTTGAGACTAATTCTAAAACAATATTGTCGCTAACGAATTTACCCGAGGACATGATTTTTTTTAGTTCGATCCCCATTTGCGAACCAGAGGAGGTTTCTGCTCTTAATAAATCTCCTGTTGATATCTGTGGTATATCAAATTCATTTTCTATTTTTTTCGACTGTGTACCTTTACCTGAGCCTGGTGCTCCCAAAAATAATATATTCATCTTCCCCCCTTTTTATAATTCTAAAGCAACGGAGCTATTACAAGACTCACAATTGCCATAACGTTAATTAATATATTCATTGATGGCCCTGAGGTATCTTTCAGTGGATCACCAACAGTGTCTCCAACAACTGCAGCTTTATGTGTATCAGAACCTTTTCCTCCGTGGTTACCTTTTTCCACATACTTTTTAGCGTTATCCCAAGCGCCGCCAGCATTTGACATTGTTAATGCAAGTAGGATACAACTAACAAGTCCTCCTCCCAATAGCCCCCCAAGCATTTCTGGCCCGAATACAAGCCCAACAATAACTGGTGAGAAAACTGCTATAGCTCCCGGGACCACCATTTTCTTTAGTGCAGCTTCTGTTGCAATCTCAACACATTTTTGATTATCTGGTTTTGCAGTCCCATCCATAAGTCCTGGGATTTCTCTGAATTGTCTTCTAATTTCATTGATCATAAAATAGGCCGCATCGCCAACGGCGGTTATTGTCAGCGAACTTACAAGAAATGGAATCATACCACCAATAAATAATCCAATTAATACATTTGTATCTGTGAGAAGCAGTTGTATTGAGTCCTGCCCAAGCATTGAGCGGCTATGATTAACCTCTTGAACAAAAGCTGTAATTATTGCTAGCGCTGCTAGCGCGGCAGCACCAATTGCAAATCCTTTTCCTATAGCTGCTGTTGTGTTTCCAACTTCATCTAGACTATCAGTAATTTTTCTAGTCTCTTCTCCTAGACCGCCCATTTCTGCAATTCCACCTGCATTATCTGCTATAGGGCCATAAGCATCTATTGCCATAGTAATTCCAACTGTAGCTAACATCCCAACTGCAGCAATCCCAACTCCATAAAGTCCAGCAAAATAATTAGATAAAAAGATTATGATTACGAGAGTGATTATAGGAATCACGACTGATTGCAGTCCTATGGATAATCCTGTTGTTATAACAGTAGCTGACCCTGTTTGACCTTGTTCTGCAATCTTTCTGACTGGAGCGCCACCTGTGTAGTATTCTGTAACAAGACCAATGACTATTCCACCAACTGTTCCAGAGAGAACTGCATACCATGCATTCTCACTAACGCCAATATAAACAATCAAAAAATATGCAAGAACTATAAATGATATAGCTGCGGCAAACGTTCCGCCTCTGAGTGAGTTTGCTATTGTTGTCTCATCACTTCCTTTTCTGCTTGCCAAGAGTTTAATTATAAATATTCCTACAATAGAACAAACCAAACCCAAAGATGCAAGCGATAAAGGTAAGAACATTAGGGTTTGCCTCATTCCTAATTCAGCTATGTCCGTTTGTAGCATAGTAGAGGCAATCGCGATTGTTGCGATTATTGCACCACAATAAGATTCAAAAATATCTGATCCCATTCCAGCAACATCACCAACATTATCTCCAACGTTGTCAGCTATAACGCCAGGGTTTCTGGGATCATCTTCAGGAATATTTTTTTCAACCTTACCCACGAGGTCTGCACCAACGTCTGCAGATTTTGTGAATATGCCACCGCCGACTCTTGAGAATAATGCTACAACTGAGGCGCCCATACCAAAACCATGAATGGTTGAAGCAGTTTCTGGATCAGATCCATATAGAACATATAATAAACCTAGCCCTAAAAGGCCCATCGCAGCAACTGTGAGACCCATAATTGATCCACCAAAAAATGCAACAGATAGACTATCACTTACACCATTATTTTGAGCAGCTGTTGCAGTGCGAACGTTAGCTTTTGTGGCTGTATACATACCTATAAAACCAGTAATAGACGAACTTAAAGCACCAACTATGAATGCTACTGTGCTACTGAGACCTAAGCCTATATAGACTCCGAAAACAAGAATCAGTGAAAATACAAACAATATTGAATATTCCTTTTTCATAAAAGCCATAGCACCAAGATGTATTTCATCAGATATATCAGTTAATTTTTTTTCACCTGCTGGGTACTTTTCAACTGTTAAATATAAGAGAAAAGCCGCAAATAAGCCCAAGAATCCAAATATTATCGGTATTATGTCCATATTTATTCACCTTTATTGATTTTTATTTTTTCTTTTTATAATCTTACCTATGATATGGCAAGTAATCATCGCAATGAGACTATCAGAAAAAGACAAAGGTTTGAAGAGAAAACTGGTTGGGAAGAAATAAATGATCCTGTACAGGACAGGGCATCTCATAAAATCAGAGCTCTGATAGCCACAGCTGTGGTCTTTGTAATATCGTTATTCTACTTAGATCATATTTACACCATTCAAATCACTGATCATGAACTATATACAACCAAGGCTGATGATAATCGTATTAGAGTTAGACCTATAGAGCCAATCAGAGGAAGAATTCTTGACAGGAATGGCAAAGTTCTAGCAGAGAGTTTTGACACTTTCGATATAATCGCTAAAAAAGAGAATATAATTTCAAAGGAAAATTTTATAGCTAATGCCACGAGAGTTTTTAAATTTTCCAAAGATGATAAAAAGAATATTTTAAAACAATTTGATAATAAAAAACAAAAAGAAATCATTCTAAAAAAGGGCACTACCATAGATGAGTTTACAAAATTAGCTGTTGATCAATATCTTTTACCTGAAATGGAGCTGATTATAAACTCTAATCGGAGATATGTATATCCTGAGGCCACTTCACATTTATTAGGATATACAGGGAAATTGTCTGAATCTGATTTTGAATCAGTTGTTGAGATTAAAGATGGTATGACTCATGTTGGCAAGATAGGCATTGAAAGATTTTATCAAAATCTTTTATCAGGTACACCTGGCTATGAAAAATTAGAAACGAATGCAAGTAATGAAATTGTAAGAGTTTTGGAAAAAAAGCCAGCTTTTCGAGGAAGTGATGTTTATTTAACAATCGATGTTGATCTTCAGAACTATTCTTATGAATTGTTGAAAGACAAAAAGGGATCCGTTATTGTTATGAATCCTTATAATGGAGATATTTTAAGTTTTGTAAGTCACCCTGGCTATGATATTAATCTATTCGCTCAAGGTATCTCAAAAAGAAACTATCAAAAACTTATTAATGACAAATCTAAACCTCTCTTTAACAGAGCTCTCATAGGACAGTATCCGCCAGGTTCAACAATTAAACCATTTTTTGGTATAGTCGCTCTAGAAGATGGCATAATAGAAAAATCAAATTTTATTGGGTGCTCTGGCGCTTATAAGCTTCAAAATTACAAAAGACCTTTTAGATGTTGGAAAAGGGACGGCCATCAAGACGTAAATATGTCGTCTGCCATTGCCAGTTCTTGTGATGTATTTTTTTATCACTTAGCAAAAATTTCTGGTATTGATTATATGCATGAAAAGCTGGCTAAATTTGGATTTGGACAGAAAACATTTATTGATTTATACGGAGAGCAAGTAGGGTTACTCCCGTCACGTGAATGGAAGAATAAATCTAGACAGACTCCATGGTATCCAGGCGAAACATTAAACATTGGTATAGGGCAAGGATACTTTCTCACAACACCTTTACAACTGGCAAATGCCATGGCGCTTCTAGCAAGCGGTGGTGATAGCGCTACGCCCCATTTATTTTTGAAAAGTTCTGATGAAAAGGAAAAAAATGTTACACGGTATGACTATGAGAAAAATACAAACTCGATAAATATTGACATGGATAGTCTACATATTATCAATGAATCTATGTGGAGAGTTATTTATGACAAAAAGGTCGGGACTGCATCTCATATTAAAAAAATTGACGGAGTTGAATTTGCCGGTAAAACAGGTACTGCACAAGTTTACAATCTAGATAAAGGAAAAACTGGTAAAAAATCTCTTCAAGATCACGCATTATTTATAAGTTTTGCTCCGTTTGAGAGACCAGAAATTGTTGTTTCCGTAATAATTGATAATGGAGGAAGTGGATCTGCAGTAGCAGCTCCTATTGCAAGGGATATCATCAATTTTTATTTCGAGAAAGCCCAGGCACAGGTTGCATCTAAATGAGTTATTCAAGTAATGAATTCAGCGGGATTTCTTCACTTTTCAAAATAGATGTAAAACTTTTTATTTTAGTAATGATAATAGTTTTTTTAGGTTTAGCCACACTCTTCAGTGTTTCTGGTGGAGATGCATCGCTTGTCTACAAACAAATAATAAGAATATTCGTTGGGCTAATAGCTATGATCTTGTTAGCTCAAATACATCCAGATAATTTTCGACTTTTCTCACCACTTTTTTATTCAGTTGGGATTCTTCTTTTAATATTAACTATTTTTTTTGGTGTAGGTAAAACAGCGGACCGATGGTTAGATTTATATATTTTAAGGTTTCAACCGTCAGAACTTATGAAGATATTTGTGCCTCTAATGATTGCATCATTTTATTCTGATAAATCATTACCTCCAAAGTTAAAGAATCTTTTGATAGCTGTGCTCATAATAATCATCCCAGCATTACTAATTGCAAAACAACCTGATCTTGGAACAGCAATATTAATTACAAGCTCTGGTGTGATCGCTATTCTATTATCAGGGATAAAACTATCACACATATTTCTTGGAACTGTTGCTGTAATAGGGGCTATACCATTACTGTGGTCAAATATGTATGACTATCAGAAGTCTCGCGTACTTTCTTTCTTCAGTCCAGATCAAGATGTTTTGGGATCGGGTTACCATCTTGCACAATCAAAAATAGCTTTAGGATCAGGAGGGCTATTTGGTAAAGGCTATATGAATGGAACTCAATCCAAGCTGGATTTTCTTCCAGAGAATCATACTGATTTTATTTTTTCAGCATATGGGGAGGAATTTGGTTTCATGGGTATTTTATTATTAATTACCCTGTATACTTTAGTAATCTTTAGGGGTATGAGTATATCTATCAAAGCCACAGATAATTTTTCTAGAATATTGTCTGGCACTCTAATACTCACAATTTTCTTATATGTTCTTGTCAATGTAGGTATGGTAATAGGTATTCTTCCAATCGTTGGTGCGCCACTTCCATTTATGAGTTATGGAGGGACATCAATGTTAACAGTATTCGCAGCGCTAGGAATAATAATGTCTATTAAGTCTCATCAGCGATTAATGAGGAAATAATGAAGCATCTCTTAGCAATATTTTTATTTATCTTTGCAACTAATGTTTTTGCCAATAACGCGTATAAAACTGATGAAGTAAATGATTTTATTGAATATATGTCTAATAAATATAAGTTTGAAAAAAATGAACTTAGGAAACTATTTAATGAAATTAAAGAAAAAAAGAAATTAAAAAAATACTTTAAACAGGCACCAGAAAGGAGACTTACTTGGAACGGTTGTATGCCAAGAGAGAAAAATTGCACAAATTACAAAAAATTATTTGTTAATGATTATAACATCACGCATGGAAAGAACTTTATACAGGATAATTTGATTTATCTAGATAAAGCCTCAGAGAAATTCGGAGTACCAAAAGAAATCATCACTGCCATCATAGGTATAGAAACGAGATATGGAAAAAATTTAGGAAACTTCAAAACATTCGATACCTTAGCTTCGTTAGCTGTTGGGCCTAATAAAGGGCGAAGACATAAATTCTATAAGTCTGAATTAGAAAACTTTTTACTATTATGCAAAGAAAACAATCTTAATCCATCCTTAATAAAAGGGTCATATGCTGGAGCACTAGGCAAGCCACAGTTTATCTCTAGTTCATATAGAAACTATGCTATTGACTTCGATGATGATAACTATGCGGATCTTTGGAATTCAAACGCAGATATTGTAGGAAGTGTTGCAAATTATCTTAAACGTAATGGCTGGTCAAAAAATGGACAGATTCTAACAGATATAAATGCAGTCAGCTCTGAACTCGAGAGTATTTCAAAAAAATCCTATAAACCTCATACTAAATTCCAAGATTTTTCAATTCTTAATGATAATCTATCAAAAAAAATTGATCCTAATGAAAAATTGTCTGTGATAAGAAGAATTGAGGGGAGTACTGTGATTTACAGTTTTGGACATAATAACTTTTATACAATAACAAGATATAATAGAAGTAGACTATATGCGCTTGCAGTGTACACTCTTGCTGAAGAATTAAAAATCCAATCACGAAAGTAGTTGTTGTGGTAATATATGTATATGATTAAAGACATTATTTCTATTTTTCTTGGTATCGCATTTCTGTCCAGCATTCAGGCTTCACCTATCCCTCCAGCACCTAATCTAAATGTTAAATCATATGTCTTAATGGATTTTGATAGCGGAATGGTCTTAGCATCCTCAAATAAAGATTTGACTTTGCCACCAGCGAGTATCACTAAAATGATGACTGCATATATTGCATTTACTGAGTTAAAGGAAAAAAATATTTCTTTAGACGAGGAGATACTGGTAAGTAAAAAAGCTTGGAAAACGGGTGGCTCAAAAATGTTTATTGAAGTTGGGAAGAAGATTAAGCTTAAGGAGATCCTTCAAGGGGTAATTACTGTATCTGGCAATGATGCGAGTGTTGCTCTCGCTGAGCATATTTCTGGAGACGAAAAAACTTTTACAACATATATGAACCAAGTTGCAAAAAACATTGGCTTGAGAAATACCAATTATTCTAATTCAACTGGACTTCCAAATGATAGTTTGTTTACGACTGCATATGATATCTCTTTGCTATCTCGTTCACTTATATCTAACTTTCCTGATTTATATAAACTATACTCCACCAAATCTTTTACATTCAATGAGATAAAACAATATTCAAGAAATAAACTTCTTTTCATAGACGAAAATGCAGATGGTATCAAAACTGGATTCACAAAAGCTGCAGGATATTGTCTAGCAAGCTCTGCCAAGAGAGGCGATAGACGATTAATAGCAGTAGTGATGGGAGCACCATCTCCAGATGTCAGGATTCAAGCCAGTAGGACACTTCTTGAATACGGGTTTAGATTTTTTGAAACACATAATCTTTTTAAAAAAAATACTACTATATCCCAGACTCGAGTATATGGAGGTGAGAGAACAGAGATAAAATTTGGTGTTAGTAAAGATACAATAATCACAATTCCCAGGCGCCAGAAAAAAAATATAAAATTTGAATATGTAATCGACAAAGGATTAACGGCACCAATAAGCCAAAATGAAACTATAGGATTTATGCACATAAAACTTAATAACAAGATCATACAAACATCTAAACTAACCGCCCTCGAAGATGTTAATGAAGGATCACTATATCGGCAAACACTTGACTCGCTTTTAATGGATTTATGATGTCGCAGTCAGAAGTTGTTTACCTTAATGGAGAGTATCCTTTAAAAAGTCAAGCTACACTATCTATTTTAGATAGGGGTTTTTTGTTTGGTGATGGTGTGTATGAATTGATTCCAATCCATCATAAGAAGATATTTTACATGGAGGATCACTTTCTGAGATTGAAAAAAAGCTTAGAGCTTATTAATGTAGATCCAATCATTATAGACAATATCGATTTTGAAAAAATTATAAACTCTCTTATTGATTCTAATGGCTTTACAAATCATTTTATTTATATCCATATTTCTAGAGGCGTAGATAAGTCTAGAAACCACATATATCAAAAGAATTGTGAACCTACAATCCTCGTAATGGGAGAAAATTATCAGCCTTTTAGTAGAGAAATTATTGAGGAAGGAAAGGTAGCTATACTCGAAGATGACTATAGGTGGCTCAAGTCAAATATTAAATCAACATCCTTGTTAGCGAATGTATTAATAAAAAATAAGGCATCCGACAATGACGCATACGAAGCTTTGCTGATAAGAGATGGATTTCTAACGGAGGGGTCTGCTAGCAATGTTTTTATTGTCAAGGATAATATAATTAAGACACCTATTCTAAGTAATAAATTACTACCAGGCATTACACGAAAATTTTTAACAGACCTCATAGGTAAGTATAACTATGACTTTAGTGAATGTGAGATATCAAAAAAAGATGTACTAGATTCTGATGAAATATTTTGTTCTAGTTCGACTAACCCAGTTGTTCCAATAATAAAAATTGATAAAAAGTTAATATCAAAAAAAGCAGGCGCTTTGACCATGAAATTGTATTCTCATGCTCAGGACTACATAAAGGATCTTCACACGTAAAAAACCGCTAAATCTAGAATTTAGCGGTCTATAATTATACGATTATCAATAACGCAAATTTTAATTAGGCTGGCACTCGTAAGCTGTCGCTTTCATTTCCATAGCCTTAGCTGCACATTCATCTCGTGAAGAAACAATTCCTGCGTCCATGCCACGATCAAAGTCACCTTCTATAGGATAAACAACAACTTTATATTCAGATGGAGCTGATGTTCCGCCACCGCAAGCAGTGATTATGCCTGTGAGCAGAAGTACAGATAGTAATTTAAAATGTCTCATTAGACCCCCTTGTTGTAATTACATCTACCACATTATATTAAATATACGTATATTTAAACAGTTAATACCACAAAAAAAGTTTTGTATTAGATGTTTTAATCTACTAAACTTTATATAGCAAAATTATATACTATATAAGAAAAATCTTATATAGGTATTTATTCAGATTTTATCAAAGAGGGTGATATGAAAAAACAGGAAAAAAAGATATCTAATTCAAAAAGAGGTTTTCTTAAAGGGCTTGGTACAGTAGCAGCAGCTACACCTATTATTGGCTCGATGTTTAGCTCTAAAGATGCAGATGCAGCAAAATCAGACCATCAAATGTATTTAAGAGGTACATATTTTGAATCATGTACATGTGACACAATATGTCCTTGTCTTTTACTACTTGACCCAACTCAAGGATATTGTAAGGCATTTCTAACATGGAATATTGAACAAGGTTATGTCGGTACAGTTGATGTGAGTGGTTTAAATGTTTCTATGTGGCTAAATGCTCCTCAGAATCTTTTAAAAGGACAATTTGAAATGGCAGTATATATTGATCAGCGAGCTAGCAGAGCTCAGTTTGACGCACTAAGAACTGCCTATCATGGTGGTTATGGTGGACACTTAGGAGTTATTGCAAGTTTAGGTAAAGGCGCTGAGGGAGCACCGCGTGAATATTTACCAACTAAGAAAGCAAAAATAACTTATATGGTTAATTCTCCATCAAGACACGTCATAGTTGAGGGGATTGCGGAAAATGTAATGGAACAACTCGCAGGGGCTGCCGGAAGACCAGTCATGGTCCATGACACACCTTTAGCAGTTGCACCTCCATTCCCAATCACTGTTAGTAAGGCTTCAAAGCTTACGTACAATGACCATGGAATAAGTCACTCTTGGGAAGGTGGCAATGGACTCAGTTCTCCGTTTGTTTATCGTGACGGCGCTAACAAGCAAGAAGCCATAGAAGTATAACTGTAAACTAAATAATTATGGCCTGTTCAATACAGGCCATTTTTTTATAAGCATTTATGACAAATAAAATAATGCAAGCTCCACTCAAAGACAGAATGATAGTTTATGTTGGCGTCACTTTTGTTTTAGTATTCTCCTGGCTATATATTCTTGGTATGGGGTGGCATATGAATACGCTTCCATTTATTGATAACCCCTCTGTGATGTCTATGGATATGCCTGAGGCTTCTATGGATATGAAGAAAGAAGAGATGCAAGGTTCCATGGACATGAATAAATCCATGGAGATGGATAGAGAATCTAGCTTGATAACTGATATTTTAACATGGATGCCACCGATGAGTAATATATGGTCACTTAGCGATTTCTTTTTATTGTTTATGATGTGGTCTGTGATGATGATTGCTATGATGACGCCATCTATACTTCCAATGTTGATGTTGTACACGACTTTAAATGTTCGTAAAAAAGCACAAGGCCAAGAATCAATATCACCTATAATTTTGTTAGCAGGTTATTTATTAAGTTGGGTGTTGTTTAGCCTTGTTATTACATTGCCACAATATTATCTGCACACTAATGGATTTCTTAACATGATGATGGAACCAATGCATGTTTATTTAGCCGCATTTGTGTTGATACTGGCTGGTGTTTATCAATTTACGCCATATAAAGATGCGTGTCTAAATGTTTGTCAATCACCTCTTAGCTTTCTTACGAACAACTGGCAAGAAGGTAAACTAGGTGCCTTTATAATTGGTTACAAGCATGGATTTTATTGCGTAGGCTGCTGTTGGGCATTAATGCTTACATTATTTGCACTTGGAGTAATGAATATTCTATGGGTTATTATTTTGACAGTTTTTGTTTTATTGGAAAAGCTCTCATATAATTATCCATTAGCATATAGAAGAATAGTGGGAGCCTTCTTGATTACTTGGGGATTTATTATAGTTGTCTAATTTGTCTTAAGCGCTCAGGTGTTCCCACATCCATCCACTGCCCATCGTGAATACTGAAACCTATCTTTTTCTCCGACCTTAAAATATCACCCAAATCCTTATCATCATAATTCAAAAAGAGATCTCTATGATATTTCCCAATACCTGAGAATGTATACTCTTTACCAGTTGATATAGTTGTATCTTTGATAGAAAAATCTCCATCTAGATAATCTGGTGTTTTAATTAATACAATATGGGCCAGCTTATCATCAAGATTTAAATTTTTTAGTGAGATGAGATCATAGTCGGTCCAAATATCACTGTTGATAACAATAAATATCTCATCATGTAGATTTGAAATCATATTTCTTATTCCTGCTGCGGTTCCCAAGGGCTCATCTCCCTCGTCAATAATTTCAATATTCTTATTTAGGGTGCTTATATAACTTTTGATAACATCTTTTTTATATGCGACATTAATAAAAATTTTTTCTACAGCAATCTTTTCTAAGATTTTAATTTTATTTAATAAAAGAGGCTCACCATTAATATCCAACATTGGCTTAGGCACATCCTTGGTTAATGGCATCATTCTCTTACCTTTTCCTGAGGATAATATTATTGCTTTCATTATTATATTTTATTATCAATATTTAAGTCTTTAAAAATATCATTAAGAGTTGAAAGTTGTTCATATTTATTTAAAACTCTTTCAATATATTTATATGTCCTTGGTATATCTTTTAGATAATGTTTTTTCCCATCACGATAGTTGAGTCTTGAAAATATACCGATTGCTTTGATATGTCGTTGTAATCCTGTCATTTCAAACCAATATCTAAAGTCCGAAATATTATTTATTTCAGATGACTTTATTCTGGTAAAAAAACTCTCCATCATATCCTCAATTAATCCATCATTCCAAGTAACATAACAATCTTTTAAAAGCGATACTAAGTCATAAGTTACAGGCCCGACTACCGCATCTTGATAATCAATGATACCAGGATTATTAATATCTGTTACAAGAAGATTTCTTGAATGATAGTCTCGATGTACAAATGTTTTTGGTATAGATTGCAAAACAGAATTTATTTTATTAAATTCTACTATTATTTCTTTTTCAGAAATCTCTTCTAATTCTATATTTAGATGTTTTTTTAAAAACCACTTAATAAATAAATCATTTTCTTCCTTGAAAAGATCATCAAACTCATTTAAGTCTGAGCAATCCACTTTAGTTTGCATTTTCACTATTGCTTCTAAAGCATCTGTATAAAGACAATACACAGTTTCATCATTTAATTTTTTTGAGTATAAATCATCACCTAAATCTGTCATTACAACAAACCCGTTTTTTTCATCGAATTCAAATATCTCAGGAACGTTAAGCTTTGCTCCTTGTAATTTATCTGTAATCTTCAAAAAAGACGTTAAAGTCTCTTTTTCAGGGGGACAATCCATGACTGCATATGATCTATTATTTTTAATGATTCGAAAGTATTGTCTAAAGCTTGCATCTTCCGATAAAATCGAAAGTGAATCTTTGTTAAACTTATTCTCATCAAGCCATGAGACTAGCTGTCGATATCTCGCACTACTCATTTGGGTATATTACTATATAATTTCGATGATGAAGGTAAAAAATCTCATTGAAGAATCAATAAAGCTTCAACTTGAAGCAA
>MDTG01154425.1_pt1 | contig 15633 bp, 14 predicted proteins | sample 811421 | NCBI WGS metagenome assembly MDTG01 (sample SAMN05326645, study PRJNA326480) | marine metagenome | isolation source: seawater | place: Pacific Ocean: South East | collected 2011
CGCTCTTTGCGTCTTGGCGTCTCTGCGTCTTTGCGTTGAAGAGGATCTGTCCGGGCGGTCTGGAGGTCAGCGACAGCCGTTCCTAATTCCCGGTTCAAAATCCTCTCCTAGACCGGATCGCTGCTCCTCATACCACGCAGCCGCCAGGAGGAACTCCTCCTCCGCGCGGTCCCCAACTTTGAGGGGCTTCACGCAGGGCGCATGCCCAGTCGTTTCCGAATTCGGGCTTCGACCTCCGACCAATCGGAACTGGGCATCTCGCCCGACTGCGCTTGCCGAACTCGCTCCTCGAGCTGTGCAAGCCATTCAGGATCCGTCTCTGGTGGATCCTGGGTCTCGTCGGTCAGGCTGGCGGTGAGCTCCGCTGCGATGAGCGCCCGCTGAGCCGGGTCTAGCTTGAGAGCTGCGTTGATGAGATCCGCGGCCTCGTTGGTCATGACCATGATCCTAGCCACCTCGTTCCTGGTCGTCCTGTTGAAGTTGCAGGGCGGCAGCCTTGCCGACGAACACATTGCGAACACAGCAGGGCGCGGCGACAGGCCGCTGTTCGGGACCTAGAAATCTGGGAGATCGGAGAGGGACTAAGGTCGACCTCCGCGCGTCGGTAGGCCGCCGCGACTCGGCGCAGGCCCTCTTCGTCGGGGGCGGCTCGGTAGCTACGAGCGAGGGCCCGGAGTCGATCGTCCACCGGCTCAGGCGGCTCAGGGGCTCGGCGGCGAGAGCTCGATGTGCATGTGGTCGCTGTGGCCGCCGCGCCACACGCAGAGGCCCTCGCGGATCAGGGTCCGGTCGTTGAGGAAGGCGCGCGAGAAGCGGGGGTGCTTGCGGAAGGCCTTCAGGATCGCGCGGGCGGCGGCGCGGTCGTAGCTGCCCCAGCTGACGTAGCAGCCCTCCTTGCTCCCGTCGGTGCGCGGCAGGCCAATGTCGATCGAGATCCCGGTCTCGTGGCCGGCGTGGTCGCGGGTGTCGCGGCAGCGGTCGCGGGCCGCGTCGTTGACCCAGATCACGCTCGCGCCGGGGCGCTGGTCGCGGTGCTCGCGCTGGTAGACGACGCCCGCGACGAGGATCAGCTCGTTCAGCCAGTCGGTCCCGTAGTCGTGGTCGTCGCTGGTCTGGAGCCGCTCGAGGCTCTTGAAGCCGACCCCCTCGCGGGGCATCAGGATCCAGCGCGGCGCGCGGCGGGAGCGCAGCCAGCGCTCGGTCGCGTCGCCGGGGCGGACCAGGCCGCGTCCCTCGGAGACGTTCTGGTTGCCTTGCGTCATGGCCTGGAAGGCGCGCAGGGCGTGGATCGTGACCGGCCCGATCGAGCCGTCCACGCCGACCCAGTGGAAGCCGAGCGCGTTGAGGCGGGACTGGACCCAGCGCACGTCCGCGGCGCGGTTGGCGCCGCCGCGGCCGACGCTCGCGCTGAGGCGGCCGCTGGGCGCGGGGGCGAGGGGGAACACGAGCAGGTCCGCGTCGGGGGCCCGGCGGGTCGCTGAGACGCCGCGCTGGAAGCGGCCCGACCAGGCCCGCGTGCGGGGGAGGAGGGTCAGCGTCCCAGGGAGGGAGGTGGTCGCGAGGGTGTTGCTGGCCGCCATGCCGAACAGGTTGTCGAGGTTGCCGCTCGCGCCGACGGTGGTGGTGGGGGCCGCGACCCGTTCGCTGAGGTCGATTCGGCTGGACCGGTAGGTGCCCCGCAGCGAGAGCCTCCAGCTGCCGCGGGCCTCGAGCTCGAGGGACTGATTCGACCCTTGGCGGCTGGCTTGGCCGCGGAGCTGGACCAGGGAGCCGTCGGGGAGGCGGGCCACGCCGCGGACCTCACGTCCGAGGTCGTCTTGAGCCGCCGCGGAGGCAGCGAAGGCCACGAGGAGGGACATTGCTGGCGCAAGGCGTCGCATGCACCTTCATTAATCACGCGGGGTGCCCGTGGACCTAAGTCCTTTCCCCTATTCGATACGGTTCAGGTTCGATCCATCCAGGGTTTCGAGCGCCCAGATCCTGAAGGTGTACCCGAGCAACCTAGTCGTCGTCCCGGAGGACCCAGGCCAGGAGTGCACTCCGCAGCGCCGCGCGGGTCTTGGCCTCCGCTTCGAACTCGCTGGGAGCGCAGGAGATCGCATCCCGGGCCGCCTCCGCCGCCCTGCCGCTGAAGAGGCCGGCGCCGGTCCATGAGTGCACACTAGCCAAGGATCACGCGGCCTTCCCCCGAGCTCCTATGCACTCCGAGGGTATCCTCCCGCCATGCGCTCCTTCCTGGTCGACGCCTACAACCTCATGAACGCGGCCGACGACCTCGGCTTCGCCGGACGAGGCCGTGTGCGCGCCAGCCAGGCCCTGATCGAGCTCGTGGCCGACTGGCTGCTCAACCACCCGCGCGAGGTCCGGGTCGTGCTCGTGTTCGACGGGGCGCGCCCGAGCGAGATCCCGGCCGCGCCGCCCGTGGGCGGGCTCGAGCTGCGCTGGGAGCTGAACCGGGCCGACGCGACCCTGATCGAGCTGCTCGAGCGGAGCGGCGCGCACGTCCTGGTCAGCAAGGACAGCGAGATCGTCAACCGCGCCCGCGCGCTGGGGCACGAGGTCGTCGCGCCCCTGGCCTTCTACGGCGAGCTGCGCCTCGACGCCGACGCCAGGGACGAGCGCAACCTGCGCTTGCCGCCGAGCGGCGACGACGTCGACTACTGGCTGGAGGTGTTCGGCGCTCCGCCGCGGGTCAAGCCGATCGAGACCGCCCGCGAGCCCCTCCTCGACGCGGACGAGGTGAACCACTGGTTGGCCTACTTCGGCGAGGACCCCGAGGGCTGAGCCCCTCCCCACGGCTCAGGGGTGAGAGTTCCGCTCGAGGCGCGTAAACTGGCCGGATCGCGCGCGCAGCCGGGATCCGCCGCTGCGCCCCCGCCAGAGGAGCCCACCGTGAGCGAGCACGACCAGGACAAGCTGATCTACGACTGGAACGAAGTCGACCGCCCCGCTGAGCGCCCGCGGGTGACCCTCGACGACGAGACGCTGCGCGACGGGCTCCAGTCGCCCTCGGTCCACGACCCCGAGATCGGCGACAAGATCGAGATCCTGCACCTCATGGACGCGCTCGGGATCGACACGGCCGACATTGGCCTGCCCGGCGCCGGGCCCCGCGCCGTGGCCGACGTGACCCGCCTGGCCGAGGAGATCCGCGACAGCAAGCTCTCGATCAACGCCAACTGCGCGGGTCGGACCGTGATCGCGGACCTGAAGCCGATCGCCGAGATCACCCAGAAGACGGGCGTGCCGATCCTGGCCTGCGCCTTCCTCGGCAGCTCCGAGATCCGGCGCGTGACCGAGAACTGGGACCTCGAGCGCATGGTCAAGCACACCGTCGAGGCCATCGACTTCGCGGTGAAGGAGGGCCTCGAGGTCATGTACGTGACCGAGGACACGGCCCGCGCGCACCCCGAGACGATCAACACGCTCTACAGGGCCGCGATCGAGCACGGCGCCAAGCGCCTCTGCGTGTGCGACACGGTCGGCCACAGCACGCCCCACGGCGTGTTCCAGCTGATCAAGCACATGAAGAAGCTCGTGGCCGAGGTCGGCGCGACCGACGTCAAGCTCGACTGGCACGGGCACAACGACCGCGGGCTGGGGCTGGTCAACGCGCTGGCGGCGATCGAGGCCGGCGTGGACCAGGTCCACGGCACCGCGCTCGGCGTGGGCGAGCGCTGCGGCAACACCTCCATGGACCAGCTGCTGGTCAACATGAAGCTGATGGGCTTCATGGACGAAGACCGCGACCTGAGCAAGCTGCCCGAGTACGTGGCCAAGGTCAGCGAGGCCTGCCACGTGCCGGTCCCGATCAACTACCCCGTCATGGGCAAGGACGCCTTCGAGACGGCGACCGGCGTCCACGCGGCGGCCGTGATCAAGGCCCTGCGCCGCGGCGACACCTGGCTGGCCAACCGCGTCTACTCGGGCGTGCCCGCCGACGAGTTCGGCCTCGAGCAGAAGATCACGATCGGCCCCATGAGCGGGCGGAGCAACGTGACCTACTGGCTGGAGAAGCGCGAGATCGAGGTCAGCGACGAGCTGGTCGACCGGATCTTCAACGCCGCCAAGCAGTCGAAGCGGATCTTCACCGAGGAGGAGATCCACGCCCTGATTGGTCAGCCCGCTGAGGCCTAGCGCAGCGCTCGCGCTGCTCTTGTTGGGGTTGGGCGTCGCGCGCGCCCAGCCCGCACCGCCCAAGCCGACACCGCCCGCGCCGGAGGAGGCCGCGCTCTCGCTGCGCCCCCGCTACGTGGCGGGCTTCGAGCGCGAGGTCGAGGCGCGGCTCTCGATCCTGACCACCCTCCGCTACACCCTGCCCTCGGCGGGGATCGACCGCACCAGCGAGCAGGAGTCGGTCACCTCCAAGCACTGGACCGACCACGTGCGCGAGGGCGGTAAGCGGGCGCCGATCCGGGTGATCCGCCGCTACCTCAGCTCGTGGGAGGGCCTGCGCGAGGGGGGCGAGGCGCGCCTCCAGCGCAGCCTCTCGCCCCTCTCGGGCAAGCGCCTCGAGGTGTGGTGGGACCAGCGACGCAAGGAGCGCCGCTGCGAGGAGCACGGCGGCGGCCCCTCTGCGATCCCCTCGCGCTACTTCGAGGGCGAGCTCCTGGGCGAGCGCTGGGACGCCGCGCTCCCGCGCGATCCGGTCGCGCCCGGGGCCCGCTGGAAGATCGAGGAGCGCGCCGACCTGGCCCGCCTGCTGGGGCCGGCCCTGGCGGAGAAGGGCAGGATCGAGGTGACCTTCGCCGAGGTCGCGGAGCAGCGCCTGCACGAGCTGCTCGAGCCGACGCGCTACGCGCGGATCGAGCTGCGGGTCGAGGTTCGCGCCGAGACGGGGCAGCCGCCGGTGAGGGTGACCTCACAGCTGAGCGGGGAGCTCTTGTTCGACCTCTCGGTCCGGCAGATCGCGCAGGTCGAGCTGAAGGGGACCGCCCGGCTCGAGACCGTGCGCGAGGAGGCGGGGCACCAGCTGATGGTCAAGGGCGCGGGCCCGCTGCGGCTGCGGCAGCGGATGTGGTTTCCGCGCAAGCCGAAGCCGAAGAAGAAGCCCAAGCAGAAGAAGGACTGAGCGGGGGCGTGCTGACCGGCGTGGAATGAACCACAGAGGTCACAGCGAACACAGAGATTCACAGAGATCGCGCTGGCGCGGCGGGAGCGCCAGCTAGGTCGCGCGCGCGGCTCGCTCGGCCTCGATCCGGCGCAGCAGGCGCTGCTGAACCAGGAGCGTGATCAGGAAGCTGAGCAGGAACACGCCGCCGGCGTAGGCGACCTGGGGCGGGACGAGGAGCAGCTCCTCCAAGGGGTGCGCGAAGGGCTTGCTTCGCTGGAGGCCCGGGATCGTCTTGCCGCAGAAGCACACCAGCCGGACGGCCAACACCAGGGGCGTCAGCACACAGGTCGCGACGGTCGAGACCAGGAGCAGCTCCAGCGCGCGCTCGATCGGCTTCACCCCCCGATCTTAGCGGGCGGGGTCGCCTTGCCGAGCGGGTGGCGAGGCACGTAGGCTCAGGGAGATGGCCGACCGCCCCACTCCGCTGCTCTACACCGTCTGGGAGATCACGCTCCGCTGTGACCTCTCCTGCGGGCACTGCGGCTCGCGGGCCGGCAAGGCGCGCAGCGACGAGCTGAGCACGGCCGAGGCCCTCGACCTGGTCGAGCAGATCGCCGACATGGGCTGCCGGGAGATGACCCTGATCGGCGGCGAGGCCTACCTGCGGCCGGACTGGACCGAGATCGCGCGGGCCGCCGTCGAGCGCGGGCTGACCGTGAGCATGACCACCGGCGGGCGCGGGCTGACGCCCGAGCGGGCGGCGCAGGCCAAGGCCGCCGGCATGAGCAGCGTCTCGGTCTCGATCGACGGGCTCGAGGCCAGCCACGACCAGCTGCGCAACCTGCAGGGGAGCTGGCGGGCCGCGACCCAGGCGGTCGAGAACGCGCGCGAGGCGGGGCTGTTGGTCTCGGTCAACACGCAGGTCAACCGCGTCAACCGCGGCGAGCTCGACGCCCTGCTCGAGCTGCTCGACGAGTGGGGCTGCTTCGCCTGGCAGGTCCAGTTCACGGTGCCCATGGGGCGCGCGGCCGACAACTGGGAGTGGCTGCTGCAGCCGGTCGACTTCCTCGAGGCGGTCCCCATGGTCGCGGCGCTCAAGCTCGCCGCCAAGGAGCGGGGGATCGAGGTCTACCCGGGCAACAACGTGGGCTACTTCGGCCCCCACGAGCACACCCTGCGCGGCGACCACTACCGGCGCGGGCACACCCTCGGCTGCACGGCGGGCCACTCGACCCTCGGGCTCGAGGCCGACGGCAAGGTCAAGGGCTGCCCCTCGCTGCCTTCGGGGCCCTACACGGGCGGCAACGTGCGCGAGCGCCCGCTGCGCGAGATCTGGGAGGACACGGCCGAGCTGCGCTTCACCCGCGACCAGACGATCGAGCTGTGGGGCTTCTGCGCCGGCTGCTACTACGCCGAGGAGTGTCGGGCGGGCTGCACCTGGACCTCGCACGTGATCATGGGCCGCCCCGGCAACAACCCCTACTGCCACCACCGGGCCCTGGAGCGCCAGCGCGAGGGCCTCGCCGAGCGAATGGTCCCCGCCGAGCCCGCGCCCGGCGAGCCCTTCGATCACGGCCGCTTCGAGCTGGTGCTCGAGCCGCTGGCCCGCAAGCGACTGCCGGTCGTAGAAGGAGCGCCCGCGTGAGCGAGCTCGAGCCCTGCCCCCGCTGCGAGCGCCACGTGCGCGTCGGCGAGCCCTGCCCCTTCTGCCGGCCGCGCGCGCGCGGCCTCGGCCAGCTCGCCGCGGGCGCCGCTGCCGCAGCGCTCGGCCTGACGGGGTGTCCCCCCGCGGGCCCCGGGGCGGGGACGCCCACGCCCAGTCCGACGGGGTCGGCCAGTCCGACCGAATTAGCTAGCCCGACGCAGTCGCCTGCCCCAGCCGAGTCGCCCAGTCCGGCGCCCGAGGCGAAGCCCGCCGAGGAGCAGCGCCCGCTGCCGCCATACGGCGCCGCGCCTCCACCGCCGCGGCAGCCTGGGGACGATCCCCGGGCACCCGAGCAACCCCGAGACCAGTGAGGCCAGCGCCCATGCCCCTCGAGCCATGTCCCCGCTGCCAGCGCCACGTGCGCGTGGGCGAGCCGTGTCCCTTCTGCCGGCCGCGCGCACGCGGAGTGGCCCCGCTGGCGGCTGGCGCAGCCGCGGCGCTCCTGACGGGCTGTCCCCCCAGCGCGCCGCCTCCCGCGCCTACGCCAGCGCCCAGCACGCGGGTCAGCCCCGGCGACGACGCCGTCGCGCCTCTCTATGGCGCGCCTCCTCCGCCTGCCACTCCCCCTCAGCCCGAGCCCCAGCCCCCCGAGTCCCAGCCCCCCGAGTCGCCCGCGCCCCAGCCGCCCAAGGAGGACTGATGCCCCTCTACCCCTGCCCCGCCTGCCAGCGCCACGTGAAGGCCAACGAGGCGACCTGCCCCTTCTGCTCGGAGGACCTCCCCCGGCGCCGCTCTTCGCCGGGTCTGGCGGCGGCCGCCCTCGGCGCGGCGGTCGCGCTCACGGGCTGCCCCGACAAGGACCGCGCGGTGGTCAAGTACGGCGCGCCTCCCGCGCCCGAGACGCCGGCCCCGGCCCCCGACGACAGTCCGGTCGCGACCGAGCCCACCGCTCCGGCCGACGAGCCGCGCGCGGTCGCCGAGTACGGCGCGCCGCCGCCGCGCCTGGAGCCCGGGCCCGAGGAGCCCGAGCGGGCCGCGCCCAAGTATGGTGCGCCGCCGGCTCCGCGAACTCCCCCTTCCAAGCCGGACGACTCCCAGTAGCCCGAGGCTCCCCGCTAAGATCCGCGCATGAAGATCTGTCCCGCCTGCCGCTTCGATCGCTGCGACGACACCGCCACGCGCTGTCGCCAGTGCGGAGCCGACCTGACCGTCGAGGAGGAGGACGAGGGCAACCCCGCCCTCGCGTCGGCCTGGTTCCACTACCTGACGATCCCCCAGATCGGCACGGTGGAGCTGGTCCCGGGCAAGGCCTTCATCATGGGCAAGAACCCGCGCAACGACCTCCGCCTGACCAAGTGCCCCGACGACGAGGCGGCCCGGATCTTCTGGACCGACGACTACGACGAGGCCGAGCTCGTGCCGGCCAAGGGCGCCAAGTGGGCGGTCAAGGTGGACGGGATCCGGGTCTCGGGCAAGCCGCGCACCCTCAAGGGAGGCGAGGAGCTCGAGCTGGGCCCGATCGTGTTCAAGTACCTCAAGAAGGCGACCCCCGTCGAAGGCGCGACGCGGCTCAAGCGGCGCGGCTCGCGGCCCACCGGCGGCACGGCCGAGCCCACGATCGGCAAGCGGCAGTTCGGCGACCGGGCCAAGGCCAGCGCGCTCGAGCCCAACCAGCGCACCCTCGGCTCGCTCAGCAAGCCCGTCTCGACGGGTGGCTCGAGCGCGCGGGGTGGCTCGCCCGGACGGAGCGCGGGCCCCAGCGGCGGGGGTCGGACCCGCGCCACGGTGCGTCCCGTCGACGTGGCCAAGGCGATCGAGCAGACCAAGGCCTTTGGAACCCTGCGCGTCTCGGGGCGCGCCGGCCGTGGCTGGGTCACGGTGCGCGGCGGCAAGCCCCAGCACGCGGCCTTCGGCGAGCTGACGGGGCCGCGGGCCCTGGCGGCGATCCTGCGGCTCGGGCCCTGCAGCTGCTACCTCGACCCCGGCGTGCCCAAGCTGAGCCGCGGCGAGAAGCTCGAGGTTGGCTTCGCCGCCCTCGCGGCGCGCCTGGCCAACCCCGCTCGCCGGCCGCCACCCCGCGGCGGCGTGCGCCCCCGCGCTGGAGGGCGCCCCGGGCGCCCTGGCCGGCGTCCGCCCCCGCGGGGACGCCGCTAGGGACTCGGAGGAAGCGTGACCGATCCAGACACGCTCCGGGCCATGGTCGAGCGCCACGACCCTCGGATCGTGGCGGTCGACGCGCTGGTGGAGGCGATCGACGCGGCGCTCGAGGCGCTGCCCAAGCAGGCCAGCGACGACTACGGCGAGCCCCTGCGCGTCCGCAAGCTGCGCCGGGGAGACGTGGCCGAGGCCGTGGACCTCGCGCTGCGCTCCTTGCCTCAGCTCGACATCGGCTACGGCGAGCAGACCCTCGGCAAGGGCTGGCCCGAGAGCTACGAGCCGGGTCAGAACAAGGACGTCGACGACTTCGAGCAGCTCGTCTATCCGACGGCCTTCATGGTGTTCGCGGCCCAGGTCGGCGCCCAGCTGCACGTCGGCTTCGGCTTCTCGGCCAGCCGCAAGCCCTCGCTGGGGACCTGCTTCGCCTCGCTCGCGCCCTGGCGCAAGAACAGCAGCGAGAAGACGCTCCGCAAGAAGCTGGAGCGCTTCGCGAGCGAGGGCGCCCAGGTCTCGTGCTCGCTCGAGACGGCGCGCCTGTGGCGCGAGCTGCGCGAGCTGCAGCAGGGGGACCCCGAGGCCCAGGTGGCGGCCGACCCGCCCAGCGACAAGCAGCTGGGCTTCATCGCCTCGCTGCGCCGACGCAAGGGGCTGGCGGACGACGAGGCCTTCGCGGACTTCATGCAGCCCCTGGCCGGCGTGCGGAACCTGCCCGCGCTGGAGAAGGCGGCCGCCTCGCTCCTGATCGACAGCCTGCTCGAGCTCCCCGACGTCGAGAGCGCGCCGCGCCCGCGGGCCAAGTCCAAGCCGGCGGCCAAGCCCAAGCCAGCCAAGCCCAAGCAGAAGGGCAGCTCGACCAAGCTGGCCTGGGAGGGCGAGCTGGTCGCGGTGCAGCCGCGGATCAAGCTCTCGACCGAGCGCGGCGAGGAGCAGCACAGCTACCAGGGCTTCGTGCTCTACGTGCGCGGCGCGCTCGAAGGCGAGGACGCCGAGCGGGTGATCGCGGTCGGGATCGGCAAGGCCGCCCAGGCCAAGCACGCCTTCCGCAAGGGCGACCGCGCCAGCGGCAAGGGGGTCCCGATCGGCGCCGGGAGCGTTGAGGCGGCCGAGCTCTACAAGGCCTCGGCGCTGAAGGTGCTCGAGCGGGGCGAGGTCCAGGGCGCCGAGCCGCCCTGGTTCGGGCCGCCGCCCGAGCTGCCCGACTACCGCGAGCGCGGCCACCGGCCGCTCAACCGCGCCGCCTACGAGGGCGCCTGCGCGGGGTGCATCTGGGCCTGCGACATGCCCTGCGACGACGAGCTCGAGCCCCAGTGCTACGGGCCCCGCGACTGCCACCTCTACGAGTCGCTCGAGGACGCGCCCTTCTGAGGCGCGCGCACAGGTGAAGTTCAACTGGGACATTCCGCCGGGCGCCGAGGACCTGCCTCGCCCCGGGACCCAGATCGACGACTTCCTCCTGCTGCGCCTGCTCGGCCAGGGCGGCATGGGGCAGGTCTACCTGGCGCGCGACGAGCGGGTCGGACGCGAGGTCGCGCTCAAGCTCCTGACCGGCACCGGCGAAGCCAGCCGGGAGCGCTTCCAGCGCGAGGGGGAGCTGGCGAGCCGCCTGCGCCACCCCGGGATCGTGCAGGTCCACAGCGCGGGTGAGCACGGCTCCTACCGCTACCTGGTCTGCGAGCTGGTCCCCGGTGCGCGCCCCCTGGACGAGGCCTGGCGCGAGGTCCGGCTCCGGCGGCGAGTGAGCTGGGTCCGCGCCGCCGCGCGCGCGCTGGGCTACGCCCACGGCAAGGGGGTCGTGCACCGCGACGTGAAGCCGGCCAACCTGCTGGTGGACGAGCGGGGGACCCTGCGCGTTGCCGACTTCGGGGTCGCGGCGGCCGCGGACCTCGAGCGGCTGACCCAGACCGGGGCCGCGGTCGGGACCCCGACCCACATGTCGCCCGAGCAGCTGAGCGGCGAGCGGGCCACGCCCGCGACCGACGTGTGGGGGCTGGGGGTGGTCCTCTACCAGGCGCTGACGGACGAGCTGCCCTTCGCGGGGCGGACCTGGATGCAGCTGGTCGAGGCGATCAAGCAGGGCGCGACGCCGCCCAGCAGCAGCGGCGGCGAGGTCCCGCGCGACCTCGAGCAGATCTGCCTGGCGGCGCTCTCGCCCGAGCCCGGGCAGCGCCCGCGGGACGGCGAGGCGCTGGCCGAGCAGCTGGACGACTGGTTGGCGGGGCGGACGCCCCGAGCGAGCGGGCGGCGCTCGCTGCTCCTGGGCGGAGGCCTGCTGGGCCTGGGGCTGGCCGCGGGCGCGGGGGCCTTGGTCTGGCGTTCGCCCGCTCGCCGCTCGCCTCCCCCCTCCGCGAGCCCCAGCCCGCGAGCGCTGACGGGCGAGGAGCTGCTGGTGCGCGGGCGCGCCGCCGAGGCGAAGCAGGAGCACGAGGCGGCCTACCGGCTCTACCTGGCCGCCGCCGAGGCCGGGGTCCGCGAAGCGCAGGAGCGCGTGGCCCAGCGGCTCTTCAAGGGGGAGGGGGTCGCGCAGGACGTCGCGGGGGCGATGGCCTGGTGGCGGCGGGCCGGCGAGGCCGGCAGCCAGCGCGCTGCCCTGAACCTGTCCTTGCTGCTGAGCCGCGGAGACCAGGGGGTCGAGCGCGATCCAGCCGAGGCGCTCCGCTGGCTGCGGCGCGCCGCCCAGAGCGGCGACCCCGAGGCGCAGGCGCGGCTGGGCTATCAGCTCGTGCACGCGAGCTCACCTGCCGAGCAGCAGGAGGGCCTCGCCCTGGTGCGGGAGGCCGCCCAGGCCGGGAGCGCCTTCGCCATGGCGACCCTGGGGACGCTGCTGCTCGAGGGAGGGGTGGTCGAGCGCGACGTCGTCGAGAGCGCGCGCTGGCTGAAGCGGGGCGCCGAGCTGGACTACGTCCCCGCCATGCGCATGCTCGCCGAGGCCTACTGGCACGGACGCGGGGTCGAAGAGGACGACGACCAGGCCATGGTGTGGTGGGGGCGCGCGGCCGAGAGCGGCGACCCCAGGAGCATGACCCGCCTCGCGATCTGCTTGATCGACCGGGGCGCCGAGGGGGACGCGGCCCTCGCCGAGCGCTGGGTCGGGCGCGCGATCGAGGGCGGCGACGTGGAGGCGCTCGTGGTGCGGGCCAGCTCCTTCGCCGCCAGCCCGGAGGAGGAGGCTGACCTGCTCCGGCGGGCGGCCGAGGCCGGCCACGAGCAGGCCATGCGCCTCTACGCCCAGAAGCTGCTCGAGGGCGAGGGCGTCCCGCGCGACCCGGCCGAGGCCGAGCGCTGGTTCGCCCGCAGCGCCGAGTGGTACCTGACCCACGCCAAGCGCGGCAGCACCAGCGCCATGCATGGGCTGGCCAAGGCCTACCTGGAGGGGCGAGGCGTGGCGCGAGACCCGGCCCAGGCCCTGCGCTGGTTCGAGGAGGCGGCCAAGCGCGGCCACGTGCGCGCCATGTCGCGCCTGGGGCAGCTGCTCATGAGCGGGGTGGGGACCCAGCGCGACCCGGCGCGGGGGGCGCGCTGGCTCAAGCAGGCCGCCGAGGAAGGCGACGCGCGGGCCATGACCAGCTACGGGATCGCCTGCTGGAACGGCTGGGGCGTGGCGCGCGACCAGCGCGCGGCCCTGCGCTGGTATCGGGCCGCGGCGGACAACGGCTCGCTCCTGGCCAGGGTCAAGCTCGCGCTGGCCCTCAGTCGCCAGCGGCCCGCCGAAGCGGAGGCCCTGCTGCGCCGCACGGCGGACGCGGGCTTCGTGACGGGCATGCGGGAGCTCGGCCTCTTCCTGATCGAGCGCGGCGACGAGGAGGGCTGCCGAGAGGGCCTGAGCTGGCTGCGACGCGCCGAGGAGCGAGGCGACGAGGAAGCGCCCAACTCGCTCGGGGTCTACTACGCGACGGGCAAGGCGGGGCTGACGCAGGACTACGCCGAGGCCGCGCGCCACTTTCAGCTCGCCGCCCGCCGCGGGCACGCCAACGCGGCTTACTCCCTGGGGCACCTCTACACGCTGGGCGAGGGCGTCCCCAAGAGCGCCAAGAAGGCGGCCGCCTGCTTCCGGCGCGTCGTGGAGCTGGCGGGCGCGTCTGGGGATGCCGAGCTGCAGGCCGCCGCGCGCAAGCGGCTGGAGGAGTTGGAGTGACGCGCACTACCTTGAGGCAGCAGCTGAGCGAGGGGATCTTGGCCCTGGACGAGGGGATCGAGACCCGGCCCTCCCGCTTCGGCGGCCAGGGCGACGCGTTCTGGATCGGGCGGCGCGAGCTGGCTCACTTCCACCCCGGCAACGAGCTCGACCTGCGCCTGACCAAGCCCGTGATCCGGGAGCTGAAGGCCGAGCTGGAGGCCGACCCGCGCGTCTCGTGGCGCGCGAGCTCGGACTGGGTCGAGGTCCGCTTTAGCCGCAAGTCCCACCTGGAGCGGGTGTTGGAGCTGGTCGCCCGGGCGCTCGCCGCGAACCGCTGAGAACCTGAGCCGGGGCGCGAGCGTCCAAGTCGACCTCCCCAGGAGGACTCATGCTTCGTCCCTGCGCCGCGCTCTGCCTCGCCCTGGCCGCCAGCCTGCCCGCCTTCGCGCAGTCGTCCGAGCAGGACGCCCGCGAAATGGCCGACTCGATCAACGCCTTCGCGATCGACCTCTACCGGGCGCTGCCCGAGCAGAAGCGCAACCGCTTCTTCTCGCCCTACTCGATCTCGGTCGCGCTGGGCATGACCCGAGCCGGCGCCGCCGGCGCGACCGCCAAGGAAATGGACCAGGTGCTCCACTTCCCCCAGAGCCTGGCCCAGCGCCAGGCGGCGCTCGTCGCCCAGCTCCGGCCCAGCGAGCTGCGGGAGGTGGAATACACGCGCGAGGGACGCCAGGAGCGGCAGGTCCTCGCCTACCAGCTCGAGGTCGCCAACCGCCTCTGGGGCCAGCAGGGGACGACCTTCGGGGCGGACTTCCTCAGCCTGCTGAAGGAGCGCTACCGCGCGCCCCTCGAGCGGATCGACTTCCGCGAGGGCGCGGCCGCGCGCAAGCGGATCAACGACTGGGTCGCCGAGCAGACCCACGAGCGGATCAAGGACATCGTCGCGCCGCCCATGCCCACCGCGGACACCCGCCTGGCCCTCGCCAACGCGATCTACTTCAAGGCCAGCTGGAAGGAGCCCTTCCAGGAGCGCGCCACCAGGAAGGCGCCCTTCTTCGAGCTCGGCGGCGGCGAGCGCGAGGTCGACACGATGCGCCGCACGGATCACTTCGGCTACGCCGAGGACGCGGCGGTGCAGGTCGTCGAGCTGCCCTACCGGGGTAACGAGACCTCCATGGTCTTGATCGTGCCCAAGCAGCGCGCCGGCCTGCCCGCGGTCGAGAAGGCGCTGACCAACGACCGCTTGAAGGGCTGGCTGCGCGGGATCCGGCACCCCAAGGTCGAGCTGCACCTGCCCAAGTTCCGCTTCACCCAGCCCCTCGATCTGGCCGAGATCCTCAAGCGAATGGGCATGCCGAGCGCGTTCTCGGCGAAGACGGCCGACTTCTCGCCCATGTGCCGCGAGGAGCCGCTCTTCATCGGCGCGGTGGTCCACAAGGCCTTCGTGGCCGTCGACGAGAAGGGCACCGAGGCGGCGGCCGCGACGGTGGTCATGATGATGGCGGGTTCGGCGCCCATGCCCGAGACCCCCCAGCTGGTCCGCGCGGATCGCCCCTTCTTGTTCTTGATCCGCCACCGCAAGACCGGCTGCGTCCTGTTCATGGGTCGCGTGCTCACGCCCTAGGCGGAGCCAAGTCAGGCCAGAGCGAAGCGACGCTTCGAAGATCCTCGCTGCAGGGCTGAGACCTCCCCGGCCGACGAGAGCCTGGGAGGTGAGACGTGTCCGAGTTCGCAGGGCGGACCCTGGTCGTGGCGACCATGCATGGCAAGGAGCGAGCGATCGCGCCGCTGCTCGAGGAGCGGCTGGGGGTGCGCTGCGTGGTCCCCGAGGGCCTCGACACCGATCGCTTCGGGACCTTCACTCGGGAGGTGCCGCGCGCGGGAGACATGCGCGAGGCGGCGCGCGCCAAGGCGCTGGCGGGCATGCGCCTCGTCGGCGCGGACCTCGGCGTCGCCAGCGAGGGGAGCTTCGGGCCCGACCCAGCGGTCCCCTTCCTGCCCTCCAATCGAGAGCTCCTGCTGCTCTGCGACACGCGCCATGGCTACGAGATCCCGGCTCAGCACCGCAGCCTCGACACGAACCTGGCCAGCGCCTGGGTCAAGAGCTGCGACGAGGCCGCCGCCTTCGCCGAGCGGGTCGGGTTCCCTCAGCACGGCGTGATCGCGCGTCTGGACGAGCGCAGCCCCGCGGGGCTGGAGAAGGCGATCCGGAACGTCGCTGAGCTGCAAGGCGCGGTGGAGGAGCTCCTGGACCGAGCTGGGGGACCGATCTTCCTCGAGACCGACATGCGCGCTCACCGCAACCCGACGCGGATGCAGGTGATCGCGGGCGCCGCGAGCTCCTTGCTCGACGCGCTCGAGGCGATCTGTCCCTGCTGCGCGGCGCCGGGCTTCGTGGTCAGCGAGCTGCGCCGCGGCCTCCCCTGCTCGTGGTGCGGCTCTGCGACGCAGCTCCCGCGCGAGGAGGTGCGCAGCTGCACCCCCTGCGGGGCCACCCGCGAGGCCCCCAGCTCGCTGGCGGTGAGGGGGGCCGACCCGCGCTACTGCGATTGGTGCAACCCCTGACTAGCCCTGAAGCGTCACCAGAATCTGGGCGTTTCGAGCTAGAGGGCGCTTGGCAACGGGGCTGCAGCTTGTGCAGCCGGGTTTCGCCCTTCGACACTC
>MDTG01201011.1_pt1 | contig 15633 bp, 13 predicted proteins | sample 811421 | NCBI WGS metagenome assembly MDTG01 (sample SAMN05326645, study PRJNA326480) | marine metagenome | isolation source: seawater | place: Pacific Ocean: South East | collected 2011
AAGAACTCTATGACTGGCTTGTAGATTTTATTGAAAATCAACATCATAGCCCTTCAATAAGGCAGATGATGCAAGCTATGGGCTTAAGATCTCCTGCACCAATTCAGAGCCGTTTGAGACATTTACAAGAAAAAGGTTGGATAAAATGGCAAGAAGGTCAGGCAAGAACATTGCAACTGTTAGAAGAAAGCTTTTCAGGTGTACCAGTTTTGGGGGCAATAGCCGCAGGAGGATTAGTTGAAACTTTTGATGACGTAAAGGAAACTCTAGACTTAAATTCAGTCCTTCAATTAAAAGGACTATTTGCATTAACGGTTAATGGAGATTCAATGATTGATTCTTTTATTGCAGATGGAGATATGGTCCTAATGGAACCTGTTAATGATCCTTCTCGTTTGAGGAATGGAACTGTAGTAAGTGCAATGGTCCCAGGATTAGGTACTACTTTGAAACATTTTTTCCGTGATGGAGGTTTAGTTCGTTTAGAAGCCGCTAATACTGCCTATGAACCTATAGAAATCGATGCTGAACAAGTACATGTTCAAGGAAAGTTAGCCGCTGTTTGGAGGAAGACTTAATTCTATTTTCAAAATTAATTAAAAATTAGTTGCTTTTTTTGATTTCCAAGAGTTCAATAAGGATTTTCTATTTTTATCTTCGCTATAAACTAAGTTATCTGCTGCAGTTAATGGATTTTCCGTTGGTAAGAAAGGCTTTCTTATAAGTATTCCCAATCCTTTTGCCTCTAGATATATTCCACCCTCCATATGTATTATTTGAAAGATCCAATTTTTATTCCAATAAAGGGAAAAAGGGTTTCGCATGAAATTACTATGACGATAAATTCTCCTTTAGTGAGTTAAAGTCAGCAAAATAAATTAATTTATCAATCGCTTTATCTCCAAAACCTATTTTTCAATATAAAGAATTGGAATTCATACTTAAATATTTATTTTTATTAGAAAAATTTGAGACACCAACAACTTTTTGTTTAAAAATTCGCTACGTCATGAAATTATATAAGCTTTGCTTTTTAAAGCAATTGATGCTCCTAAAAAGAATTAGAATTTTTGGCTAAAGAAGTAGGAAGGGGAACAAGTTACATAAGCTAGAATTGCTAGAGGATCTAGATAGCGGTAACATTTTGGCTGATATTTTTTTTGATTTTGAGGTATGAAAAAACAACAGAAATCGATTTTTAAGGAGTAGTTTTCCACTTTTCCACAAAACTCATAGTTTTAAAAAAATCTCAATAGTGATGATGTCAATTGTATAAGTGGATAAGTTACAAAAAAAAAGCCTTGCCGTTGAATCACTGTTGCTGCAACTATTTTCATCAATTTGCGTATCTCTGGATACATTGAAAAGTTCCTGTCAAAATTCCCATACAAAACCTTTTGTAATATCAGGAAACCAGGAAAATGTGGAAAAGTATCATAATGTACAACTAGCCCTCGAAAGAGGACTTTCTAGGTTGAAAATTAATTGCTCTTTATATTCTCTTAACAGAAAAGGTATCTTTCTTGACATGAATTTTTATTATTGAGCATCCTCTTTTAGACAACTCTTGGAAAAGCGATTAAATTTTTTGCATTAGAGAACTTTGTTGACTTAATGCAAGCCCCTTTAAATTCTAGAAAAGCAAAATCATCTTTTGAGATCAATTGGAATATTCGAGAAATTTTCTCAGAGACTGTCTTGGCTAGTATTTTTAATGACATAGATAGTAAAAATATCGAAACTGAGAAAGCGAAGAAAGCCAATTAACTATAAAGTTAGGTTATTCAATAACAATCGACTTGAAAAATATTGATTAATCAGGGGGAATGATTTATTAATCTTTAAAATTAGATCATAAAATATCTATTTGATAATTTGATTGTTTACTGCCCAGATCCAAGTTTCAGTAAGTCCAGTTTCTAGTGATACTTTTGGATGAAAGTTTAAATGTTTTTTTGCTTTGTCTATTGATGCAAGTCTTCTTATAGGTTCATCATCAGGATAATATTCTGGATATGGAGTTAATTTATAATTTAGATCTATATTAACTACTTTGCGAAATAATTTAACTAAATCAATCATTGATATTTCAGGTTTATCATTACCTATATTATATGTCTCACCACAAACTCCATTTTTTAGAACTTTAATTACCCCCTCAATTGCATCGGTATAATAACAAAAAGTTCTTGTCTGATTACCATTACCATATATATTAACTGTTTGCTTTCTTAATGCTGATTTCATTAAATTTGGAATCATTCTATAGTCTGTTCCGATCGACATGCCTGGTCCATAAATATTAAAAGGTCTAATTATATTTGTACTTATATTGTATTTTTTATTGTATATATAGCACAAAGTCTCTCCAAGTCTTTTGCTTTCGTCATAACAAGATCTTGATCCTTGACATGAAACATATCCTTTATATTCTTCTTTTGTAGGTATATGTTCTGGAGACGGGTTCCCATAAATTTCGGATGAAGAGAAGAATATAAATCTTGCATTCCATTCTTTACATTTTTCTAGTAATTTCCGTGTAACTGTTGTACCTATGTCTACTGTCTCAAGAGGATATCTATTATAGTAGAAAGGACTAGCTAGACTAGCCAAGTGAATTACAGTATCAAAATCTTGTAGTTGATTGAAGTCAAATTTTATTAAATCAGCTTCGATAAAGTTATATTTAGAATTTCTTTTATCAATATTTGATTTATTAGAACTAATGAAATTATCTATACCTGTGATATTAGTAATAGAATCGAATTGATTTGAATTGATAATTTTAGATAAAATATGTGTCCCTAGGAAACCATTTGAGCCTGTCAGAAGAACTTTTTTCATTATATAACAATCGGTTGAGAAAGATTTAGTAATAAATTTGGCATAAGCTCAAAAGCTATGAATGTTTAGCGGTACCATTCTCATGGAAAAACAGTTCTTCTACGGTTAGTTTAACTATTTCTGAGAGTTGTAGTTTCTTATTGGATTTAAGTTTTCTCACGCTTAATAGGCCTCTCTTGGTACGTTTGACAAATAGATGGGAGGGGGAATATTTTCCCAGCATAATGGCACGTAATTTTTTTGCTGCCTCACTCTGGATCACGGTTTCAATAGAAGAGTCACGTACATTACCTTCTTTGCTTCCTGAGTTAGCACTTTGTTTGTACATGCTCCAGAGGGAATTGAATCTACTTTGCATTGTGGTGGAATTTTGGAAGATCAACTAAAAAAGAAGTTGAATTAAGACTAGGTTTGTTGCTAACTTAGTAACTCAATTCTATGAATTTAGCATTTATTTATTATTATTTTTCTCTATGGAAAATAGAATGAATTAGAGTTGTATAAATCAAGATCAGTTGGAATATCTACTTCTCCCCAGACACCTTCATAAGCAATTGTTTTGATATTTAATGATTTAGAAATAAGAAGGTATTTTAAAAAAGAGGTGACATCAATCTTATCTCTTTCATCTTCGGTTAGAGTATAAAATACCTTTTTAAAAATAGAAAATATTTTAGGCGTGAAACTAATAATTCCCATATATTGCCCACACGCATTGTCAGCACAATTTAATGATCCTCCAATATCTTTTAAATAACCATAATTATCAATTGAGAATGTTTCCGCATCATCAATAGCTTTTTTAAATCTTTTGTTCCAAAGCTCTAGCCAATTAGTACTATAAAGAATAGCTAATTCCTTATGATTTAAAATTGCTTTTAATGCAAAAGTCTCATAAAAAATATCAGAATATGAAATAACAGAATCATTTTTATCTAATAAACATGATGCCTTCATGATTGATTGCATCATATTGCTTTTGTCCCAATTTGAATTATGTAATAGATGAACTCTTTCTTTGTAAGATTCAAATAGATGTGAATTATAACCTGTAATTATAAAAATTTCATCTATACCTGCTTCAGAAAATGCATCTATTTGATATTCGATTAGAGGTTTGCCTTTGATTAATAATAATGATTTATGATTATTTTTTGTAATAGATCCAAGGCGACTACCCTTACCCGCGGCTAAAATTATTCCTATCATAAAGTGAACAAAGACTTTATCATTTCTATATCCATAGGATGGGTAACCTTGTCTCTCTCAGGATGCCACATGCAACCATGCCAAGGTAATATCTTGTGAGATATTGACTCAATAGAATTATCATTTGATTGGTATATAATTTTGAAACATTTTGGTAAGTTGGCGATAGCATAAGAATGATATGAATTTACGCTACGTGAACTACTATTATTGAGTTTATGTCTCGTTGCTAAATGTCCATCGACTGACTTTATTGTCCCACCAAAATAAGAAGATATTACTTGCATACCTCTGCAAATCCCTAAAACTTTTAATGATCTTTTCTCCGCAAGTTTTAAAGCAGCAATTTCTAGGTTATCCCTTTTTATATCTTTTCCAATGTTATCTCCTCCTGTAAATAAGAAACCGTTAACAGAATGATAATCACAATATTGAGTAATCAGATTTGTTTCCATATTTGGAAGAAGGATGTAATTATTTATTGAAAGATTGTTAAGAATCTTGATCCAATCTCTAGATATTGAATCTCTTTCTTCTTCATAATCACGAGCATAAGAAAGTCTTGTAGATATGGCTATCGTAGGTCGCATTTTAATAAGATATTGTTTTTGATAAGCAATCAAGCTCTGTTGTATTTTTTTGTAGTAACTTTTTATAGATATTTTCTCCACAACCTATAGCGGCTGGGATATTTAATTCTGCACACCGAACTGACATATGTGAATTTGGTCCCCCAAAACAAGTAATTAAACCAGCTATGTTACGGGTAAATATCCAGTCATATCCAGGATCTGCATTTAATATTAAAACTATTTTCCCATTGAGATCGTCACCATAGTCGGTATATTCATTAAGTGACATTATTTGACCTGATATAAGAGTCGATCCAATAAAGGAAGGAGTTGAATCACTCATTGTTCCTACATAAATATGTTTAGGATCTGTTAAAAGATGAGGTAGCTTTATATTTATACAATCATTAAAGTAATCTCTTGAGTGTTTAATTTTCTGAGATAAATTTGAAAAAATATCTTTATTTGTTGAGATATTAGAAAGGTAAATAATATCACTAAGATCAACGTAGGAAAGATCTTCTTTTGAGAACCCCTGTAACTCTCCCCATCGAGTTAAAAGAGTTAGTGCAAAAGAAAGGAGTTTTGTAAATTCAAATTTAGATTTTTCTCTTAATTTTATTGACTCAGAAATATAGAAAATCAATTGATTTGCAGTAATTTCATTATCACAATAATTTTCTAAAAGTTTATTAATAGAATCAATTTCCTGCCTATTGAATTTAAAGTTAATTGGATCTATATGCTTATTAACTTTCTTTGAGACCGATTTAAATATATTTGATCTTTCAGCATAGGTAGGAGAACAAATGTCATATGTTGATGGACGTAAATGACCATACCTTTCTATGAAGTTACTATAGTTTTTATTTTCAGATAAAACATCATTAAAATCTTTAATTAGTTCAGTCGTTATTCCTTGGATCGACTGTCTGAAATTACTAATACTAGACGATGAGACAGAAGAAGAATCCTCAATAGAGCGTAAAAATGATTCGGCAATAAAGCCATGCCTTGCTAGTATTGAAAAAGTATAACTACCTTTTGATCGACATAAATATAATGAGTCAAGAAAAATACTTAATATTTCATCAGGATTATTCGTATTTATCTTTTGATCAATTTCTTTTTTATATGAACTAACTTTAGATATTAAGTTTATTTCTTTTGAAAATTTTGTAGAGCAAGAATCCTGAATTAATGATAAAGTTAATGAGTGTAGTTTATCGTAATATATATTAAATTCTTTTTCTCCTAAAAACTTCTTTAATTCATTTGAATGTTTTTTTATGAAGCTAAAATTTGTAGATGTTGTCACTACTTCAAACTCAATTTTATCATGTAAGTGTCTGTTTTCTTCCAATTTTTTAAGCCATAAATTAACTAGTATTTCCCCTATTTGATCTGGTAGTCCTTCCGGTAAAAAAGAATTAAAACTTTTTCTGATATCTATATATGGTGTATTACCTAATATAAACAGTAATTCCTTATTAATTAATGATTTATAGCCCATTGAGGCACGAGCCTCATTCCATATTGATGATGTAATAAGAAATTGATATAAGCTTCTAGCAAGAGGCTTTGGAGAAACTCCAATAATTTCAGCAGGATTCCAATCTGGCATCATTCCAAACATTGCCTTATTACCAATAATTCCAGTGCCTCTAACTGAGATTCTGTCTAGAGATTGCTTTAGAATTGGTAAAAGCTTGTTAACGGACTTTTCTATATTTGGATGCCATTTCGAAGAACATGTAATTGCACGGATTTGAAGAGTATATAATTTACCTCTAACATCACTTGCAAATTCAATATCAAGAGGAGTGTCTTTGAAAAAAGATTCAATCTCCCTAACCATATTAATAATGGCTGATATTCTAGGAGATACAATTGATTCTTCTGGAGAATTTATGTATACATATACTGTTTTTATTCCTTTTTTCCCAGCTGTTACTCCCGAAGAATCTATCTTGCTTTCTACATAATTAATACAATAATATGGCGCACCTGAAGAGAGATCCCTAGTCATAACAACTCCTGAAAGTGCAATATCAGGAACGTATTGCTGAACTATTATTTGATTATCACTTGAAATTTCCATTGAATTTGAAACTAACTTAATAGATTCAGCTAAATCTTTTTTAGAATAATTTACTTTTAGAGGAATAGATAAATAAAAACCAGCTTTTGATTCATTTTCTTTATCTTCGTATTCAGAGCTAGATCTTATAATTAGATCCTTATTAGAAAAATTTAGTAATATTTTTTCTAAAATATTATTTAGGTTATTAGTCACTTCTCCTTGATTTAAAATTATAAAAAATGGAACCTTAGAATTTTTGAGAAAAGGCTCTATTCTTTTTAATGTCTCTGCTTTCGTTCCTAGCTTCATTATTCAGGATTTCCTAAGAAAGAATAACTTAAATGCTTAAGTACTGGATGAATTATAAAATAATTTAATTTATGTTTATCTTTAGGCTGTTCTTTTCTTGATTGTAGTTTTAAAGTTAAACCGCTATCGAATATTACATCACAAAGTAAATTAGCTCTTATGGATGGTTCGTATAGAGTGTCAATATTATCTGTTTTGAATGGAAGAGGAAATGATTTCATTGAGAGTATTGGCCCAGTATCTATTGTTTTATCTAAAAGGATGCAGCTCACAGATGGAAATTCATTATCTAGAATCTCATAATAGAAGGTAGTACTCCCTCTATATTTGGGTAAGGTTCCTGCATGACAGTGTATGAAATTAAAATATTTAAGTAATTTCGTGTTAACAATTTCACCACCAAATCCACAATAAATAATTAACTTGCTATTTATTTTTTTTAGGCATTCATAGATAAAATCTGAATTTATTGATTTAGTTATGGCATGAATAATATTTATTTTGTTTTGTTTGGCAAGTTCTAATGGATGTATATAATATTTTGGAACAAAAAGCCAATCAGGTGAAAAAGTTAGCGACTTAAATGGATAGCGACTAATTTTGTCTTTTGATTTTTTGTTGTCCATGTATATTATATTTTCTGGGTATATATTTGCATTGATCAATGATTGTAGATAAATACTTGAACGTGATGAATCACAGCAAATCAATGTTAATCTTTTAATTTTTTTAGGATTATTAAAAATCTTTGATTTGTTATTAAAATTTTTATACTCTTTTGTTTTTATATTTGATATATGCGATATTAGATTTGAGATATGATTGGTTTCTTTTGTTATTAATTCTTCAATAATATCAGAGTGTAATAGAAATTCTTTATCAGATTGGAAAAGATCGCATAATTTGATAAGGCAATTTAAATATTTAATGTCTTTAGTTTTAGAATAAAACTCTTCAATTAATAAAGCTGTAGAAATATAATTCTCGATATTTTTAAATCCACTACTTTTTATAGGCTTGCTATTAATATATTTTGAATATATTTTTTTTGTTGCTTCATACTTATGTAGTAAAAAATCACACAAATATCCCAATTCAAAAGAATCATATTCTGATCCATCAGGTGGTAAAATCTTTGGTAGCTTTGGATAGGTTAAGGTTTTATTATTTAATTGATTATATTTACTAATCTCTTTACTATATGATGATCTGTGAATGATCCATTTTTGAATAAATTCATCACCTTCATAAGGTGAATATGAATATTTTATCGGATTTATTAATAAACTATTTTTTGTGTATTTGTACATTTTATTTAATATAGCTTTTGGATCAGCTTATCTGTTATTTTATCAACTTTAGATAATGTAACATCCATATCTTCCTCACTATTAAGCTCGAAATTAAAATCACATGGTTTTGGATATGGAATATCTATGCCAATAATATTTTTAGCTTTTTTCTGATCATATAGTTTATATAGGCTTTTTGTATCACGACGTTTAAGAGTTTCCACGCTACAAGTTATATGAATTTCTTGATATGATGAAAAGACTTTTCTATTTAGTGATCGTATGTCATTAAAAATAAGTTGTATTGCACAAATTACGTTGATTTTTTGTTCATCCAGTATTAGCGATAGTTGATGAATTGTTTCAGCATTCTTTCTCCTACCTTCATAGGTATAATCTGATTCTTGTTCCATTGAAAAGTGTTTTCTTATTAAATCTCCATCTAAGTAAACAGAATTTTTATGTGATGATTTTATATTTCTATGCATATATTTTGCAAGCGTTGTTTTGCCACTTCCAGATAATCCAGTAAACCAAATAATCACTTAATTAAGAAGTTAACTTACTCCGATTATTTTAGCAATTTATCTGAAGTTATAAGTTCATATGCTTTTTTCCCACTTGTACCTTGATAATTTGTATTGAAGAACTCATCTTGTAGTAATTTCATAATAGAATTAGATGGTGGATTCTTTAAACAATAATTGCAAATATAATTTAGACTTTCTACTTTTGCTATCCTTTCAGGGAAGAAAGACTTGATGTAATCTTCACTGGATAATCTTCCTAAACGTGAGTTATATTTAGATTGTGTGTCCATTTCTAGGAAAGCAAAGTTTTTATTTAAGTATAGTGCACCAAACATTGGACCACCATAGTCAAAAAGCATGAGGTCGGCAAGCGAATATAGTTGAACATTATCTTCATTCTTTTCTTCATCTACATAGTTAAGATCAACAGAAAAAAGTTTTTTATAATATTCTGGGTAAAAAGATTTCATAGATGGATGTGGTCTAACAACTATATTGTGGTCGACTTTTAATGATGAGATTGCTTTATGATACTTATCTATTGATGACAAAATCTCCCAAGTAGGAAGCCATACAATTGTTTTTTTTCTAGGATTACATTTAAACTTTTTGATAAGATAATCTCTTTCAAATCCAGGGTTAAAGTACTTATCGAACCTAGGATATCCCATTTGAGCAGTTGATATTTGGTGTCTTTTTCTAAATCTATCTGCATGATATGGACCGTAGCATAGGATTTGGTCATAGTATTTATTCCAATAAGAAGAAATCGTATATTTATTTTTACCAGCACTATACATAACTCTTATATTCTTTTTCCCAGCTAATTTTATAGTAGGTAAAATTATTTCTCGACTTAAATTATTTTTATTTTCATTAAATTTATACTTATGATCACCTAGATTTGAAACAAGTTTTTCGTAAATTAAGTTGTTTTTAACTAGGTCATTAATTTTTCTTATTTTAATATTTGATTTTAATAGATAACGCACTTTTCTTATTATTTCCTCCTCCATATTGTCATTAACTAAAATATCAAAAAAACTTGGATTGATTTCTATAATTGGTTTAAAATGATTAAATACTGTAAGACTATATATATAAAATGCAGTTTTATTTATTATTTTTGCATTCTCTCTATATGATTGCAAAAATGAAAATGATGGATCAAGTTTAATAGCGTTCCAGTCAGAAATACTAGCTTCTTTGGGTTTATCCAAATTAAATAGAATTTCTCCAAGGGTTATATGAGCATTGGTAGAATAAGAATTAATTTCTATTGCTTTACGAGTATATTTTTCAGCTTCTTCTAATTTATCTAAATCCAGTAATATTGATCCCAGATTTGAATTTGCCTCGCAAAAGTTAGGTTTAAGTTCAATTGCTTTGCGAGCAGATAATTCAGCTTCTTGAATGTTACCCTGATATTTTAATATTAAGGCCAGGTTTGTATGTGCTTTCGAAAGAAGAGGATTTAGTGAAATTGCTTTTCGTAGTGATAATTCTGCATCTTTTAAATTTGTTATATCCATTAATAAGATTCCTAGATTTAAATGCGCCTCTGCAAAATTAGGGTCATGTACAATTGCTTTTCGTAGTGATAATTCTGCATCTTTTAAATTCCCATGATCTTTCAATATTTTTCCAAGATTTGAATGTGCCTCTGCAAAATTAGGTTTAAGTTCAATAGCTTTACGAGTAGATAATTCAGCGTCTACTAAATTATCTTGATCCATTAATATGATTCCAAGATTTGAATGAGCCTCAGCCAAATGAGGCTTAAGTTCAATTGCTTTGCGTAGTGACAATTCTGCATCTTTAAATTTTTCTATATCCATTAATATGATTCCTAGGTTTAAATGAGCCTCTGCGAAATCAGGCTTAAGTGAAATAGCTTTACGAGTAGATAGCTCTGCGTCTATTAATTTGCCAAAACTTTTTAAAATTAAACTATAATTTGAAAAAACCCTGTGGTCCTCAAAGCCTTGATTAATCAGAAGTTGATAATACTTTGCTGCTTTTGAAATATTTCCTTGTACATGATATTTTGATGCTTGTTTAAATAATTCTTCTGTAGATATTTTAGGAGTTATTTTATTAGTAATAATTATATTTTCTGTAATTAAATCTAAACTTGATGGCACTTGAAATGTTTCCACTTTTTTTCTTTCTTTCTTTTTATCGTTTTGTCCTCTACTCACGTTTATTTTTATATTTAGGATCTATTAATTCCTATTATAACCTATTGCTTATAAATCATTGGTTAATAATCTAGAGAACATTGATCGGCAAACAACGTCCACAAATGACTCCCAAATAATCGTTAGTTTTGAAAAAGGATTGCTAAAAGGAGTAAAAAAAAACAATTTGATGACTGTCAATGCTGCATCTATAATGGAACTCCTGAATTTGTGTGATATCGGACGTGAAGTATAATTATTAAGTTGCTTGAGATTGATTGCAATCATTCTCATATCAACGATTTGGGGCCATAGCTCAGCTGGTAGAGCACCTGCATGGCATGCAGGGGGTCAGCGGTTCGAGTCCGCTTGGCTCCATAAAGACTTATACCTTTTAAATGGGTGGATTTTCTTGTAGTTTTTTAAAAGTATTATTATTTTCAATCTGATTAAGAGATATTGCAAAGATTTTTTTGACTGGAGAAAGTGGAAAACTTTGCTACTTTGCTTGACTCAGGATTCATTCCCTATTGATGGGATGTTTTGATACATTTCTTTAGAAAGTTGATAAACAGATATTGTCTGATATCAAAGATATAGCTATTATTATCTTTGATAGATACGAGTCTTTTGCTTGGAATTTATTAAATACTCTAGAAATTAGATTTATGAATATTCATCAAAATGTAAAAAATAATTTAATAGATTCTCTTGTAAAAGAATCATGGAATGATGATATTAATCATTTAAATATTGCGCTCAGGTATCTATCTAAATGGAGAAGTATCTTAATAACTAATACTTATATAGAAAATGAAGGTTTAGTAGTTTTTCAAGGCCCATTTAAAGGAATGAAATTTTTGAGAGAACCGACTGAAGGCTGTAATGCTGCAAAATTATTGGGTACTTATGAGCAGCCATTACATTCTTATTTAGATAAGATAATATCTAACAATTATAATTTAATTATTAATGTTGGTTCGGCAGAGGGATATTATTCTGTAGGACTTGCTATGCGTTGCAGGCTGGCTAAAATATTAACATTTGACACTAATGATGATGCTAAAAAAGCATGCAAAGATTTAGCTATTAAAAATAATGTTGAGAGTTCAATTCAAATACTATCAGAGTTTCATCCATCCATCCTTAAAGACTATAAACATACGAAATCTCTTTTAATCTGTGATGTTGAAGGAGATGAAAAAAATTTGTTAGATATTAGTAAACATAAAGAGCTTAAGGAAATTGATATTCTTGTGGAAGCTCATGAATGCTTAGTCCCTGGAATAACTGAAGAATTGATCAATCGTTTCTCTTCTTCCCATGAAATTTCTCTTATTCATGATGATGGAAAAAGGATTCTCAATAGTCCTCCTAATTGGTTCTTAAAACTTGATCACTTAGATCAACTTCTTTCTACCTGGGAATGGAGAAGTGGAGCAACACCTTGGTTATTCATGCAGGTACTCAATATAAAATAAAATCTTTTGTATACTATTTAAGGTTTTTATTAATATAAAAGTAATTAATCGCTCAGTTTTTAAAGTTACTATTATGATCGGCAAATAAAATGTTATTAGTTTATCAAATGAATCAATTTAAATATTTTGAGGAGAAGATTTCTTTTAATTCTTTTAGATGAAAAGTTAACCCGTTTGCTGATTTTGGATTTCCTATATAGTGAGAATCACCAACATTTAAAAATGTGATATCATCTGCGATTGTATTTTTTCTTCTCAAGCATAAGTATGGCTGCCAGAGAAACAGTGGTTCTAAGTAGCACATATTGCTGTCCTTTAGATTTGATAATAACCATTCAAATAGAATTGATAATCTTTTTGAAGTTTTCACTCTAAATCTCTTTTCATCCCAAGCTTTATCCAATCTAATAGGAAAATTAATTAAGTCATCAATTGATTCAAATTCCTCTTGAAAAAGAGATAATATTAATAAAGAATGATTTAAATCATTTCTCATTAAACCATTCCAGTAATATACTCCATAATCATTATTTAATTCATTTGAAAAATAAATAAAATCATTTTTAAGTTGTGTAGGTAGATAGTTGATTTTCAGATAGGGGATTTGAAATGGATAACCATTATGAAATGGTTTGATTATATTTCCGAAATCAATTAATTCAAATTTATTAAATTTGTTTTGAGGAATTATTTTTTGTCCATATCGATTTTTATTTTGGGAAGGTAATCTATTTATAATGATTTTTTCTTTTATTTCTGATTGGTTCTGGGATCTTAATTTTCCACCAGTAGCATCGATAATAATTTCTGGTTTTGGTATATCCTTCTTTAGTTGGCAAATACTTATTCCTTTTTTATTAATTGCTCTTAATAATGAATATTCTAAATTTCTTATATCAATTCCAATATAATTATTTAAACCAATTTGGTTTAGAATTTTTATATCTTTTTTATTCAGAATTGGCTCTAATAAATCTAATTTTATAGAAGTAAGCCATCTTCTTGAAAATGGTTTTAGCGTTCTTGAACTCAAATCTATTCTATTTTCATAAATAGTAATATCAGTATTAGGGTATATTTTATTCAGCCATAATCCAGTTGCCATTCCAATAGGTCCACAACCAAATATTGCTATTTTAGAATCTTTCATAGGTTTAATATTTACGCTAGTACTTTTATTTCTATTCTCTAATTCTAATAATTCAGAAGTTATTTCTCTTGGTTCATACTTATATTCATAATTTTTTTTCTTTCTATTATTTCTTATATTTGAAAAATACCTACTATCATAATTTAATGCATAATTCCAACCCAAAAAGGGATTACTAATATCAGCACTTTTTTTAGTAAAAAGATCCTTTATGTATTTCTTAATTAAATCCATTCTCTTCGCTTTTAAAGTCTTCTAACTGACTAATTTAACATCCAGTTTGTTTCTCAACAAGTATGTTTTTTTATAAGATTAATATATACTAGTACTGTATGAAATTTTGAATTAATATCCTATGGACGTTAAGTGGAACTTTTTACTTTCTGAGTTTAGTCGATTAGGCGGAATAGCAGAAAACGTATGTCAAAAGGAAGGAGAATTTGGCCGAGGTATTTTTTCTATTAATCCAAAGCTCAGGTCTAGAATTTATACACCATCAAATCTTTTAGTAAGGAAATCAGACATTTATTTGGAAAATAATCAATTAAGAATAAAAAAAGATAGTAAATATACTAAGGAAATTAGAAATTTCTTTAACTACTATCAAGATAATTTTTCATGGGGTTTTGGAGGTAAAGAAATTACAGAGTCTTTTGAAAAAGAATTAAATTGTTTACCTTATAATTTAAAGAAATTACTTAAAAAATGTAATTTAGTTGATTTAGAAGAACGACATAAAGGTAAATTCACTGAGGTTGTTAAAAAACAATTTTTAAATGCTAGAGCGGTCAGATTTGGTAATTGCTCTGTTATTGCTCCTATTTGGGATCTTGTCAATCATGAAGTTAATGCCTATCCATATGAAAAGTCTTTTTTGGGTCTAAGTACTCCTAAATATAAACCTAAGGCCTCAGAGTTGACCTTCTTTTATGGATATATGAGTCCCATACAGCGTATTTTTAATTATGGATTTTTCTGTAAAGAAACTATAGTATTTTCTATGCCCTTTTCATTGATAATTAATGATTCAGGAATAAAACTTATTTGTAAGGGACTAGATTTGAAGGACGATAAAATAATTTATGAGACTAATCAATCTGAAGTTATTATAAATGGCTTGCCAATTGCAGCTATTAAGAGACCATCATTTATTAAAACTTATTTTTATAAATTATTAGATTCTATTAATGTTGAGGATGTTTATGAAGATCTTCTTTCTAATATAATAAGTCTGAATTATACTAAGCGTAAAGAAATTTTGGATCAATTCAAAATAATTAATAATTACTCATCTTGTAATATCATTAAAGCAATTACTTACGAAATGGAATCTATTTCATAAGTATGGTTTAATCCGTATAAACCTTTTATTGACCATGGTCTGAACTCGAGAACATTTTCTATAGACAACATTGCGTTTTTATTATCACCATTACGTCTATAAATAATTGCCAAAAAGTAATTAGCCTCAGGAAAATCAATTTTTAGTTCAAGAGCTTTGCGAATAGAAATTTCTGCTTTTTGATAATTTTCTAAATCTATATATATGTTACCTAGATTTAAATGAGCATCTGCACAATCAGGTTTAAGTTCTATTGCTTTTAGAGTAGAAACTTCGGCTTCTTGCGATTTCCCAAGATCAATGAATATTTTGCCAAGATTTAAATAAGCGATAGCGAGATTAGGTTTAAGTTCAATTGCTTTACGAGTAGCTAATTCTGCTTTTTGATAATCTTCTTGATCAATGAGCATTTTCCCCAGATTTAAGTGAGCATCTGCACAATCAGGTTTAAGATCAATTGCTTTACGAGTAGCTAATTCTGCGTCTTGAATTTTACCAAGAATGATTAATATTTTTCCCAGATTTAGTTGAGCATCTGCACAATCAGGCTTAAGTTCAATTGCTTTACGAGTCGCTATTTCTGCATCATGCAATTTACCAAGATCAGTCAATATTGATCCTAGATTTAAATGAGCATTAGC